>Ga0255757_10003361_pt1 | contig 14701 bp, 17 predicted proteins | sample 071ome_27_FD_179957 | JGI IMG/M metagenome (GOLD analysis project Ga0255757, IMG submission 179957) | Coastal salt marsh microbial communities from the Groves Creek Marsh, Skidaway Island, Georgia - 071409AT metaG (version 2) | ecosystem: Environmental > Aquatic > Marine > Intertidal zone >...
AAGGGTGGCTTTGGCGCGCGCTGCCGTTTTGCGCCCAAACATTCTTTTGGCAGATGAGCCCACCGGTAATCTCGACGGGCAAAATGGTTCAGTTATCATGGACATGTTGTTTTCACTGCGTGAAAAACATGGATCAACTCTTGTCCTAGTCACCCATGATCCTGTTCTGGCAAAGCGCTGTGATCGCATGATTGCCTTATCAGACGGGCGGATCGTCTCACAGTCCGAGGCTGCGGCGTGAGCCTCGCGTTGTCGGCCCGCCTTGCAACGCGCGAATTGCGCGGTGGCTTTAAGGGGTTTCGCATCTTGATTGCCTGTCTGGCGCTCGGTGTCGCCGCTATTGCAGCGGTGGGGTCAATCAAGCAGGCGATTGAAGCGGGCCTTTCAGCTGAGGGGGCAACCCTTCTTGGTGGGGATGCTGAGGCAGAATTTACCTATCGCTTTGCATCGGATGAGGAACGTGCATGGCTCTCTGACATTAGTGAACGCATGTCTGAAGTTGTGGATTTTCGATCCATGATACTTGTAGAAAGAGACGGGGAGAAAGAACGCGCCCTCACACAGGTAAAAGCCATTGACGATGCATATCCCCTAAGCGGTCATGTGCACATGGCAGACGGTTCGGATTTTCGCTCGGCACTATTGCCCAAAGACGGGCTTGCCTCAGTTGTCATGGAACGGTTGCTGGTGGATCGTCTTGGAATTGTTGCCGGCGATGAGGTCAAAATTGGGACGAAAACTTTTCGGCTTGGCGGAATTTTGAAAAGCTTACCTGATGGGGCGGGCGAAGGATTTGGGCTTGGGCCCCGCACATTGGTCTATAAAACAGATTTGGATGATGCTGGACTTCTTGTTGCAGGCACTTTCTTTTCGTCAAAATATCGTCTTGATCTCCCGCAAGGCACTGATTTTGAGGCAATAGCAGATCTTGCTGAGTCTCGCTTCGCCAGTTCTGGATTGCGCTGGCGAGATGCGCGAAACGGCGCGCCTGGGGTAGCAATTTTTGTAGAACGGTTGGCAGCATTTCTTGTTTTTGTCGGTTTATCCGGTCTGGCAGTTGGCGGGGTTGGTGTTTCTGCAGCGGTCAGCAGTTATCTTTCGATCAAGAAATCTGTCATTGCGACATTGCGAAGTCTGGGGGCCACAAATGATATCGTCTTTCAGGTCTATTTTCTGCAAATTGCGTGTCTTTCTGCCTTGGGCGTTTTTATCGGTATCATATTAGGCGTTGGGCTTCCAATTCTCTTTGCCCCAATGATTGATGGGGCGCTTCCCTTTCCTATCAGGATCGGTGTTTATGGCACAGCGATCCTGCAGGCCGGCATATATGGCGTTTTGATGGCAGTGATTTTTACTCTTTGGCCCTTGGCTAAAATTGAAAACATTCGTGCAACGCAGCTCTTTCGTGACATGGGAGAGACGGGAGCTAAGGTTCCTGCGAGCCGATATATACTCGCGATGTTTGTTCTGCTTGGTGTCTTGTTGGCATGTGCGGCCTTTTTTACGGGTTCGCTCGTCTTAACGCTTTGGTCTGCGTTTGGTATTGCAGTTGCGCTTGTTGCATTGTTGATAAGCGCCCTCTTAATGAAGCGGATCGCAAAATGGGCCTTGGTTTTTGCGGGAGGGCGACCGACGCTCAGGTGGGCTTTGGCTTCGGTGAGTGGTCCGGGGGAAGCAACAGCGTCAGTTATTTTGGCACTTGGATTGGGCTTGTCAGTGCTGTCCAGCGTCGGTCAGATTGATGGTAATTTGCGCGATGCTATTCGTCAGGACCTTCCTAAGGTGGCGCCGTCTTATTTCTTTGTGGATATTCAAAAATCCCAAATGCCGACCTTTCTGTCCCTGATGGACCAAGAAGACGCTGTCAGCAAAGTGGAAACAGCCCCTATGCTGCGCGGTGTGGTCTCACAAATTAACGGTCGGCCTGCGCAGGAGGTTGCAGGAGATCATTGGGTGGTGCGGGGGGATCGTGGGCTCACCTATGCAGAAACACTGCCCGAAAATTCAAAGCTGGTGGCCGGTGAATGGTGGCCGGAAAATTATTCTGGGGAAAACCAGATCAGCTTTGCCGCCGAAGAGGCGGAAGAAATGGGGTTGGCTCTCGGGGACGAGCTGGTTCTAAATATTTTAGGGCGGGATATACCGGCACGGATTACCAGTTTCAGAGAGGTGAATTTTTCCACGGCTGGCATTGGATTTGTCATGACGATCAACCCATCTGCCATCAAAGATGCGCCTCATTCGTATATTGCAACCGTTTATGCCGAAGAAGAGGCTGAAGCGCGTGTTTTAAGAGTTTTGGCAGATGCCTTTCCCAATATCACTGCAATCAGAATAAAGGATGCAATTGAAAGAGTATCGGCGTTGCTTTCTGCCATTGCCGCAGCGACATCTTATGGGGCGGCAGTAACCTTGCTGACCGGTGTTCTGGTGCTTATTGGTGCCGCCGCCGCGGGTGAACACGCGCGTCGTTTTGAGGCGAGCGTGCTCAAAACCCTTGGAGCAGGGCGCGGACGTATCTTGGTGAGTTTTGCGCTGCGGGCTGGGCTCATGGGGGCCGCATCTGCAATAATTGCTTTGCTATGTGGCTTTGCAGCGGGCTGGGCGATCTGTCGATTTGTGCTTGATACGGATTTTCACGTCATATGGCCAAACGCAGTCGCAATCATCTCTGGGGGTATTTTGGCCAATATTGGCGCGGGGTTGGTATTTGCGCTTCGCGCATTAAACGCAAGACCTGCGCGGGTTTTAAGAAATTATGAATAGTGCCGAGACGGCACCCTGACACTTTTGGGCGCCTATGGAAGAGGAGGCTGAGATATAGACCAAAATGCTGTCTCTGATCACCCAGTGTCAAAGTTATAACCCTGTGATCATCTGGCCGGTTCTTTCATTCTTCAACAGGCCGGTGGGTACGCTCGAATGCTGGATGGTTCAGAATATTCACCAGACATGCGGCAGGGTCACCTTTTGACAGCAAATAGCAAATCCAACTGGATGTATATCCGTGATAAATTGGTGGCGATCCTTTAGAAGAGGCCCCCTAATTTTTAAAGCATTTGAGAACATCTTTTTTAAGAAATCGCGGTGTTCCTGAAGCGCTTGGGATTATTTTCTATCGTCGTGTTTACCAATAAAGTCGGCGGCAAACTCCCCAATAATTTTGCTGGTCTTGCGGGACGGATGTATGCGATCCAAAGAAAAATAACTGGCGTCCCCGTAGGGAACAATATTTTGCATGGATGCAAAGTAAATATTCTCCTCACGGTCCGCAAATTTTGCTAAACGGGCTTCAAAAAGGTCACCTTCATTTTTGCAATGTTCAATTGGAGTAAGAAGGCTGGGACTACGTAAGTAACCTATATACAGTATTTTGGAGCCGTTATCGCGTATTGTTCTCAGAAAATCCGGTATTTTGCCACTCCTTGCATTTTCAGAAACCAGCTCATTAATGGTGTCATGGCAGGCCATGCACCCACAACCCAAAAGTAAATCGTTTCCACCACCTGTGATGATGGTCCAGTCCCAGTCTTTGGAAATATACTGTTCCGGTATGCTCACCGCCGCACCTTGGCCCGCATTTTGTCTGAAAAGCATCCCTGAGCCGATCTGAGATCTGTCCACCACCGGTGCATTCACGTTTTTTGAGATCACTTGCGCAATAGAATTCCCTGAGAGGGCATTCCATCGCATCAGAGAAGCCCCAATTGCAAGGATCCTGAGTTGCTTTTCATTGCCAAGCTCTGGCCCGTCCGCCCCACTAAATTGCGACACGCAGGCTTGCAATACGCCTATGGCCAACAAAAGAGAAATTGTTCTCAACCGCAGGACTTTGCCACGACTCATCATTGACAGCCTTATCTCACCAATTTGGCACCCAGTTTCTTTTAGTAACGGCTAAAATCTCGTTAATTATGGCGTCAAATTCACCTTAATTCAAAAAAACTAAATTTCACCTAGATTTATTCTGATCTACCTTCTGACAAGCGAACAAAACCCCATCGTTATGATACCACGGAATATCAACAAGGTAACTTGGGAAAATGGATATTGCGAGAGCTTCAACGCTAGGCTCAGAGATAAACTGCTCAACGATGAAATATTCTGCCAACTACGGGAAGCACAAATCATCATCCAAAAATGGAGGAGATACTACAATATAAAAAAGCCATACAGTGCATCTGGTTCTCAACCACCAGCGAAGCCATCATATCCATGGATCAGAGGCCAATAATGCAATAACAAGCAACATCGAACAGTCAGATGCGGCTGTCCACGCGCTTTCCAGAGCGTCTCCTTCTTACGTCCTTGGACACAGCTTAAAAATCGTCGCTTCTGCCAACGCTGCAGTCTATGCTTTGACTGTGATAAGGGGGCACCTGCAAAAAAGGCTGGAGAGAAGAGATGCCGAGAAAAACCTTTGACGAATTTAAGAAGTTCATTGCAAGGGGCAATGTGATTGACCTGGCAGTTGGTATTGTTATTGGCGCCGCCTTTACCGCAATTGTGCAAAGTCTGGTTAAGGACATCGTCAATCCGTTGCTCGGGATTGTCACAGGAAATTTGGACTTCTCCAATTATTTTATGGCGTTGAATGGCCGAACTTATGAAACACTTGCACTGGCGCGAGAAGCGGGAGCGCCCGTGCTTGCATGGGGCAGTTTCATTACTGCGATTATCAATTTTATGATTATTGCATGGGCGGTCTTTTTACTCATAAAGGCCGTGAACAAAATTGAAGATTTGGTAGATGGAGAAAACGAGGAGGAGATGGAGGCAGGACCCAAGCCGCCAACTGCAGAAGAGTTACTCACCCAAATACGTGATGAATTGCGCGACAGCAAAAAATAAGAACATTTGGGATAACACCCCCCGAAACGACGTGCGTGGACATTGAAATGAACCCTTGTTTCCAAGGCGATAAATCACCTTTCGCGCAATGCCAGCTCGACACTGTCCATCTTAGACGATATTGATCACAACACCTCTTTGATGTCTTTATCTCACGATTATGGGCCAGTTTGCCAGACAAAATCTGCGCCTCAAGCACAGCGATAGACGTTTCATGTTTGCCAATCTTGAAATATCAAGCCCAGCCAAACGCCGCCACAGGAGCGGCAAGCCACTGGATAATAAATTCCACCATTGCAAACATGCTACTTCTTAGTGCCTAAAACTTGGCCTGCGCCTTCATCGAAATTATCGTTGCGGGGCTTAAAAATCATTGCATAGCCCCCGAGAACAACGAAAAAACATAGCAAGCTGGCAACTATTATCTTGGGCATACTCATGTTCGTACCTCATCTCATCAGCAACAGTTTAACCCAAAAGCTTCTTAAAATCAAAAAGGTCAGGCCAGATCGTCAATAATCTCTCTTCGAAAAAAATCCAAAGTTTGGATACGTTTCAATCACGCTAATGCCCTCTGATGAGCGTTACTTGATTAGCAACCGCCATAAAGCCAAAGGTGCTCTTCGCCTTGTGTATCAGATGTAAAACTATCCTTTGAAGTTATATCGGCACGAAGTTTGCTTCCCTAAGGGTACTATGACTTTTTTCCTCGTTTGAGGTAACGGGCAGCATAAAGGGTTAGAGGCACAGCATTTCCCATCCCAATGCTATGTGTCTCTGCCCCTAAACTTCGTTAATTTGCGTCCCATTCGCAACAGTCGATCCTTGGATGAGCAACTCATCACCGGACGGGCATTGATGCGAAATTCATTCTATCTTCGCCCCTGTTATTTTAATGATGTTGGCAGGCGGTGGAAGTTGTTGCTTTATGGTTGATACAAAAAATGCCCGATCACAAAATGCACAAGAGCTTTAAGGGCTTTGCAGTGTCTGACGTCAGCACCTTTGGGATAGATTTGAGGATTTGATCGACTTATATGCCAATTCACGCATCCGCATCCAGCGGCGAGCGCGGGTTACACCGTTTAGTATTTTCTATCAACAAGAAGGTGGACAATAGGGCCCAAAAAAGGCCGTTTCTAAGTTATTGATTTATATATTTTATATTTGTTTTAATGGTGCGGTCGAGAAGAGTTCTACTCCTAATCCCTGCGCTGAATTACCGCTAACACTCTGATTTTATTGATAGCAGTAGTTGCGAGTTCATAGCAATAAGGCGTATTTTGGTCAGTAATTTGGTCAGTAATTCCCTTTGGGGAGATACCCCCGCGAGTGCCATACCCCCTCATGGGTTAAGGTATACGGACGCTGCCACAGATGGGATAATCTAAAGTGTAAGCTTTAGCTGCAATAACCGCAAAATATCAGTACTTGGCAAACTTATTTGTAGGGGTTGAATGCCCGTATTATGTAAGAATTTTCACAGCTAGCTCTTACATTAGATGGCCCGAAGTGGTATTCTCTTAAGGACACCAGTATGCGGGAATGAACCCCTCCCCAAGAGGGGTGAATGAACCAACAAGAACTTATATACCAGACGATGGGTTAAAGCTCTAAATGGATAAAACTTATAGTCCTATTCACTCATGGAGAGTTTGGGCTGCTCGTTCTACTTCACTCTTCAAGCATTTCTCCGCTTCCGCCGAATTCAGTCGGGAAGTCTTTAAATTTTGGCAATCCGTCTTTAATACGCAATATGGCGTTTTCATAATTAATGTGAGCAGTCGGATTGAATGTGAAACCCTGCAGTAGGGCTCCATATACGTCAATAAAGCCGTACCCAACAGTATGATCATTCATTAAATGTCCGCCACATTTAGAGCACCAGCATTTCGCATGTCCGTCATTTTGTTCGTAGCGTTGGATTAACTCGTTTCCTGCTGTAATTTTTACATCTTCTGGCTTGAAAAGAGTAGCACTCGTTACAGGTGAGGCAGACCAAGCTCTACAATTCTTACAGTGGCATAAAATTTGTTGAAACGGTTCATTGCTTAATTCTACAACAACTGCCCCACATGAACATTGTGCTTTGTACTTCATTTCAATTTCCTCCCACTTAAGCGATTACTATTGCACCATAACATTTTGTTTAGCACGTCAGCAGTATTTCGAAACTAAATTTTATTCTCTAAAGAAATACGACTGTATTATCTATGCAAAATCCAATTCTGAGCCCGTGGAATACTACATCCTTAAAGCTTATCAATAAAAGATCAAAAGGTTTGGCTATTTTTTGGATTCCTTACTACAATCGCTCTCCAGCACAACCCGTCTTTAATTATGCTTGTATTTGTTACGATGTCCCCTTTATCTTCCCAACGTGTAAGCAGAACGTGTTCGTCCTCGTAAAGTACTTCTACTGCTTTAAACCAGTCCCAGTTCCAATTTGGATCAACTGAAAGTTTAGCAAAGCTGTCTACATGTTCATCTCTTGTTAAAAGGTCGGTTTCTCTTACAAACATATAATCTTCGTGGTGAATATTTTTGAAAGTTTCCAAATCCCAATTTGAATAGACATCTAGATATTTTTTATACAGGCTCATTAGAATCTCCAGCAATAGTTCAAGGATACCACGAATCCCTTTGAGAAAAATTAACGTAATTTTGAGCCTCTGCAGCGAACCCATATAGGGATATAGTTCCTAGTATGACGTTACACTAGTCTATGGATCAAATGCGATCATGATTATTACCTTGCTTTATGACTTTCCAAATCAAAGAATTTATAAATTCGTTTCACTTACGAGCCTATCTGGATCGAATCAGCGTTGATAAAGTTTTCATTTAAATACGCAAAGTCCATATCGCCTTCGTGGTAAAATACATCGTGTACCAAGTCACCCATGGCCTCAATATATTTTTCACGGCCTACGAGAGCATTATCAGCATCGTCTTCCGAATTATAAACTGCGACATACATCGCCGACTGATCAGAAGTTTTCATTGTTAAGAGGAATTGCGCTCCGACCATCCATTTAGCTGAGTTTAATCGGTAAATGGATAAGGCCTCGTCCATTGCCTCTTTCGACTTAAAATCGACAACATTAACTCTTACATACATTGATCCAATTCCACTGCAACTTAGTAATGTTTAAGCCCAATGAAGTATTGTACTTAATAATCAAGCGGGTCAATTATTAAGCGATGGTAATGTGAAGCTGCTGAAACTTTAAAACTTTTGCTAGATATCCAATTGCAATTATATTTCATTTAAGTTGCTTCAGACGTTAGGGAATATTTTATTTGTCCTAACGGTACTGTCGAGTGAAAATATTTGGGTAAAAGTGAACTAACTAATCTTGACCCTTATACAGTACTCTCGGTTAATATATTCGAGGGAACAGTATAAATTTTTAAGAATGGTGAGACTCCTAAATGGAAAAATTTAATTTAATGGTTGACGCAATGGACAACGGTCCGTTTGAAAAGATGGATGCTTTCGTACATGAAGATTTTATGTTTTTTAAAGAATATACGGTACAAAATCGTGAAGAATGGCTGGAAGATATAAAAGAACTCATAGAGGGCGACTGGAAGTTCAACCAGCCTCAACTATTAATTGAAAACGAAGATATGGTAGCTTTGAACCACATTGTCGTAGAAGGGAATTCTTCTTACCGTGTAACTGCAGTGCATTTTCTGAAAGATGGGCAAACATGGCGCTTAGCAACGCACCGCACTTGTATTTAGTCGAGTGCAATTACGACACCCAAAACTTCATAACTCGGTTGCACTTGCTGAGGTCATTTGAGTGGAATTTTTATTTTTGTTTAGAGAAAAATCAGTAAAGTTCAACTTTCCTAATGAGTATATCAGCTTTGTAGTCTTTTCCATACGCTACCACTCCCAAGGATTTAAGGCTAGTGGGATCCATTTTTGTTTTCATTAGAGTTGATGATTTCTTGAAATTTGAAAAGGGTATCTCAACCGTTACCCAATTATTGGGAGCCATAAATTCTGCCGCATAATATTGCCATGGAAGTCTACTTGAGCCATTTCTCAAATGTATATTATAGGTCTCATTATTTCCTTTTACTTCCATACGAATTCCTTTTTTTTCATTTGAACCAATAGGACCGATATTCGTTCTGACTTGAATGAAACCACCATTGTTCTTCGTTGAGACTATTCCACTTAATCTTATTGACACTTCCTCTTTTACATAGACTGCAGAACCTTGAGATACTCCGCCCATCACCGTATCGGCGATGTATGACCAAGATTGGGTTCTAACTAGGTTTTCGGCACTACCCATTCCCACTCCCAAGGCCAAGATTACTAATTTTAGAGTTATAGTCCACAAAATCTGCATAAAGCGCTACCTCCACAGAACCCGACGTAGCCTTAGAGCTGCTTAATGCAACCTAAACGCATTAATTTGCAGAGAATTCATCACTTCAGTTTGGTCAGTTTGGGCTGACGCCCTAAATTCCCACATCCGTATGAGGTCAGGCTAACGTGGCGTAACGTCTTGAGAGCCGCGCTGGTGTGTCGGTGTTCTTTACTCTATCAGGATTAGGAAAATTAAGCCTATTTTTTGATCGTGGCTACCAACTCCGCGTCAATCATCAGATTTTCATGTTGGTACTTGTTGCGAGCGGGAACGACTATATTCTTCACCCAATCTTCCATCACTTTAGCAACCTGTTCACTCTCGATCGTAACAAAAGCTGTCATTCTACATCGGTTATTTTTATCTTTGTTAATATCCACAGACACTTTGGAACGAATTTCGTGCACGTCTAGTTTTTGCCAAAGAGTGGTTAACTCTTTTATAAAAGCGTCATTGTCTGCTTCCGTCGTGAAGGTATTAACGTTCAGTCTTTTTATAACTGGCATGCATAGTCCTTTACTTCTTACGCAACCTTACATTGCCTTAAATTCTTAACAAAGTGAAATCACTAACACTCTCGGATGTCCGAGGCCGATACCATCCTAATGGCATAGTATTTGGCGCTATCTGGTTCGGTCGGTGCTTACTTTGCGCTGAGTAATAAGGGGATAAAAGGAAAATGATTATTCCTGATGAATAACTTCTCCATGAAAGTCTATAATTTCATGGAAAGCGCTTGTTTCATCATTGTATTGATTCAAAAGTTGACGCGCCTTCTCAGCACGCTCCTCTGTTTCATAAACAGCAACATTAATGCAGGATGTTGGACCTGTTCTTATAACTGTTCTGCTTAAGGCTTCTGGAAAACCCAGTGTTTTTTGCATACTTATGTCTGCCCACCGTTTAATAGCCTGTTCCAAATCTTCGATAGATTTGTATTCCATGTTTACGACTCTTGCGTAGGCCATACAGTTTCCTCTCTGATTTTACTTGGGGGGAAAAAAGTGCAATGTCATGATCCACTTTTTAACAAGGCGCCAACATGTTCCTGCTCAACGTAGAAACATCTTAAGTCACCTTCATGTGTAAATAAATCTGCCAAGTCTTTATCTTCGTGATGTTTATCCCGTTGCGCAACGGCGCGATCACCAGCTTCTTTACTGTCATATATTGAAATCGTAAGAGCCGATGTTTCTGAAGTTTCGACACAGGCAAACGCACGAATTTCGGGGAATACAGATTTTATATCGTTTCGAAGTATTGCGATGGTTCTTTCTGCTTCTGCGCGGCTGGCAAATTCAGCCATATTAATTCGTGCGTAAGGCATATTTGTTCCTCTCTGTTTTAAAATACTCTGACAAAACCCACTTCTCATAACAATGGGAAATCACAACATGATTGGACAAATCATTGGACCGCTAAAAATCACACCCCCACAAGAGGAAAAATATTTTAACCCAATCGAAATTATAAAAACGACAATGAAATAAATGTTTGCAATATCAACGATTGAGCGCACTATAATATCATAATTTAGGAAAAGGAAAATTTAATGAATTGGATCTATAAGACAACAAAAAGTGATTTTGATACTGACGAAGTCAGTTTGAATGATCATTTGAATAACTTGGGTAATGATGGATGGGAATTAGTTTCAATTATTCCTCCTAGTTACGGCGGTAAGTTTCATTTTTTTTGGAAAAAGCAGGAAGTATCAGCCCCAAAACAAGCTCGCGAAGAAGAACGCGCTGACACGTTAAATTCAAAGCAGAGCGCGGAAAACAAAGCCAAAACAGCTAATTCAGGTTCACCAGTTGAAATTACTCAATCCAAATTTGAGGTAGGTGATACATTCCCGGAATTCACTCTACAGTCTTCATCAGGTGACATGTACTCAACCGCAGATCTATCAAAAAACACTATTATTTATTTTTATCCTGCTGATGGAACAGAGTATTGCACAATACAAGCAAAAGGCTTTTCAATTATTTACGATACCATAACGGATATGGGATTGGACATTGTCGGAGTGTCCCCAGACGATATTTCAACTCATAAAAAGTTCAGATCAGACCAGAATATTCCATTCCACCTGCTCTACGATGAAGGATCGAAAGTAAGCGATAAGTTAGGCCTTCTGAAAAGACCTCCACCAGATCATATATATCCGCTGCGTGTGACTTTCCTTGTAGATCAGAATAGAACTATCCTAGGAAAGTGGGATGAAATTGATGTGCAAACACATTCTGACGATGTTGTTTCTTTTGTAGTAGAAATTCTAGATAAAAATGAAAATGCTGAAAAGAATTAGATTAAATTTGATTTACGTACTCTTTAGAGCGTCCCAAAAAATATTTTTATTTTGGAATTGGGGTGGAATAAAGCAGTAAATAGGTTCTTGCACTGGTTTTCTGGAGGGTCCTATGCTTTCAGAGAGGGCCGCTGAGTTAGATTAAGGCTGAAACGGTATATTGGGTGTCTAGAAGTTTTAGTGTTAATCTGCCGATTTCACTTATCGGCTTTCGAGTGTTTCCAGCAATGCAGTCAGTCGCTCCACAATTCCGCTATCCTCAAAACTTTCAACAATACAATCATCAGTTTTCAAAAAAGGGAGTTTCTCCGAGGTCCATATTTCAGCCTTAGGAGATAGTTCTTTAGCGGTATCAAAAATTCCCAGTGGAATTCCAACTATTCCTTCCATCACTTCAGGTGCAGGGTTTGTTTTACAGCGCACATGACATTGGGTGCAAAAATGGACGGTATTCATATAGCCGCTTCCACCTTCAAATGAATAAGAGGCAGTTTGACCAGTTTCTTCAATTTCTGAAACAGAGTATAAGCAGCCAATCTGGTAACTACCTGACAATTTACGACATTTTGTGCAGTTGCACTGAATGATCAACATAGGGTCTAATTCTGTCTCAAACTTATATTGTCCGCAGATACAACTACCAGAATGTTTCATTAACTTCTCCCAAATTACACAGTCTAATATAGACTTCCACGGTAAACTAATATTGGACATCAAATCAAATGAATATCACGACACACTTTCGATCTTCATGAATTGCTTAGTAACTAGCTTATTGATCTTCCCAATCTGCATTGGTCCAGCCCTATGTTTAGAGATTTGTTAACATTTTCTTCTGTACAATCATTAATCCGATGTTACCGTCTATACCTATAAACTGAGGACAACTTAAATATAAACTAAACGATTAGATGAATAATGAATGATGAGGAAATAAAGCAACTGCAGCGTCAAGTAAGCAAACTTCAGCTTGAAGCTAAATTGCGTAAATCTGTAGCAAACGAACTTGAACGGCAAAAAAATCTTGTACAAAAAGCCAAAGAAGAGGCGGAGGAACAGCGTCAAATACTGCAAGAGGCATCACGACGATTATCTAAATACCTCTCGCCACAAATTTGCGATGAAATATTAAGGGGAGAAGATTTTTTAGGTATAAAGAACTCCCGCAAAATTTTGACCGTGTTTTTTTCTGACATTGTAAATTTCACATCGATATCTGAAAAGATGGATCCAGATGAACTTGGTCGTTTTTTGAATTACTATTTGACGACCATGAGTGAATTGGTCCTCAAATACGGGGGTACCATCGATAAATTCATTGGTGATGCAATAATGGTCTTTTTCGGTGACCCATCCAGTGAAGGCCTCGAAACTGATGCTTCAAACTGTTTTCATATGGCCGTCGAAATGCAGGAATTTCTTGCTAAGAATAGAGAAAACATTCGCAAGGAGTACAATCTTCCAGAAGCTTTACGGATCAGAGTAGGTATTCATACTGGAAAGTGTAATGTAGGGAATTTTGGAAGCGATCAGCGGCTTGAGTACACAGCAATTGGCAGAACGGTCAACATAGCTTCGAGACTGGAACATGCATGCGAAGAAAGCGGAATATTATGCTCCAAGGCAACATATGTACTGCTGCAGACGAGCCATCAATTTTCAGACGAAAAGAATGTTTCTGCCAAAGGTATTGAAAATGAATTAAAGGCCTACAGCTGGCAAAGACCCTAGTTCCGCCTATTTGGAAACCTTAGAATATTTTATAGGAGCTTTCTTCTTCTGCCCCGTCTCATTATGGCTCATTTAAAGTAAAATGGGAGCAGGTCTTCAATCGGACAGGTGATCCAACAATCATCAAAAAGATTAACAATAACGGGTGTTTTGATGGTATAAAATTATTAGATTTTACTTTTTTCTTGCAACGTCTGTATTTATTTTGACTAATGAGCACACAAAATGAGTTTTGAGGAGTGAGATGGCATATCAAGCAAAATGTTTTTGTGGAAATATTCACGTAAAAATTCCTTACGATCCAATGATGCATTTTCGTTGCCATTGCACAGATTGTCAGGTGCTCTGGGGGGGAAGCTTTTCGGGACTCGCATTCACAGAGGACGAATTGGAAATTAAAGGCGACATCACAACGCATACGTACTACGGCGGGAGTGGTTTGTCTTTACACTTAAACTTTTGCTCGCACTGCAGCACAAAGATTTATAGTAAACCAGATATTTTAGATGGTATGGTTTACGTGCCAGCTGGCTTACTTCATGATCAGATCGATTTCATGCCAAAGGTTGAAATTTGGGCAAAGAGTAAACCCAAGTGGATGGTCGGAACAGATAGCATTTTGCAGGCTTATGAAGAAAATGGAACTATAGAACGAATTACTTCCATTTTAGAAAATCTTGACCAAAGGGGCTGATAAACCATCTTAATTTTAACGAATATTGATTTTAAACAACCGACATTAGTGTAAAGCCTTTTATACTATTTTCTGAGCAGGTTTTTGATAATTATTGAAAAGGCGTCCTAGCTTTAAAGTCCAAAGCGCGTCACAAATTGCGCCTGACGCTATTCTAAGATGCAAGAAATCAGGAAGTAGTCTGCTCAAACTGCCACGTAGGTACGATACAGTCTGCATTGATGCGGGGCCGTTACGCTACAATTGGCAATGATGAATGGAATGTAGATGGCAACCATCCAAACAATCAAAGAAGAAAGGCTGCAAGTCCCACGACAAAAACATAGCGAGCGCACTTTGCAATAGTCACTAGGAGTACAAAGGACAAAAGTGGCTCTCGCAATATGCCTGCGACTATTGTAATTGGGTCACCGATAATTGGTACCCAACTCAACAACAACGAGTAACGACCATATCGTCCATAAAATCGCTCTGCCTTTTGGAGCTGTTTTTCGTTAACAGGAAACCATTTTTTGGCCCTAAGATTTTCTGTAAGTCTGCCAAGCCACCAATTAAATGTTGCGCCTAAAACGTTTCCTAGTGTAGCGACAGCAATTAGTTGCACCACCGCATCTGGTGGGATTGAAACTTGATACGCAAGTAATGCTTCGGATTGTGCTGGAAGGATCGTTGCAGCCGCAAATGCGCTTATGAATAACGATAGGTACACAGAGGTTTACCT
>Ga0255757_10003365_pt1 | contig 14693 bp, 14 predicted proteins | sample 071ome_27_FD_179957 | JGI IMG/M metagenome (GOLD analysis project Ga0255757, IMG submission 179957) | Coastal salt marsh microbial communities from the Groves Creek Marsh, Skidaway Island, Georgia - 071409AT metaG (version 2) | ecosystem: Environmental > Aquatic > Marine > Intertidal zone >...
AAGCCCCCTATTTATCATGCGCGCCTCCTCTTTGGGGGGAACACCCATTCCGCCTTAGCTCAGTTGGTAGAGCAAATGACTGTTAATCATTGGGTCGCTGGTTCGAGCCCAGCAGGCGGAGCCAAATTTAGAAAACCACGCACCGCGTGGTTTTTTTATTTTCGGCGTAGCAACTGTAGTGCCTACGGCCAAATCTCCGGCCGTCAGGCTAGGGCAATTCAATAGCGGCCGTAGCAGCCCGACGCATACAGTAAGGTATAGGTGTTTCGATCTGGTTCCGCTATTCGTCATCCCTGCCTCACCGTACTCCGCTCCACCCAACCAACCAACCCCTAGCTTACCCGGATGAAAGGACGAGCCAGCGCTGAGGTTGGTCGATTAAATCTGATATCGCCGCCGCAGACACCTGACTACCCACCAGTGATTGGCACAAGTTCACCACGCTCAATGCCGGACCACACTTATCCCGATAGTACTCCACGGCGGTGCCGGGCTCCGTAACAAGCTCAATCGCTAACGCTGGGCTAAGGGCCCCCGCTTGCTCGTGGAGCGTAAATGGGCAGAGATTGTGCAGTGCCTTCAGGAGCTTCGGACCAACGAACTGAGGAGCCAGGTTTTCAGTATCGACACGCTCCAGCAGGTTTGTTGCGGCATAACGCAAAAACGGGAGGATCGGACTTCCTGCAGAAAAAGACATAAACGCATTGTGAGGGGTCTGGAAGTGCCGCCAGCCATTAGAATCAGGATCCTCTTGAACCCAAAATTCCTGACCAAAACTGGCTGGGCTATCAAATACGGGAGACCAGTGAGGATTGAGAACCAAGCTATCGGCATCGATCCAAAGGGCCTGCCCTCCCTCTCGATCCAGATGCTGCTGCACAAGCTCTAGACGTGCGATATCAGCCAGAATCGGCATCCTGTCTCGCAATTTAACTCGCAGGTCCGGGGCGACCAGGTCAAAAATCTCGTCGCCGATGAACTGATAGGACCAGCCTTGACGGGCCGTCCAGCTCCTCACGCTCTCCATGCACCGGTCTATCCATGCGGGCCTGTCCAGCGGCGCTGACTGAAAAACGGTAAGGGTCATAAGCAGGTGGCTACCAACTGGGGACTGTCACTATAAAACAACCCCTGGCGTATTGCGCCACTCTGTCCTCTGCATCGCCACATTGCCCTCGAGGAAATCCAGCTGAGTTATACTTGGTGGACCGCAATTCTGCAGAGCCACCACTTCATGAAGCCAATCTTTTTTGCCCTTGCAGCGTGCTTTTTTGCCTCTACTGTTCACGGTGAGATCGCTGAAGATCAACCCACGGGGTCGGGCGCGCGAGCCTTTGCCCAACTCGAACAACTCTTGCCTTCACCCTCAACAATCAGAACAGCCTCGGGTGCACCGGGACATACCTACTGGCAGCAACAGGTCGACTACACCATTGATGCCACACTCGATGAGGTAGAGCGTCAAATACAAGCCAAAGCGACCATCACCTATACCAATAACTCCCCCGACTCGCTGAGCTATTTATGGCTTCAACTCGACCAAAATCGTTTTCGTCCGGATTCTCTCGATAGGCGCTCGCGCACCGAATCCTCCGATCGCGTGAGCCTGCAGGATTTACGGGATCAGCAGTCGATGGCCGACAACACCTACGGTTACCAAGGGTTACAGATTACCGACGAGGACGGCACCCCTCTACCCCTCACCATCGTCGATACGATGGGGCGACTCGACCTACCCTCACCGCTGACATCGGGCGCGTCAATCGCTTTTAACGTTGCATGGCGCTTCAACATTACTGAGGAAGCGGCAATTGGTGGCCGTAGTGGCTACGAGGTCTTTGAAGAAAATGACACCCAAATTTTCTTTCTGGCACAGTGGTTCCCGCGGCTCGCCGCCTACACCGATTACGTAGGCTGGCAGAACAAGGCGTTTTTGGGCCGTGGCGAGTTCACCCTGGAGTTCGGGGATTACGACGTCTCACTGACAGTGCCCGATAATCAGGTGGTCAGTGCCACCGGTGTGCTTGAGAATCCACAGGAAGTACTCACTCAAACTCAACAGCAGCGCCTGCAATCAGTGGGAAACGAATCACCCAGCTTCATCATTACTCCAGAAGAAGCGGCACAAAATGAGAAAACCCAGTCCGCCGGCACGAAAACATGGCGCTTTACTGCCTCCAATATTCGTGACTTCGCCTGGTCGAGCTCGAGTAAGTTTATTTGGGACGCGATGATTCATCGCCAACCGGGAGCGTCCCAGGATTCGGTCCTAGCCATGTCCTTCTATCCCAATGAAGCGGAACCCGTTTGGTCAACCTATTCAACCCATGCGGTCGTCCACACCATGGAGGTGTACAGCCGTTTCTCCTTTGACTACCCCTACCCCACCGCGCAATCGGTGAACGCGTGGAAGTCTGGGGGTATGGAATACCCCATGATCACCTTCAATGGCTACCGGCCCGATCCGCCTAAGGCCAACGCCGAAGAATTCGATAATACTGAAAATGCCGGTGCCCTCGCGCGCGAACAGCGAGCGTACTCACGTGGTATCAAATATGGACTCATTGGGGTGATCATCCATGAGATTGGCCACATCTATTTCCCCATGATCGTCAATTCCGACGAGCGACAATGGACCTGGATGGATGAAGGTCTCAACACGTTCCTCGAATACGTAGCTGAGCTCGAATGGGAAGAGGACTACCCCGCCTTTCGCAACGACACCAACGTGCTGGACTACATCCCCAGCTACATGACCTCCAAGAATCAGGTGCCGGTGATGACCCAGTCGGACTCCATTTTGCAGTTCGGTCCCAATGCCTACGTCAAGCCAGCCGCCGCGCTCACTGTACTCCGCGAGACCGTGATGGGCCGGGAGCTGTTCGACTTTGCGTTCAAAGAATACGCCCAGCGCTGGAAATTCAAGCGCCCCACCCCCGCTGATTTTTTCCGCACCATGGAGGATGCCTCTGCTGTGGATTTGGACTGGTTTTGGCGAGCCTGGTTTTACGGCACCGATCACGTTGACATCGCGATCACCGACGTTCGTGCTTACACGCTTAAATCGAATGATCCTGACATCGACTTTGCCGCCGACCGTGCCGAGGAGCAGAACAACAAGCCATCGCCCATCAGCATAGAGCGCAATCAAGCCGAGGGCATCGTCCCGCGGGAAGATCGCTTTGAAGAGCTCAAAGATCTTTACAGTGACGCCGATCGATTTACCGTCACCAACAAAGATCGAAATGATGCCAATAAAAAGTACGAAAAATTTGACCCATGGGAACAAAGATCCCTTGACCGAGCGCTCAACGATGAACTGATCTATTACTTTGTAGACTTCGAAAACATAGGGGGGATTCCTTCCCCTCTACCCCTTACGATCCATTATCGGGATGGCACGCAGCGCGAGCTAGTGCTGCCCGCCGAAATTTGGCGGCGGGACGCTAACAAAGTGACCTATCGGCTTATCGAATCCCAGCCGATCGAGGCCATTGAAACCGATATAAAACATCAAACTGCTGACGCCGACACCGGTAACAACCGCTTCCCCCCCACCATAAAGAGCTCTCGACTGGAAGCCTACAAGTCAAAAACCGAGGTGCGAAACTTGATGGCCGACCTGTTGGTTGAGCTCAAGAAAAAAGACGAAGACGCATCCTCTCAGCGTAGCATTCCGATTGAGCCAATGCGCATAGACTAACCTTGCGAAGCGCATTTTACTTACTGATCGGCCTGGGACTAGCCTTAAGCATAGAGGGACAGGCCCATCGCGACCCCGGCGTGTGGACTGAGGTAGTGAAGATAGAGAATTATTTCCAGATTACTCATCAAATTCATTTAGCTGATGCGATAGATCTACTGGACCACCTCAATAGCTCTCTGTCGGTGGACTCACCACTAGGTCAGGCCACGATAGCACTCCATGTGGAGAACAGTTTTACAGTGCAATTTGCTGAGGAGCGGTCCATAATCAAAACGATTGGCGTAGAAATCGATAACAACTTTTTATTTGTCTACCAAGAAACTAAGTCTCACCCGCCTGCTGCCGTTCCTAGTTTTAGCCTAGAGATATTGGACGTGATATCTCCTTCCAGCTCAAACATTATTCGCTACGAGAACGATGGCATAAATAAATTAATACACAAACCCGGAGGTAGCTCGGAGGGTAAGTAGCTTAGAACCAGCTACAACGAGTCACCTTCAACGTTTGTGAGATGACCAGGTGTTGCTTACCGGTGCGTCGAGGCTACCGAGACAATCCTGCGTTTTCTCCGACGCCGTCAATGTTTGGTTGTTTTACCTCCAAGGCGTCAATAGTCTTTTTAGTACGAAGCCATCGCGCCACCACGTCCCATATCGGCTCGCCTTCAACCTGTTGCACCGAGGCCCAGCCGGCAACCTTATAGGTTCTCGAAGGATCAATATCTTGACCCGCGAGGGACATGGTATTTATGCGATTGCCAGCATCTGCCATGGGCGCAATGCTGTAATCAAGCCCGCCGACCCTTACCATGTCGCCACCCTGTTGATAGTAGGGATCGGGGTTGAACAGATTGTCCGCCACATCCTCAAGTACCACCTTGAGAAAGTCGCCTTTCATCTCGGTCAACGTCACCGCCGGATAGGTGATGGCAACCTGGGACATCAAATCTTCCATGGTGATGCTATCGCCTGGCAACAAGGTCGTTCCCCACCTAAAACCTGGCGATAGAGACAGGTCCGCGCCCATCTCGTCCATCAATGCATTGCAAATCAGCTGATCGAAACTGCCATTGAAATTGCCGCGTCGATACAACAAGCCTTCTGTTGTTGCCAGCACTTCACTGAGCTGCTGTTCGTAGGGCGCTCGAATATCCGCGATAAGTTGTGCCATGTCGGGATCCGCAGGCAGCATGTTGGCGAAGACCGGCAGTAACTGGTACGACCAATCCTTTATTTTTCCATCCCGCACATCAAAATCGAGCACTCCCATAAACTTTCCGTTGGACCCGGCGTTAGTCACCAGCGTCATCCCCTGCGGGTTCTTTATTTCAAGTGCCCTGGGAATCGCATCGTGGGTGTGCCCACCCAAAATGGCATCAAGTCCGGTGACACGGGACGCCAGCTTGATGTCTGTATCTGCTCCGTTGTGGGAAAGAAGGATGACCACCTGGGCACCCTGAGCTCGCACCGCATCCACTTTTGCTTGCAGCTCGCGCTCTTGGATACCAAAGGTCCACCCCTCGGTCAGGTAGCCCGGATTAGCGATAGGGGTATACGGAAACGCCTGACCGATGATCGCCACCGGCACACCGTTCATTTCCCGCATGGTATGGCCCGGGAAAATCGGATCACCAAAATCAAAGTCTTTCACGTTATGCGCTAAAAATTCGATGTGCCCCTCAAGGTCATTCTCGACAATTTCAAGAACTCGGTCGGTTCCCAGGGTAAACTCCCAGTGCCCCGTCATGATGTCGATGCCCAGTAGTTTTGAGGCATCGACCATGTCCTGCCCCTTAGTCCACAAAGCGGTGGCGGAGCCTTGCCACAGGTCGCCGCCGTCCAGCAATAAAGCACCCGGGCGATTGGCCTTCAGCCGCTTCACCAGAGTCGCTAGGTGCGCGAAGCCGCCAACCTGTCCGTACTCTTGGGCCGCAGCAACAAAATCAAGATAGGTGAAGGCATGGGATTCCCGTGTCTTCGGAGAAATACCGTAGGCGGCTAGCAGCGCATCTCCCACCAAGTGAGGGGGGCGGTTACGGGCGGCGTGCAAGCCGATATTGACGTCGGGTTCTCGATAATAAAGCGGCAGCAATTGAGCGTGTGCATCGGTCATATGGAGCAGATGAACATTACCCACTCGAGGTATGTCGTACGCGGCCTGGGAACGAGACGCCATTCCGGGCAAGGTCAGACCCGCCGCCATCCCCAGCGCAAGCATCTGATTAAATTCACGACGATTCATAGGAGTCCTTCACACACCGCCGGCGAACAGGCGCTTACTCGATTGATTGATTAACGGGAGAATCCGGGTCGAAGAGAAAGGCCATCAAGTCCTTGAGCTGCTGCTCAGTCAAAATACCCAGAGCGCCAAACCGCGGCATATGGGAGCACACGTTGTAGGCATGGGTATTCCAAAGCTTGGTCCATGTATAGCGAAGCATCACGTCGCTCTGTCCACGCGCGCCGTAGCCCGTGAGCGAGGGTCCCAAGTTGCCGTAGGCGACTTCCGCGGGGTCCAGCTGATGACAGGCGTAACAATTGCCCCCGTTGGGCGCCTCGGGATCATCCGAGTACTGAAGCCCGCGGCCGTTGTTGGCAACCTCAGCACCGCGCGCCCAGTCACCGATAAAATCATCTCCTGCGGGAAAAACCACGCTGGCCATCGCCTCATCGCGCAACGCGGATTCCATCGCACTATCGCCGGCTTGACCCCGCGGTTTACTGCAAAATTCCTGCAAAGGGTCTCGCTGCAAACGGCCCATATCCACGTGATTAATAGCTTCGAACGAGCTCCCCAGGGCTTCGGGCAATGTGTCAGCCTGCGTGAGGCCAGTGCCTGCCAAACTCGCCAGCATGAGTAATTGCGCCACCCTCTTTTTCATACTGGTTAACTCCCTCACCGCTTCAGTCCGGGCGCCATCATAGGGGCGCCGGCGGCGGTGACCGCAAGATATGTTTGCAAGGCGACGGTCACATCGGACCCCACGCCAAGCAGCGGAAATCGTTGCTGGCGGAAACAGTCGCGCATGCGCCACCCCATTGTCCGCACAACCCCTTCGGAAATTCGGTAAGCCGGCCAGGCGCTATATGCCCCGGCTGCTCCTTCATGGGATGTCAAATCAGGCAAAGCCTGCAAGCGAATTCGCTTGCCCTCCTGCCCATGACAGGTCGCGCAGGAAAAGTCATGGGGCCCAGCGCGGTAATAGAAAAGCTGCTCCCCCAAGGTAAAAAACTCGCGCTCCTTCGCGTGCTCCTGACCGGGGGCAATGGGCATACCGCTTGACTGATCGGCTAGCCAGGCGACCAAGGCTTCGAGCTCAGTGCCTAAATCACCTCGCATTGAATAGGGATAGCCTTGGATCTCTTCGCTGGGCCTGCCCTGGAGCTCACGCATGCAGAAAATCAGCCGCGCCTCGACATCCATCATCATATCTGCGTCGGCAAAATAGCGGGGCAAGCGCGCATAAGCGCCCTCGACGACTCCCGGCCCCAGGCCAAGATCACAGCCTTCAAGCGAGCTGTTCTTCGGTCCCTGCGGCTCGAACCAATACTCTTCACCCTCATCAATCACAAAGACGGCGGGATTGTCGTCGCCAAACATCGCGCGGTATTCATCAAAAATACCGGCATCCTCACCAAACGATGGGGCGGCAGCAACCAGCAGCCCGAATAGGGCTGCCAGCCGCCATGCATTTCGTATCGATTCCATCAGATCCATCGTCCGGTCACCCCTTATCGGATTGTCGTTTCACCCTCGTCCGTTGCGCCGGTATTGTCTCGCCACGTAACCCTTACGGTATCCCCCGCCTGACCACCAGCAAAACGCACGCCGAGAAAGGGGTTGGCAGAAACCGCAGCGCCCCAATAGCTGTGCATGACCACCTGATCATTGTGGGTAACGGTAACCTCTTCAATGTAATGTGCGGGGATGGCGTTGCCCGCCTGATCCTTGCGTAAGCCCGTTTCCATGGGATGACGCATCAGTGCTTTGACTTCACAGGTATCACCATCCAATTGTGCACGAATTCGAATTTTTCCAGCCATCGTTATTCTCCTTAGCCTCCACAACCGCCAAGGGTTACCTTGGTCTCTTTACTCGCCATGAAAAAACCACTGTCAGTCTCTGCCACAGCATACAAATTACAGGTCTGCGCCACCTTCACCCGGGTTTCGACGTAAGGCGCGGCGCCCTCGATCATGGAAAACATGGCCGCCATAGGATTCGGGTTTTTCTCCACCATGACATACAGGCGTCGGACCCCTGGCAGCAGCGACTCGTCGACCTCAATCTTGATCGGCACCACCGCGCCATTCTCGGCTATGTCGGGCGTAGTGAATATAATGCCTGCGCTCTCCGTCGGCGTTTGGCCCAAGGCTGCAAAGGTACCGTCCATATCTGTCGCCGCAAACGCTGCGCTCGGCTTGGTTATCGCGGCCCATAATTTTGTCGGTACCGCGGCGACCGCCGCCACGAAGACTCCCATGCGCAGCAATCCTCGCCGCGCGATGCCCGCCCCTGATTCATGTTTCATAGCATTCATCTCCTCGTTTAATTTGTCTCGAGCAACCAGCCGACCAGCTCCGCCACAGCGCTGTCATCAACTTGGGCCATTGGCGGCATGGGCATGGAACCCCACGCCCCGCTACCGCCGTTTTTAATCTTGTCTGTCAAATAGTCAGCGACGTCCTGACCCCGATATCGCTCCCGAATGGCGTCAAAACCGGGCCCGACGAGGGCGCCCTCTAAGCGATGACATCCAGAACATCCGTTTGCCATCAGTACCGCCTCCGGAGCGGCCGGCTCAGCAGGCTGAGACTCGACAACGGCACTGGAAACTGGCGCGGTTTGTACGCCTGGAAACGGGCCATAATCTCTCACCTGATCTTTTAAATTCCCGTGGGCATTCATCGCGTAATCAGGGATAAAGGAGGTCACCGTAGTATCGACATCGCAGTCGCGGGTGCAGGCGGATCCCACCACATCGGGCTCGCCCCCCACTGACCACAGGCCGTGGTCCATGGTCATGCCATTTCTGTTGGGCATAAGCGCCTGAACATCAGCTATGTTTTCATCGCTCAACACGAAGTCATAGTCCACGATGTAGCCCAACTGAAGCAAATAAGCGACCAGCGCATACACCTCATCGGGCGAAAGAGACTTGGGCGCATTCCACGGCATGGCTCGATTAATGTAATCCCACAGGGTAGACAGCGTTGCGACTTTCATCAACGTTGTGCGAACCACCGCGGGATCTGTGAGCGAGGCGACCCTGCCAGTAGCCATATCCTCTTCGGTTACATTACCCAACACAATGGGCGAGAACACCTCATTTGAGTCCCCGAAGTCTCCGTGGCAGAGAGCACATTTTTCCAGCCACAGGGTTTCACCGTCCTCAACCGAGCCTGAGCCCGCGGGCAGTCCTTTGAAGTCGGGCCGCACGTCGATATCCCAAGCGGAGACCTCCTCCGCCGTCGCTGCTCGGCCGATATCGAATACGGCTTCGGGATAATCACCCGCCGCAGCAAGGGAACCAAAGAAACACGCAATGAACAGCGCTGACCACCTAGCCCAACTGGACATTGTCGACCTCCCCGCTGGGCGCAATGCGCCATGTTTGAATCGCGTTGTTATGGTAGATCGACCGGGTACCGCGGACCGCTACCAAGGCGGCGCGCTGAGGCTGAATATAACCGGTGCTGTCGTGAACCCGACTCTGCAGTAAAGCAGCGTCCCCCTGCCACACCCAATCAAAGTTGAACCGGGTGAGCATTTTGGGGAGCACGGGACCTTCGAGACGCGCCTCGCGCCAGTTGCGGCCGCCATCCACAGACACCTCCACCTTGGTCACGGTGCCGCGACCCGACCAAGCCAGACCCGTGATGCAGTAATAGCCTTTGGTTTGAAGTTTTTGACCCGCCGAGGGCGCCGTAATGACCGATTTAGCCTCTTGTATCGCGGTATACTGGCGCTGCGACCCATCCGGCATAAGGTCGACATAGTGGCTGGCCTCATCTTTTGCCGCGTAGGGCATATCCCCCACCTCCAGGCGCCGCAACCACTTCACCCAGGAAACACCCTGAACCCCCGGAACAACCAGGCGCAGTGGATAGCCTTGTTCGGGCCGGAGCATTTCCCCGTTTTGGCCGTAGGCGACGATCGCGTCATCCAGCGCATTTTCCATATTGATCGTTCGGGTCATGCTGGAACCATCGGCCCCTTCCGCCAATAAAAACTGCGCGCGCCGATCGTAGCCTGCACGCTCCAATAGCAGCGACAAGGGGACACCGGTCCATTCGGAACCCGACAACATGCCATGGGTGTACTGGACCGTCGGCACGGCGGAATTACCCCACTCCAACGCCGTATTGGCGCCACACTCCAAAAAGTGCATGCGCGAGACGCTGGGCATTCGCATCAACTCTTCCATGGTGAATACCAGGGGGGTGTCAACCAGGCCGTTAATCATCAAACGATGGCGCCGGGGATCAATGTCAACCCAGCCCTGGTGATGGCGCTCAAAGTGCAGACCGCTTGGCGTAATCATACCGAACATACTTTGCAGCGGAGTAAATGCGACGCTCGCCTGATCGGTTTGGGTGAGTCCTGGGCTTTGCCGGCGAATGATATTTTGCTCGTGGATCGAGGGCAGGCCATAGGGGTTGGTCGCCACCGGTTTGCCCAGGGTGCGGCTCCACTCAGGCGGCGTGAGAATATCGGGATCACTGGCAACCGCCGATCCCGCCATGGCGGCGACAGCGGCGCCAAAAGCGCCTCTAAGGAGGCCACGTCGATGGTGATCTACGCCGTCGCGAGAGATGGCCGAAATGAGTTCGCCACTCAGGAAGGATTCTGGTGCGGGCCGTAACACGCCCTGATGCGGTAACTCGTCACTGCTCATTGCATGAACATCCCCAAACGTTTTTATTGTAGTTTACCCGTACACCCCGCTAAGCGGTGGTGGCCAGGCGCCGATGAAAGATCTTGTGCTTTCACCGCGTGCCTTTTTGTTGTTATTCTATGTGAGTATAAACATATAACCAACAGTTTTGCCACCTTAAGTCGGCGGCGCGGAACAATCCATCCGACCCGATGCCTGTTAGCATCCCGCCTCGATACGCGAATGGGCTGGTATTGATCCAAGCCTGAGGAGACTACCGCATGAGATACCTGCGACTGGGCCTCTTCTGCGCCGCATTGACCGCCATAGTGACCGGTCTGCACGCTGAAGAGCCCAAGGAAAACACCGGCGCCCTCGGGGTAGCGCTGCATCTCGATACGGCTACCCTGATGAACCGCGCGATCCGTCAGGTGGGTCGATTGGTTGACGCTCACCCGAACACCCCGGTCAAGCTCATCTTGATTGCGAGCGCCGTCGAACCCGCCCTCGAGGGGGCAACCGACAAAAACGGCGGTCTCTATGGCGCGCAGTTTGAACAGCTGTTGGCGCGGGGGGTGCGCATCTTCGCCTGCGAAACAACGCTCATGAGTATGGGCAAATCAGCAGAGGATCTGACCTTTGGCATTGAGACAGTGCCTTCCGGCATCGCCGAATTGGCACGGCTGCAACTCGAGAGTGGCTATGCCTACCTCAAACTTTAAGGCACTGCTACTCAAGATCCCAGGACCCGGCAAGGTATTGCTGATGCTGGCAACCGCGGCAGCATTCAGCAGCAGCCCTGCCTCGGCCGACGAACTCCTCTATGTCTACTCACCAAACTGTGGTGCCTGCATGAAGTTTGATCAGGAGATTGCGGGCATATACCCCAAAACCCAAGAAGCCCGGAATCTACCCTTGGTCAAAATCGATCTTGTTGACTGGCGTGCGGGGACCCATCCGGCCAGTCAGTGCGCTGTCAACCCCGTCCTGGGGACCCCCACCTTCATCCAGATACACGATTGCACTGAGGTGGATCGCATTACCGGTTACTCGAACGACGAACTTTTCTGGTTTGCGTTGGAGCGCATGGAAAATCGCTCGAGAATTCTTACTGCATCGCCTTCTTCGTAAACCGGGAACCCGGTTCAGGCGGGGGATTCGGCCCCCCGGCAAAACACTGTGCGTTGCGCATCCAAGAATCAGCCGGCCCACCCAGCACCTGCAACGCGGTGTCGGCGACGTTTCGAGTTTGCGTCACGACCCGTGCAAAATCCACGGCATTACCGGTGACACGGTTGGCTTCCTGCGGCTCCCCGTAATGCCACAGCGCTCCTGACGGCGCGATAAGCTCAACATAAGGCTTGGGCGAAGGCGGGGTTTCGCCGCGACACTGATACGTCCAGTCGTAGGTGTTCACGCCTAAAATGACAATATTCTGAAGTCTGTCGGTCTCCTCGCGCTCCCGGCCAAGCTCGTCGAATATGGCCTGACCGTGGGCCCAAGTCTCCATTTGACGTGCTGTGATACAGGAGCGTGCGCTCATGCTCGGACCCACCCAGGCACAACGCTGAGACGGATCAGCTTTACGGTAAGCCTCGTGAAGCACCTCAGTCATATCACGCCAAGCCTGAAGGAGCTCGCGACCCGCCAGGGGGATTTGTTCCTGCTCCATGGTTGGCAAGGTTTTTCCGGCGCCCATCCCGACGACGATCGGTTCTATATTTTTGGATAAGGCCTCAGCATCTTCCAGGGCCCAAAGCGCCATTTGGTTCCAAAAATGAAGATGTCTGACGATAGTTTCTACGGTCCAACCCTTGAAGCCTGTAGGAGTCTGCAGACCAAGAAGCTGGACATCGTCGAGTGCCTCACCCAGGACACATGACTCCTGAAAAAAATCCTCTGCTTGCTGCACCGGTCTACCTCGTCATCGCGGCTATTAGATAAAGACAACGCTCCCAGCGGCCTTTCAGCCCTCAGCTTCACTCGCCAGGGAAAGGGTAAGAAGCATATCACCCTGGGCGACCTGCTTACCTGCCGCTGAAAAAATCGAGTCGACAGTTCCCGCGTCAGGCGCGACGATTTCATGCTGCATCTTCATGGCTTCCAGAATGGCCAATCGCTGACCTGCCTGAACCGCATCCCCCTCGGCGACATCAAGTGCCACCAGCTGGCCGTGCATGGGCGCGACAATGGCACCGCCGGCCGCTGCCTCCGTAAGATCGGGCGGCAGCCGTGTCAAATCGGTGATGACCTGAGTCTGGTTTGAGGATGCCAAGCACAACGTTGCCACCCCACGGGGGTAAAACTGAAGCTCCAACGCTTGGCCATCGATCACCAGAGCGCAGACCGAACCTTCGATCCCATCAAATTCAACCTGATGGTCAGCGTCACCCACCGACACGCGGTAGTCGCCCGGTCCGCTAGTGGTCAAGGCTACCGGAAACACGTCTCCATCAACACTGAGCTCGTGCTGGGTCACAACCTCACCCGAAGAGCACCAATCCAACAGCTCATGGCTTACGGAAAGCGAGGCAGCGTGAGCGTCTCCTAGTGCGAGCACTCGCTGGATAACGACCGCGGCCGCTAGCTGAGCGGACTCCTTAGCTGATTGCACAAAGGATGCGCCGTAGTGCTGCTCAATAAACGCCGTGGTCGCACCTCCCTGCACAAACGCTGGCTGCTTAAGAACATCAATCAGAAAATCCCTGTTGGTAGCAGGTCCGAACAGCGCGCTGCGCTGAAGCGCGGTCATAAGCCGCAGTCGCGCATCCTCGCGGGTTTCGCCATAGCCAATAATTTTGGCCACCATGGCATCGTAGTAGGGCGAGACTTCATCACCACTCTCGACGCCGGAGTCTACCCGCAGCCCCTCTTGTTTGGGGACAAAAAAGTGCTCGATTGCTCCGGTGCTAGGCAGAAATCCCTCTGCAGGATTCTCCGCGTAAAGCCGCACTTCTATCGCATGACCGGTCAAACTCACCGCTGACTGAGTCACGGGCAGAGGTTCCCCACGCGCTATTCTCAGCTGCCACTCCACGAGGTCATAACCCGTTACCGCCTCGGTCACCGGATGCTCCACCTGAAGTCGCGTGTTCATTTCGAGGAAATAGAACTGGTGCTTGTCATCGAGCAGAAACTCTACCGTGCCTGCGCCGACGTAATTCACCGCGCGTGCCGCCTCGACCGCGGCCTGACCCATTTGCTCTCGTAATTCGCTGGACATGACCGGACAGGGGGATTCTTCAACGACCTTCTGATGACGGCGTTGAATAGAGCAATCGCGCTCACCCAAATGGATGATATCGCCATGGGCGTCAGCAAAAACCTGAATCTCAACGTGCCGAGGCTGCACAATCGCTTTTTCCAGAATCACATCTCTGGAACCAAATGCATTTTCGGCCTCGGATTGGGCCAGCTCGATAGCACGTTCAAGATCACTATCCTCGGTCACCAAGCGCATGCCGCGACCACCGCCACCCGCCGCCGCCTTAATCATGACCGGCAAACCAATTTTCTGTGCCTCTGCGATAAGTACCGGGGTGGTTTGATCATCCCCCTGATACCCTGGAATGCAGGGCACCCCGGCGTCAATCATGGCTCGCTTGGCTTTTGCTTTATCCCCCATGATATCGATCGCGGTATTGGAGGGGCCAACAAAAGTAATCCCCGCCTGTTCACAGGCGGAGGAAAAAGCCTGATTTTCAGACAAGAATCCATAGCCTGGATGGACCGCGTCGGCACCTGCTTTTTTAGCCGCATCAAGAACCGACTCGATATCCAGATACGACTCTGAGACCAGCGCTCCACCTATGTGCATTGCTTGATCAGCCACCCTCACGTGCAGCGCATCCGCATCTGCATCGGAGTACACCGCCACCGTCTTGATACCCATTGCATTTGCCGTTTCCATGATGCGCACGGCAATTTCGCCACGATTGGCAACGAGCAAAGTTTCTATTGGCTTCATCAAGAGGTCTCCTCAAACCAGATGGGACGACGTTTTTCAATGAAGGAGGCCACCCCTTCCTTGCCCTCGGGTCCTCGAAGACAGCGAGTAAAGTTCTCAGCGGCAAAATGCACTTTTTCGTGATCGGGGATTCGCTCCAAACC
>Ga0255757_10003368_pt1 | contig 14687 bp, 14 predicted proteins | sample 071ome_27_FD_179957 | JGI IMG/M metagenome (GOLD analysis project Ga0255757, IMG submission 179957) | Coastal salt marsh microbial communities from the Groves Creek Marsh, Skidaway Island, Georgia - 071409AT metaG (version 2) | ecosystem: Environmental > Aquatic > Marine > Intertidal zone >...
GATCTAGATTAGGCTGTGCCTTCGTCTTTTTCGGGTGGATCTTCAATGACCCGAACGAAAGCAGGAAGATAGGTTTCGTCGTAAGTCCGACGGTAATTGTCCATGAGTTCAACCACTACCTCATCAATGACCGTACCTTTCGAGGCGAGGAGGAGCCCATCGGTCAGGCGAATGTCCTGTCGCAAGGTCATGCCCATTTGGATTTGTCTCAACGGAATTTCTATTTCGGGAAGGCTATCGACCTCGAGGTCGATGACGTTCCCGAGTGCTTCCATGGCTCCGGGTAGATATTGATGCTGCCTTTCTTTCAGTTTCTGATGAATGGCCTTGGGACCGTAATGGGCTTCAGAGAGCTCATCAAAGTCATTGGCAAGCCGAATGACCGAGGCCAGGCGACGGACGTGTTCTTCTTCCTGCCAGTTGGTGTCGTAGTCTCGGGGAATCGAAATAATGATATTACCGATTTTCTCCAGCCTGGGGATTTTTTTCACCAGATCGGCGGCAAAACGTGGAAAGCCTTCTATCAGGTGAGTGACTTTGTCAGGGACAATCCGCTTGTGGTAAACCCTTTCTTGCATAGCTGGAGGGAGGTTGAGATAGCCCAGGTATGCAAAGATGGAGGCTAACTCCAGTCGCCACTGGTCATGAATCCCCATGTGGTCAGCCAGCTTGAAGGCCAATTTCTTGACTCGCTGTGCTCGACCAAAGAAAAGAGGTTCGGTTGCCGAAAGGATGGTGGTCAAGGCGCTGACCGCTCCATTGAGTGTTTGCTCCAATAAATTCTTTTCAGCTCGAATGGCATCATATTGCCGGAACCCATCCTCCAGGTTTTGAAGCATTTCCTTGGCTCCGCAAGGCTTTCCAATGAGGCGATAGATTTGCCCCATGCGGACGGCTTCGGAAACATCATCAAAGCCCGCGGCCCCGGTAAAGAGCATCGTCACGACATCTGGGTCCCTGTTCCTGATTTCGAGGAGCAGTTCGGCACCATTGAGGTTGGGCATGCGAAAATCGGAAATCACCATGGCAAAGGGACCCTTCTGTTCGAAGGCCTCAATGGCTTCCTTGGCTGATTTGGCAAATGTGGCTGGGTAATGCTTTTCAACGACTCGGCGCAAGCTTTCGAGCACGGACGGTTCGTCATCGACAAATAGAATGCTTCTTGTTGTTCGATCAGACTTCATGGTTTGTCTCAAAAATCCTTCATTTCAATGGAGAAGCACTATTCCAGAACGCAAGAGCGCAAAGTGCCTATCCAATTTTTGCACATCAAAGGCTGCCGACAAGTCTGAAGGGTTGAGATACCCGGAGCTGAGTTCTATCACTCTGTTTATCCTAATGTCATGGCAACGGAAGTTCTCGGACCGGGGAAAGAAAAACCTCGGAGCCGGGAACGGTTCCGAGGTTTTTAATGGAATGTCTTTGGACAAGCCTCAGGATTTTTTAGCTTTCTTTTTGGCGATCCATTCTCCGGTGGCGACTTCCTGATCAAATTCATCAAAAAAGGTCCATTTCCCTTTGAGCTGGCCATTGGCGATGAGCTTGGATTTGATTTTCACGATGCCGCCTCCGTATGGCACTTGCATGCTTAAGGTGTTTTTTTCCAACTTGAGATTGGAAAAGTCGGCATCCCCTTCGCTGCTCGAGGCGTAACCCGAAAAACGATTGCCCTCTTTCTTCATGACCATCGCATGATCCATGTCTCCATTATCGGTTTTGGCGGTGACATTCCATGATCCAGCGATGTCATCTTTGATGGAACGCACGGCAACCCATTTGTTTTTCATGAGTTCAAAGCCATCACCATCCTTGGCATACCACTCACCTTTGAGTTCGCCCTCTTTGTCCAACTGCGCCTTGGCTCCAATGATCGCTTGTTGACCATCGCGCTCCATGTCGAACTCAACGGTCAACCCTTTCTCAGTAGGCACCACTCGCGTGAGGTCGGTTCGCTCTCCTTCCTCGTTGACCATGATGGCCGTCCACTTCCCTTCTTTCTTGGAAACGGTGAGTCGGGCGTTTCTGGAATCAAATTCGTCAATCGTGGCCGTAGTGGTCCAGACCCCTGAAAAGTCTGCAACCTTTGGCGAATCGGCTGCTTTCATCCATGGAGTGGCGATGCAAAGCCCCAGTGCAAGTGATAGTACGCTGTGTTTCATGGTAAATCTTACTAACCGTTTCAAACGAACGTCGCCAGTTAAAACTGACAAATTCTCCAAGATCGGAACCAATCAAAAAGTTATTTCATGAACTCTCACCGACGTCATAAAACACAGGATCCTGACCATAAAACTTTTTGAGCTGCAGATATAAGGACGGCCGGTGTTTTTTGAGCTGGGCTGGTTTTTCAAAAAAACATTCCGAAGCGACCGCAAAAAACTCGGCCGGGTGAGTGGCTCCGTATGCATCCATGATCGTTTTGCGTCTGCGATCGACGCGATCCTGAAGGCGCTCATACTCTGCACTCATGATTTCTTTCCACGCAACGTAGCGTGAGGGAGCTCTCAACCTTGGTAGCCCATTGGCGTGCCCCGTTGCCTGGTCAAGTTGATGGGCAAATTCATGGATCACCACATTGCGTCCATCGTAACGATTCTGAGCACCTGCCTGCGTCGAGGCCCAGGAGAGAGAGACGGTGCCATGGGCCCAGGACTGTCCGAGAACGGTGGATTCGGTTTCGGTCATGACCCCCTGAGAGGCCTCGGCCGTTTGCTTGGTCTGATACGCCGCAGGGTATATCAGAATGGATTTCAAAGAATCAAAATGGACTGTCTCATTGCCCAAGAGGAGCAGGCACGCCTGGGCGGCAATCAAAACTTTCATCTCCTCGGTGACCTCGAGGCCTTGGCACCCTTCAAAGCTTTTCTCAGCGATGAAAAAGGTGATTTCGACCAGTAGTTTGCTCTGAAGTGCTTTTGGAAGATGCGGATAAAGCGGATAACTCTCTTGGAGGATCTCTCCGTAGGATGCAGGTATCCCGCGATTTAGCAGGCGTTTTCTGCGCCAATTTCGGAACCAACGGAACATCCCTCAAGACTGCGCGGGCTGCGAGCCAAGGTCAAAGGAGAAAGCGGTTACGGGGATATGAAGGGCTGCATGCCATTTTCTGAGGTAGGGACTTTCATGCGCCCGGGTCATCAATCTTCGATCAAGCCCTCCAGGAAGCGGCTATTCATAAAGAGTCGGGTATCCATCTGCTTGAGATCCTTTCGGATCTTTTGGAGCATGACGTGCACCGTCATGTTGGGAATGGATTGCACCCTCGGATTGGTTCCTTCGATCAAGTGATCGAGGTCTGAAAGCATCGAAGACATCTTTTTGAGGCAGAATTCATCCATGACAGAATAGAGCAACTTAACTCCGAGTGGCGATGATGCAACGGTCTTTTTACCAGTAGGTTGTTCGTTGGCCTTGGATTAACTTGGATCGCCTGCATTCTTGAACCTAAGTCTAGCTCATCGAATGGAAAGGAGACGGTTGACAGCTTCTTGGATGATGGCACATGAAAAGTGGCTCAAATTTCGATGAGGGCGGGGTAGAAAATCCTATGAAACAGCGTAAATACATGATCTTTGGAATCACCGGCGGTATCGGTACGGCCCTTGGTATGAAACTGAAACAACAAGCTCATCACGTTTGTGGTTTTGGTAGAGACGCTGATCGGCTCCAGAAGGTGACTTCCGAAGTATGCGACGGTACTCAAGTGGTGGATATGCATGATTGGCAGGCGGTTCGTTCAACCATCGCCAGGTCTAAGGAAGAGATGGATGGTCTTGATGGAGTCGCGGTATGCATCGGCAGCCTGTTGCTCAAACCAGCTCATCTGACGTCACAGGAAGAGTGGAATGATGTCATGCACACCCACGTAAGCACCGCTTTTGGTATTTTGGGAGCTGCTGCTCATGCGATGATGCGCACCGGCGGTTCTATTGTCCTGACGGCCTCGGCAGCTTCAAGGATTGGGATGGCCAACCACGAGGCTATTGCCGCTGCCAAGGGAGCCATTATGGGACTGACCCTTTCCGCAGCAGCGACCTATGCTGCAAGAGGTATCCGGGTGAATTGTGTGGCACCGGGATTGGTCGAGACACCCCTGACAGAATCTCTCCTTTCCAGCGACGCCAACCGCAAGGCATCCCAAGGCATGCACGCCTTAGGCCGGCTGGGTTCTCCCGCAGACGTGGCTCACAGCATGGCCTGGCTTCTATCGGAGGAGTCCTCCTGGGTGACGGGGCAAGTCCTGGGTGTCGATGGAGGCCTTGGGAGTGTTTTGCCCAGGATGCGCGCCTGATGGTTGGCATGGATGAAAAGCCAGAGCTGAACGCACGGGCAGCCGAGGCTTCCTAGCTTCCTGCTTGATTTTTCTGGCGTGAAACTTCACGGTTCTAGATAACCCGTTGCAAATCATGAAGTCTCTGCGTGCTTTTACCCTGATTGAATTGTTGGTGGTGGTTGCCATCATTGCCATTCTTGCGTCCTTATTGCTTCCCGCCCTGGCAGGAGCCAAGGTCTCTGCGCGCAAGATTCTCTGCATGAACAATCAGAAGCAAATTGCGCTGGCAACCATGATGTATGGGGATGACTTCAATGGTCAGTTTCCTAAGGCCACCACTTCCGACCACACCGACTGGATCAAGTCCATGATCGCAGCAGGTTATTTTGAGAGCCTCAAATCTTTTGAAGACCCTGCCGAACATGAGGGACCTTACGACCACAGTGACCTAAGGAAGGTGCGGATGCGCATGAGTGGCCGTGGGCCGGATGCAAAGACGGTCGAATTCACTGCTTCCTATGGTATCAACGAGCGTATGGCGGGTCCCGCGGGCATCAAGATGCCCAAATTCAGCACCGTGCCTGAACCCACCTCCATTTTCTTTTTTGGCTGTGCCACTTATTTTATTGCTCCAGACTGGGATCACGAGCGGGTCTACAATGCTGGGGGGCCTCATCCCATTGGGTCGACCATCAATCCTCCTAACAAACAGCACGCTCGTCATGGTTCTGGTAGCGGCTCGAAACCCGGCAGTGTGATCACCTATGTCGATGGCCATTCGGCGTTTGAAGATCAGGAGTTCATCCAGAAAGATCTTCCCTGGTTTCAAGGGGACTCTCGAAGGTAGTCTCTCCTGCCTTTCTGAGGGTTCGTGATCTGCGTTTCTTCAACACGAAAAAAATGGGTAAACCTCCTGTCAGCCTCAAATCATATCAAAAAAGGCTCCCACGACATCAAAAAGGGCCTCTGCACCCTCTGCAGAAGCCCACTTTTGATGAATCACTATTAAGGAATAGCCCTTCTATCTATACTTAAACCAAACTAGATGTATACAAAAAAGTATCATTCTACCATCTGTTAATAACCCATTGGATGGCAATCATTTTGAATGGTTGGTGGTGAGAAATGGGCATCATTTCCCAGTCTTTCAGCCTTTAATCTAGTTTTCCTTTGAATACATTGCTCGGGATCCTTCATCGGGCTCTTAGCGAGTCCAAGCATACAGATATCGGTGAAACGCACTCATGTTTTGAATGAGGTTGTTTCGGATCCCCTCACCATGGCGTGCTAGGATCAGTCTCTGTAGCACGCCGGCAACCAGGAGGCGTTTTCGGAAACGTTTGTTCATGGCTCGGTTCATTTGCTGACAGACCTCATCCCACTGAAGGCCCCCCTCAAAATAGTTTTGGATGAAGGAGGTGGCCAGATGAGCGGATTCCACCGCCATGGACATGCCATTGCCCGTAAGCGGAGGTATGAGCGTCCTATGGTCTCCAATGACAGCTTTTGTGCGTGTCTTTTCAAACCACCGCGCTTTGTATTGCAGACCAGCCGTGTAGCAAAGGCTGTCCTCAAGGCATTGTGCTTTCTGAAGGTTCTTGTGTTTTGAGGGGTGAAGGGATGACAAGGCCCATGGCAGCCAACGGCCTTTTCCGGGCATCGCTGAGGCCCGTTCTGCCATGCGCGTCAGTCCGCATACATTGATTTTTCCATCTTCCACGCGGCAAAGACCCACGTAGCCATTTCTGCCAAAATGCATCTCCAGATCAGCTGCCAATGGGTAATCCTTGATGTGACACTTGTAACCAATCCAGGGGCATTTTTGACGTGTTTGAGCGAGTCGGCCGTGTGCCCAAATCGTTCCCGCCTTCTGCTCAAAATCAGAAGGATGAACGCGATACCGAGTGATCAGATGGCCGCCTAGTTCTCTGAAATGTTCTGCCATGCAGTCATCCATGCAATAACGAGAGAGGCACAAGGCAGGCGATGGCAAACGTAAGACTGGAGACATGCCCGCTGGGCCATAACATTTAAAGTGAGTTGCTTCGACGGCACCGGCTGCCAGGAATGACTTGGCCAACCCCCATTCCTTGAGTTGGCGATAACCTTGTCCGCTGAGAAATTCACCGCAAACCCGATGGCGGGGATAATCGCCGGCTTCAAAAAGCTGAACTGCAAAGCCTTTTAGTTGGAGATCAATGCCCAAAGACAAACCGCTGATCCCTCCGCCGACAATGGTGATGGGCCTGAGACTCATGATGATCTATCGGACAGGTTCTTAGCGGAAAAAAGGTGACTGAACAGACCGGCTGAGCGCTCTTCCATATCCCATGATGTTTCGGTGTTCTGCATCCAAATCTGGGAGAGTTCTTGATTGAGGAATCCAGCGCGTACGCTGATGCATGCATCATTTAAGGTGACGGGATCGCATCGGATGCACCAAAGGGCCTTGGCCGCTAAAAGGCCTTTCCAATCTCGTCGAGGTTCAAGACAGACGAACGCTTTTGTCCTGGCTTTTAGTTGATCAAATAAGCGACTGATCTCCTCAAATGTAAAATGATGCACGAATAGACTGGCAAAACATAAATCGATTTCAGAAGCATCTTTTTCGAACCACTTAAAGACGTCTACCACCTGGTTGTCGACTTCCCATCCCAATCTGTCGAGTGGCTCCGCATGATTTTTTTCCAAGCAGGGAGATTGATCCACAAAAAGAATGCGGCTTCCAGTAGCTACCTTACCCCATCTCAATAACATCCTGCACGCGAGGCTACCATCTCCGCTTCCCAGTTCGACGATCCGAACCGGACTTTTCTTTGCTTTGTCCTGGATCCAGCGTGTCGACCGATTGAGAAATGATACGTGATTCATCAACCGATTGATGATTCTCAAGTCCTTTCTAGACGCCACTGCAGCAGGGTGATCCGCTGGCAATCCATCCAGCATTTCAGGCTGTAAGATCCTTTGCATGCTCTCTTAGGCGACCTCTAGCATCAAGCCATGACTGCTGAAGCCAGCACCAAAAGTGTTCATCCACCAAAAACCGGCGGGAGAACCCTGTTTCAAATGTTCCTCAAGTGCCATCAGAACAAAAGGGCTGCTGGTGTTGCCGTATTGAGCGAGTAGTTGGCGACTGATGGCTAAGTCAGCGGGTAAAAGATTCATCGACTGGGTAATCGCATCCAGAACGCGCCGACCTCCAGCATGGGTCACAAAAGCTGTGACCATGGAGGGTTCCATCTTCTCTTTCACCAGAGCTTTTTGAAAATCCTCATGAGCGCTGATCGCAGCTAGATAGGGGGTTTCAGGCGAAAGAATATTTCGTAGCATACCTTTGCGTTGTTCGAAACGAAGCGCATCGCGGTGATGCGCCTTGAGTTGTGAGCACCAGGTCACGGTCTTGACACTGCGTTGGTCCTTGGGTGGGGTATCCGATGAAACAGCTGCTCCAGCGGCGTCTCCAAACAGGCAAGCGCTGATCAGGACTCCCGGGTCATCATCCAAATAAAAAGCAGCGCTGCAAACTTCAACGCATATCGAGAGTACATTTTTGGCCTGGTGAGAGTCGATGAGCGCTTGGGCTTGGCGCAGGTTGGGAACGGCCGCGCCGCATCCATGTCCTACCAGATCTAAAAGGACATGGTCCGCTGGAATCTTAAGATTGTCAGCGACATAACTCGTGAGCCCCGGACACAGATATCCGGTGCAGGTGGAGATAAGCAACGCATCGATTTGCTTCGGGAGGAGCTTGGCCTTGTCTAGTGCCGTGAGGGCTGCCTGAGTCGCCAACTTTGGCGCATTCTCCTCAAAACGTTGGTGAAGCACATCGGGTTTCGCCTCAAAAGCTTCCTCAATCCGTTCAAGGCACAAATGCCTTTGTTCGATACCATTGTCTCGGCCCAACACATACTTGAGTAGTTTCTGTGAAGATGGTTCGAGCTGATGAAAGCAGGAAGCCTGCTGAAAGGCATGAAGGCAGTCGGCCTGGGAAAAGTAAGTTTTTGGAACGGCGTGCGAGACCGAATGGATGAACATATCCCTACTTTGAACCTTTAAGGGCGATTCGCCAATGGCTTCCTTGAGGCTTTTTCATCAAAAACGCTACTTTTCTGTCAGGAGACAACCTTGCTGGGCGTCACAGGATTGTAACCCATCCAATTCTTGCTAAGTTGTCTCCCATACCTCGAAAGCCGGTTTTGCCTGGGTCGTTTCGGCTTGTGGGCAAGGTAGTCCGTGACCGCATGAGAAACATGATTAATGTGTTCCTGTGTCACTGAGGTAGCGAAATCAACATCAGACTCTCATGAAAATTATTCAAAACTTCGCAAAAGCTGGAAATCCCCCGGAGTCTGTCAAGTCGGCTTGGGTCTTGCTTCTGCTGGCAGTACTTTCTGCTTGCAGCGATTCCAGTAAGTCATCGAACTACACTACGGCTGATGCGCCAGTGCCCGGTGAGAACTTGTCTCATGCGACAGAATCTAATGAGGAGAAAGCTTCGGAATACGAGGTGCGACGAGCACAATGGGTCCAAAAATTTGACCTGGACGCCAATGGCTTTTTGGATGCTTCAGAGCGGGAAGCCATGAGAAAAACCCCCAAGCCAAGGGGAAAATCCTTTCGCCGAGGAAAAGGGGGCGAGAATGAAAAAGAAGGGAAAGAGGGCGTTCGCTTTGATGCCCCGGATCATTGGGTCGAGAAATACGACAAGGATGGAGATGGAGGCCTTTCGGGCGAAGAGTCTGAAAAAGGGTATTGGAGTGAAAGGAAACGACTCTTTGATCGGTATGATCGCAATGGCGATGAAACCCTGGCACCGACTGAGATAGCCAAACTCGCTTCAGATATCGACGACGGTGTCTATGAGAGCTGGGATCATTTTGTGGCCACCACCACCTTGAAGGACCATGCTGCCAAAGCAGGTGTTTCTCAGCCCAGGCTGGACGCTCGGCAGCGCGAGTGGTTGCAATCCGATTTGGATGGTGATGGTAAGGCAAGTGCCGATGAACTTAAACGCATTCGGAACCTCGCAAGGCCATGAACCACCGCTTGTATTTCGATGGTAATTGGGACCCAAAGAGGAGCTTTCAAAGCATGAAAAACTCTATGGCTCTGTGTGGCGCTTTCTGCGCCCTTTCCCTCTCGCTCCAGGGAGCCCAGGCACCCTTGGTGATCAGTGAAATCATGGCTGAGAACGATTCGGGGCTGGTGGATGAGAATGGGGATCGAGTGGACTGGATTGAGATTCAAAATGTCAGCTCAGACATCGTTGATCTTGAGGATTTTGCTCTCTCTGATGATCGCGCAAACCCCACGCAATGGACCTTTCCCGAGCAATCACTGGGACCTGGAGCCTTTCTTATCGTCTTTGCATCTGGAAAAGATCGAGCGGCGGATCAGGATGCCTTGCACACCAACTTCAGCCTTTCCAATAAAGGAGAATATTTGGCTTTGATCGACAAGACCGAAGGCCGACCGATTCATGAAATGACTCCGTCCTTTCCACCTCAGCAATCGGATGTCTCCTTCGGTTTGCCAGCCGACTGGCAAATGGGGAAGCCCTTGGTTATGCAACCCCTTCTCGAGGCGACACCCGGTAAACCCAATGTCTCCGCTGCCTTGGGCCGGCTCTCCAAAATCCGATTTAGTCAGAAGCGTGGTTACCAATCACAAGCCTTCGAATTAAGCCTGGAGCTGGAAGAGGCAACGGCTCGTATTCGATATACCACCGATGGATCGATCCCGACCGAGGAACATGGAAACCTTTATGAAGGCCCATGGTCCATTGCCCAAACGACGGTGATTCGTGCCAGGGCCTTTGCTGACGGTTACCTTCCATCGCGAACGGTTACCAGGACGTATTTATTTCCATCAGATATCGTACGTCAGTCACCAGATGGTTTGCCACCCGCTGGTTTTCCTTACCACTGGGGAAGAAATCGAGTGGATTACGGAATGGACGCACGTGTGGTGGACGACCTGGCCTACCAGGATGAATGGGAGAAAGCCCTTCGATCCATTCCCTCTTATTCTCTGGTCACTGACATGGATCATCTCTTTGACCTTAAAAGCGGTATCTATGCCAATGCACAGGAGGACGGTCGGCCATGGGAGCGACCCACCTCAGTGGAGTTGATCCATGGAGATGGAAGCAAGGGGTTCCAAATCGATGCAGGCTTGCGTATACGCGGAGGCTTCAGCCGTCGAGAAGACAATGCCAAGCATGCCTTTCGTCTATTTTTTCGAGACAGTTATGGGGAAGCCAAATTGAAGTATCCACTCTTTGGTGAGAAGGGAGCAGAGGTCTTTGACCACCTGGACTTGCGATGTTCTTCCAATTATTCCTGGAGCATGGGGGGAGACCCTCAAGCCGCTCTTTTTCGGGATCAGATCAATCGGGATTTGCAGGCTTCGCTGGGGCAACCGGCGATGCGTGGCTACTTCTGTCATTTGTATATCAATGGTCATTACTGGGGTCTCTACAACACATGCGAACGCCCCAAAGCGGGACATGGGGCTCAATATTTTGGGGGTAAGGACAAGGACTACGATGTTGTCAAGGCGAGTAAGGAAGGGGGCATCATGGCCTCCGATGGTTCCCTGGATGCCTGGAGACGTGTCTATGAGATCGCTCGAGAGGGATTGGAAGAAAATGATGCCTATTTCAAACTACAAGGTAGAACCCCAGAGGGTGAACTGGATCCAGATGCTGAAGTCCTCATCGATATCGACAATTTGATCGATTACAATATGATCCTCTTTTACGGAGGTAACTTGGATGCGGCCATCACTTGGTTTGGCGGCGATCGCTGGCACAATAACTGGTACGGCATGCGGCATCGTTCCAACCGCCAGGGGTTTCAGTTTTTTATCTGGGATGCCGAACACACCTTCCTCATGCGTGGCATGAACCAGGGTATCGAGGAAGATCGCACCGGCCCTTTTCCAGCAGGCAAACAGTTTGAATCGAGCAATCCTCAGTGGCTATGGCAGCAATGCCTGGACAACGCCGAGTTCCGGATCCGAGCTGCGGATCGGATTCATGCCTTGTATCATCAAGGCGGCTTACTGACCCCGGACGCCGTTCATGCCGTCGTCCAACGTCGGGCGCAGGAAATAGAATCGGCGGTGATTGCGGAATCGGCTCGTTGGGGAGATACGGGCCGCGGAAGGGGTGAGCCTAGGACCCGCGATGAACACTGGCGGGCGGAAGTGGACAGGATTCTCAATGAATACATTCCTCGCCGCAGTGACATCGTTTTGGCTCAGCTTTTTCGCCAGGGGCTCGTGCCTGATTTCAGCCCTGCGGCCTGCGAACGTCGCGCCGATGATTGGCATTTGAGTGCTGAACGAGGACAGATCTTTGTGACCCTGGACGGGAGTGACCCCCGAGCCATCGGGGGCAAGCCTTCAGAAAAGGCCAGGGTGGTTTCCATGCCCATCCCGGTGAAGGAAGGGAAGAAACTGCGAGCCCGTGTTTACTTTCAGGGCGAGTGGAGTGTCTTGACGGAATGCTCGCCTTGATGGAATGAGGCTGGGCAATACCGCCGATCGGTCCGTCATGGTTTGATCTGCGATGTCAGAAGTGGTTCCAGTCTTGCTGGAATGATTGCTATGGCTTTTGATGACCAGCGATGATGAAACTTTTCACAGCTCCCAAGGTGATTCTAAGTGTCATTTTTCTCACCGTTCTTCTGGCTTTCATGGATCACCTGCTGACCCCTTTTTGGGTGGAAAGTATCAGCTGGATCGTCCTGATCTACTTTACCCTCGAAGTCGCATGTAAAATCCATCTCGAAGGCTGGCGAACTTATGCAAACTCCTGGGGAAATCGGGCGGATTTGTTCATCATTGCGGCCAGCCTCTTATGGGTCTCGGTGCATGGCATGGGAGAGGGTAGTTTGGCTTTTTTGAGGATGTTTCGATTTTTATCCATGGTTCGTATCCTCAAATTGATGCCGGATACGGCACAAATGGTCCGAGGGGTGCTGCGTGCCATCAAAGCCTCACGAGCCATCGTGATCTTGTTGGGGATTCAGTTGGTCTTTTTTTCCCTTCTGGGCTTTACCCTCTTTGGCCAACCTCTTCCCGAATTCTTTGGAACCCCCTTGAAATCACTCAACACCATCTTTTCGGTATTTACCGTTGAGAACTGGGCAGCAGCTCCTGAAGCGGCGAGTCTGCTGGGTCATCCATGGCTTTATTACGGGGTGAATTCCTTTGTCATTCTGGTGTTGGTCATTGGAGGATTTATTTCTCTTTCCCTGGCCAATGCTATTTTTGTCGATGAAATGGCCAGTGATAACAATGATGATGTCAAGGCGCAGTTGCTGCTTCTCAAGCAAGACAATCAGGCTATGCAGACTCAGCTTGAAGAAATTCTGGTCACACTGAAGTCCTCCAAGCCCTGAAGATCCCAAGCTCCTTCATGCGGCCTGATCGCGAAGAAAGACCCACTGGTCTGGGGTAGAACCCGCTTTGTCGTAGCGGTAGCCCATGCCATCAAAACCTTTCAGGTCCTCCGGTTTTTTCAAGCGGTTTCGAATGATGAAATCCGACATGGTTCCTCGGGCCTTTTTGGCAAAAAAGCTGATGATTTTGTATTGTCCCTTCTTCAGGTCCTTGAATACGGGAGTGATGACCTCGGCCTCAAGTTGGTCTTTGAGGATGGCTTGAAAATACTCATTGGAAGCCAGATTGATGAGGGTGGCTTGGCCCGAGCCAGCAATCGCCTGGTTGAGTTCCTTGGTGATGAGATCACCCCAGAAAGCGTATAGGTTGTGACCTCTTTGGTTCTGTAGAGAGGTTCCCATTTCCAGCCGATAGGGCTGGATGAGATCCAGAGGTCGCAACAAACCGTAGAGACCGGAAAGAATGCGAAGGTGCTTTTGTGCAAAGGCATAATCAGCGCTCTGGTAATCTGTGAGCTGGAAACCGGTGTACACATCCCCCTTGAAGGCAAGCAAGGCCTGCTTGGCATTCTCTGGAGTAAAGGGTGGGCTCCAGGTCTGATAGCGTTGGCGATTCAGTGCGGCCAATTTCGTGCTGATCGACATGAGCTTGCAAAGTTCCCCTTCGGAACATGCCCTCAGATGCTGGATGAGTTGCTTGGAATGCTTCAGGTAGGCCGGAGAAGAGTGTTTGCGAGTCAATGGATCCGATTCGAAGTCCAGCGTTTTGGCGGGTGAAATGACACTCAACATGGCAGAAAAGATCACCCAACCAGGCAATCGGTGCAACCCCTTAAGAGGATTTTAAGCTAATCTTTTGGGGTGTCGGTTCGTGGTGTGGCGGATCAGGACTTCATGTGATGCAACAAGTTCCGAGTGATTTGCTGCACGCGTGGATCCGGCCCCATGGGTTGCGTGTAAACCGAGGGTCTGACATAGCCCGGGGGTTCGCTGAGCCCATCACCCCACCAGATGGTAGCCGCGTTGAATACCAGGTTCCCTCGGGGTCCATGATAGAGAGTTGCCGTGTATTCGCCGCCATTGGGTTGACCCGGGGCCCCTTGTGTGGGGCCAGAGGCCACGATTTCCAAACCCGGAATGGGGGCTGGATCTCCATGCCACTCCCATCCCACCAATCCGGGGATGCCCTCCCCCTTGACCATACCGGTACCCTCAAAGAGCCAATGATCCGGTTGTTGACAAATCCAGTCGGCTCCGCCAGTTACAGGCCCGGTACTCTGTGCCCCCATGAGTTCGTTCGCATAAGGCCTTTCATGCATCAGATGGGACATGGAGTCAAATTCCCGGGTGCCGCCCGGAGGACCAAAGACCCCGACGCGCTCAAAGACCCGATTCGGTCTGCCATGGGTATCAGCCCTCATCTGGATACGGCCGCAAACCGAATTGCCGGAAAGGAAGGCGAGGTGCATGCCCTCTTGAATGGCTCTTTCCATATTTCGAAACATCTCCAGCGTCCAATACTCATCGTGTCCCACGGAAAGAAACCCCCTGCAACGATTCAGCTCATCGGGGTATTGGTGGGTGTCCTGGTTGGAGACATAGGTCAGATCGTAGCCGTGGGACTCCATCCAATAAGCCAGGGGGAACTCCCAAAGCAGGAATTCACCGGATCCCGTGCTCAGGGGTGCGTCCAAGATCTGGCAGTACTTTCCGTAGGGTCGATTGAACCCTACTTCCACGCCGCCTCCCCAATACCATTGGCTTTGTCCGTTGTCATAAAGGGAAAACTGATTGGGCCAGCGATTGTAGGCCTGCCAGGTATGATCGCTGCATTGGAACATGAAATCGGCCTGGCGCTGGTCTTTCACGATGAAAATCACATAACTTTGCATCGAGCTGTGGTGTTCGGTGAGCTTGGCAAGGTAAACGCCGCTGAGCCAATCGCTCGGAATGATCAGGTTCAGGCAAGGGTCCCAATGACAGTCTTGTAGACGCTTGTCTCCAGG
>Ga0255757_10003371_pt1 | contig 14685 bp, 14 predicted proteins | sample 071ome_27_FD_179957 | JGI IMG/M metagenome (GOLD analysis project Ga0255757, IMG submission 179957) | Coastal salt marsh microbial communities from the Groves Creek Marsh, Skidaway Island, Georgia - 071409AT metaG (version 2) | ecosystem: Environmental > Aquatic > Marine > Intertidal zone >...
GCTAACGAAACAACCTCTTCAGGTGTCAATTTCTTATTTGTGAGTGACTCATATATAAATGCAATCCCTGCTCCAGAGAGCACATCTTCTAGGACATCAAATCTATTACCATTGAGTTCTAATCCCTCAAAAACCTTTGAGAATAGGAAGGTTGTATTACCCACTTCTGTAGGAAAAATAACATTATCAGAAATAAATGCTGCCCCAAGACCTGTACCAGGACCCAGCATCAAGGAAGTATTGTTAAAACCTTCGCCTTGTTGAATATATTTAATCTCTTCAGGCTTTGTCGTATGCAGACTAAACCCAATCGCTTCCCAATCATTTAAAAGGTGACAGGACTTTAAATTAAATTTATTTTTGACCTCATCAGCGTCAATATGAAATTCACGATTCGTCATCGAAATAGAATTATTGATCTTCGGTCCAGCAACAGAAAATACTGCATGCTCAATGGGACCATACTGATCAATAATCCCGCCGATTATTTCATCAAAATTTTTCAGGCAATCTAAACTTTCCTTTTTAGCAAACTGAATCTCACTGGAACCTATGCTTGCGACAGCTGACCTAAAATTTGTTCCACCAATATCAACAAGAAGTGAATTCTCGGGACTTACACTCATAATGTTTCCTTACCAAAAATACCAATACGTTATGGCTAATATTATTGAGATGATGACAACATTGATGTTAAATGAGGTGCTTGTTTTAAAACTGACATCACTTAAGTTAATGGCCTTCTCCTGGACCCCAAGATTTTGAAAGGCTGCTGTTATATAACAACTCAAACCCGATGCAATAAAGACAACTCCCATTCTATGAATAAAGGGATATTCGGGAAATGTGAAAAATATAACAATAGACAATATTAAAGATACAAGCGCAGCAACCAATACACTCATCGTCGTTGCCCTATTCCAAAATAGAGCTACGAGAAATATAACAAGAATCCCCGGCGTGAAAAAGCCTGTGAAATTCTGGATGTATTGAAAAGCAGATTCCATGCTACCCAATAACGGTTGCGCACAAAATACAGCGATCACAAGCGATATCCATGCGGTGTTTCGTCCAATGGTTACAAGTTTCTTTTCACTGATTTCTTGACCTGCAAAAGCTCGATAGATGTCCATGGTAAAAATTGTACTGATGCTATTCGTCATAGAGGCAAGTGATGAAACAATAGCTGCTACCAAAGCGGCAAAGGTTAAACCTAACAACCCATTAGGCAACAAAGACATCATCATAGGGTATGCTTGATCCGATACTTCTAGGTCTACAAAAAGCAATGCCGCGCATATACCTGGCAGTACCACCACAAAGGGCATCAGAAGTTTGAGATAAGCGGCAAATATGACCCCTTTTTGAGCTTCGGCTAATGATTTAGCACCTAAAGCCCTTTGTGTAATGTACTGGTTGAATCCCCAGTAGGCAAAGTGAGCAATCCATAGACCGCCTATTAAAACCCAAACACCTGGAAGATCTGAGTAGGCAGGATTCGAAGCATCCAGAATAATATCAAATTTCTCTGGTAACGAATCATAGACCACAGCCAAGCCAGCAAGAATTCCGTCACCTGCACCAATTTGACCAAGGGCTATATAAGATACGGCTAATCCACCAAATATGAGCAAGACAACTTGGATAATATCAGTCATCGCAACCGCTTTAAGGCCACCCCATAAGGAATAAGCCAGCGATAGTAAGGCTAAAAAGACAAGTCCAGAAAAAAGACTAATCCCTGTTAAAGAATTAATAACAAGGGAACCGAGCCATAATACGCTCGTTAGATTAATAAAAATGTAAACACCAAGCCAAAAAAAGGCAAGCACAAGGCTTACCCTGCTATCAAATCGAGACTCTAAGAATTGAGGCATCGTAAATATTTTCTTTTCAAGAAAAAGCGGGAGAAAGTATTTAGCCATCACGATCAATGCAATGGCAGCGGTTAACTCGTAAGTAGCAATGGCTAAACCTACAACAAATCCCTGCCCTGACATTCCAATGATTTGTTCGGCCGAAATATTAGCTGCGATCAAGGATGCGCCAATGGCCCACCATGGGAGCGATCTTCCTGCTAAAAAGTAATCATTTGAGTTTCGCTCCTCATTATCCTTGGATCGAGAAACGTATTGCGCAACTGTAATTAATCCGATGACATAGATACAAAATATAAAAATGTCTAATCCGTTAAAAACCAAAATGGACCCCTAAAAAAGATATCGTTGTCATTGTAACAAAATATTTTTAAATTCATAGTATGATTAGGCATTAAAATAATGGCCAAAATGAAAAACATTACTATCACCGATGTAGCTAAAGACGCAGGGGTCTCCATCAAGACTGTCTCTCGCGTTATCAATCAAGAAAAAGAAGTCGCTGCCATTACGCGTGAGAAAGTTCTTAAAACTATAAAAAAACTAGATTTCAAACCTAACAAGGATGCACGAGGACTCCGATCCAAGAAATCCTTTTTGATTGGCATTGTTTATGACAACCCCAATAAATACTACCTCTCTGACATCCAAAGCGGTGCACTTAAAGCCTGTGCAGGTACGAATTACAACATTGTGCTGCAGGAATGCAAATACAAATCAAAAGATATCAATCATGTCATTGGAAAATTTATTAGTAATGCTGGTCTTAACGGGATTGTCCTTACTCCTCCACTATCTGATAACGCCAAGCTTTTAGGTTATCTTGAAAAACAAAATATATTTGTCTCCTTAATTGCACCCCCGAACCTATCAAAATTTGAACTTTGGGCATCGGGCAATGATGAAGAAGCTGCCATGTCGATGACTAACAAGATCATAGCGCTTGGTCATAAAAAAATTGGCTTTGTTTATGGCCATAAAGATCACTCAGCATCGCATCAAAGATACTACGGTTTCCACAAAGCCCTTATGGAAGCTGATATTGCAATAAATCAAAACTGGATATTTAAGGGAGATTTCTCTTTTGACTCAGGTTACAAAGCTGCCCAATCTCTTTTTAAGTTAAGAAATAGGCCATCTGCCCTTTTCTGCTCAAACGACTCAATGGCGGCAGGTGTTATTAAGTATGCCTACCAAAATAATAAAAACATCCCGAAAGATTTATCCATCACAGGATTTGATGATTCTATGATTGCTGAAGAGATATGGCCATCATTAACAACCGTCAGACAACCGGTTGAAGCCATGGCCAAGCATGCCATTGAATGCATTATCTCTAAAATTGACCCTATGTCTCATAAGGTCCCTTTCTCAAAGGTATTCTCTGCAGAAATTATTACGCGGGAATCCCTGATTAAAAAAACTTAACTTGGCTCACAGCTAAATCTTTGGTAAGTACTGTCACCGTAGGCATTAATCGACTCAATCACAAGGTTTTGATTGGACCTATTTAGACTGAAATACTCATCAACCTCCTCAAAATCCCATCTGCGTGATCCCTCTAGGACACGATCATTGTTACTATCGATGTTATAGACCCAAGATGTATTAGATGTAGATGATTCTGCTACGATCTCTGAGAATGTAATGGTCGTTGGCTCAAGGCTTATCAAATACAATTGATTATTTATATTATTGGTACAGACAAATAAAGGCTGAGAGAAAGCCTCCATTGATAAAAGCATGGGGGTTAAAAGAAAAAAACTCTTAACAATAGAATTTATTGAATTTGATCGCATACATGGGGCTCAAAAGGAACGTCAGGGCTGTAAGTCATGTGATCATTAAGATGAGCGCTTCTGTCTTCATCGGTAAAATCTAAACAGTCAAACTGCAATTCGATACTTTCAAATCTTGCTTCCAGCTCCTCCCTGTGCATTTCAGAGTGTGTTTCCATAGCCTCAATTTGAGCCCTGTGCTCGACGACCCAGGAATTAAGCTGTATACCATGATAGGCGAGCGCTAGCAGCGCAACAAATAAAAAAATGTTTATAACTTTTTGCATTATTTTTCTCGATGGTGCCCGGGACTGGAATCGAACCAGCACTTCCAAAAGGAAAACGGATTTTAAGTCCGTTGCGTCTACCTGTTCCGCCACCCGGGCAACCGTGTTAATTATACCCTCACAAGAGTATACGAATGAAGTGATTCATTTCTTTTATTCTGTTTTTATACCTTATACTAAAGAAAAACTTGGGGGGAGAAATGAAGCGTCTCGTATTTGTTATTTTTTTCATTAATTATCTTGTTGCACCGGTTTATTCGCAAGAAGTTGATGCACAAGAAGCTTTGAATCGTGCTATTGAAGCTATGGGGTCTGATTTTATCAATTCAGTCACTTATTCGGGGGCTGGTTTTTCCTCGCGTATCGGTCAGCAGTACTCGGTGACCACGCCTTGGCCAGGCTATGCAGTGAATAATTATACACGCTCAATCGACTACAACAGCCTTTGGGCAAGAGAGGATTATATTCGCTCTCAGGGAGACTATCCATCTTTCGGTCGACCCCCTATTGCTGAAGAGCGAATTGTGACTATGACCTATGGAGAGTATGCTTGGAATGAAAATGAGGATGGTCCTGTCCCCCTACTTCGCGACTACCTTGATGGTATTCCTTATAATGAACTCCGACAACTTGAAATTGCTATCACGCCGCATGGATTTTTAAAGGCTGCTCAAAATGCAACCGATCTTACTGCCATCAGTTTACCTATCGTTGGTGCTTCAGATTTTGGTCTGTCTCAATTTGGCAGGCATGTCACTATTTTATCGTTCACCTTTATGGATAAATACAAAATCAATGGGACCATTGATGACAGAGATTTAGTAGAGTTAGTTGGCACATGGATTCCTAATCCTTTTTATGGAGATATGGACTATGAAATGCGCTATACCCGCTATGAGGAAATTGATGGTGTGATGTTCCCTATGCAATTTCATACGCACCAAGCAGATCCAAGGCTAAACACTTCGCATAATTATTATGAGTACGATCTAACCGATGTAACTATAAATCCTGAGCTAATTATTAATGAGGTTCCCCAGGAAATAGTTAATGCAGAAAAACCTCTGGTTACGGTCATTTCAAATGAAATCGGTGAAGGGGTATGGTTTTTGACGGGAGGTACCCATAACAGTCTTCTCGTTGAGTTCAGAGATTACCTAGCGGTTGTTGATGCGCCTAATAATGAAGAACGATCATTGGCTGTGCTTGCTGAAGCCAGAAGGCTGGTTCCGGATAAAGAAGTTCAGTATGTCGTTAATACGCATCATCACTTTGATCATGCCGGCGGTCTGCGAACTTACCTTTCACAGGGAACGACAATCGTGACCCATGACACGAACAAAGAGTATTATCTTGATATCCTGTTTCATCCGGCGCCAAGGACCCTCAACCCAGATCGGATGGCACAATACAACCCAATGTACTGGATTAGCCGAAGGCCGGCCCCTATTGAGACGGTTGAAGGTGAGTCTCGTGGAACTGCAAAATATGTTATAACCGATGGCGAGAAGATATTAGAAATATATCGCGTTCAGGACATGTATTATGAGCTTGGGGATCGTAGCTTGCGGTATGGTCATCACAGTGAAGATATGTTGATGGCTTATCTCCCCCAAGAAGGTATTCTCTTTAATGCCGATCTTTACACGCCCCCAAGAGATAATGATGCTATGAAGCCAACAATTAGCATGATCAACCTCAATGAGAACATCAAAAAACTGAGGATTACTCCTAGAGTGCATGCACCGGCGCATGGTAATCTGGGGTCGCATACACAATTTTTAGAGATTATCGGTGAATAGGAAAGCCTGTATTTGCATTCTATCCATGCTATTCCTTTGGGGCTGTCAAAATAATAATTATGATGCCCTCAAAGCTTCGGCAGTTAATCAGTGCCTCGATGATGTGGGCCTGGAGGAAACCTGTGTTTGCGTGATCGATACGATGACCGCCTCTCTTAGCTACGAGGAATTTCTGTCCACGGATGGAGCTTCCGATTATCGTCAAGCTAATAACCTATCAGCGCCTGAACTCAGTTTTGAACAAACGATGAATGTCGCTGCAGCGGGCATAGAAGCCATTGGATGTGCCGATGAGGCGTTGTCAGATATTGGTGAAGGTCTTGAGGCTTTCTTTGAGGGTATGGACGGATTTGGAGAAGTTTTTGATGAAACGCTTGAGGCTATTGGTGAAGAGCTTGAAGGGCCCCTGTCTGAGACTGATTTAAGAAAAGCACCCAAAGAATCTAATACATCAGAGCCATTTAGAAAGCCTAATGATAGACCTATCGAAGAGCGGGCACTTCCAAAAGGTCAGAGCATATAGATGAATTTGGAGGCTAGGCCCGGAATCGAACCGAGGTCCGCGGCTTTGCAGGCCGCTGCATAACCACTCTGCCACCTAGCCAAAGGGTCAGCTATTATAACACTAACTAACTCAATAAAAGGTAGCCTGTCAGCTGATAAGCCATCAGTAAAAAGCCCAGGGTCATTAAGACGTAATTTCCAAGCTGTGCATGCTGGTTAAAGCTTGGCTTGGATCGCCAAAAATTGAAAAATAACAGTATAAAGACAAGCGCTATAAACTGCCCGACTTCTACCCCAAGATTAAATGCAATCATGTTGGTTATCAGGCCGTCATCTGCTAATGCAATATCTTGTAATTTACTGGACAAGCCAAAACCGTGAAAGAGTCCAAATATTAGGACGGCTAATTTGGTATTCGGATGAAACCCAAGTAATTTAAAGCCATCTAGATTCTCAAAGGCCTTATAAACAACAGAGAATCCAATAATTGCATCGATTAAATAAACATTTACATAAATATCTGCAAGGACACCCAATAACAGTGTTGCGCTGTGACCCAATGCAAAAAGCGTCACGTATATCGCCACATCTCTAATCTTATAGAGAAAGAAGATCACGCCAGCTAAAAACAAGAGGTGATCGTATCCTGTCACCATATGTTTCGCGCCTAAATAAAGGTAAGCATTAAAGTGCACGCCCGGGTTGTTGGTTAGAAATAACTGGTCTGCACCCGAGATTCCATGACCCAAGAGAATCATAGGAAAGCAAAACATAAACAGTATGATTAGGTTACGCACTTTAGGTAAGGTCAATTTATATATGTAATAATTCTTACTCATTATATTTATATTTTAAAACTTTTACTCTTTATAATATCCATTTATGCATCGAAGCAAAGGAATCAATCTACTTTTACCCTCAATACTTATTGCGCTGGTGATTCTTCTCGGTCTTTCTTTTGCACGAAATGAAGGTACAACTTTTTTACGAGCTTCTCACCAATGGCCCGGAGGAATCGGTGACATCAGAGATGTGATGATTCAAATGATTGCAGATGAAGTCAATGGCGCGAATGTTGGGCTTGACCTTCGTGTTTATCCAGCACAATCTTTGTTTAGAGCGACTGACCAATGGTCTGCATTGGTACGTGGTCGTGTGGATATGATTGCCCTTCCCCTTGACTATGCAAGCGGCCGTCACCCTGAATTTAACGCAACGCTCATGCCTGGGTTGGTTAAAAACCACGCGCATGCCCGAAGGATCAGTGACTCCGAGTTTATGACCCGAATACATAATGTCATTGAAGAGGCGGGAGCGGTAGTACTTGCTGATGCCTGGCTTGCTGGAGGGTTCACTTCAAATGCAGGTTGCATTTTAGAGCCTGAAGATATTGAGGGTCAGGTAATCCGTGCGGCGGGACCTGCTTTTGAAAGAATGCTTGTTGGGGCGGGGGCATCGATCTCTTCCATGCCAAGCTCAGAGATCTACACGGCCATGCAAACAGGAGTTCTCGATGCAGCCAATACAAGCAGTGCTAGTTTTATGTCCTATCGAATATTTGAACAATCAACTTGTATGACATCACCTGGTGATAATGCCCTTTGGTTTATGTATGAGCCCGTGATGCTCTCTCGCTTTACATGGGATCGCTTAACCGAAGAACAGCAACAAGCACTAAGGGTTGCTGCTGAAAATGCTGAGGAGTACTTCTTTGAGCAAGCCTCTTTGCTTGACCTAGAAATGGAGAGAATTTTTTCTGATGCTGGAGTCGAGGTCGTTCAGATGACAGCTGAGCAAGCCAATCGTTGGCGAGATATTGCTTTTGAGACCAGCTATGAAATTTTTTATGACGAAGTTGAGTCAGGCAGGGAGCTTGTCAGACTAGCACTTGAGGTTGAATGAGAAGTCTAATTAAATCTTACATAAAAGCAGTCAGTTTACTCTCAAGAATTTGCGGAGTTTTTTCAACGACGCTCATCTTATTGGCTTCTGTCGTTGTATGCCAAATGGTCGTGATGCGTTATGGTCTAGGTGAGTCTACAGTATGGCAAAGTGAATTTATCAAATATGCCATTATCGCGGCAACTCTTTTAGGAAGTCCATATGTTCTATTGCTTAGAGGTCATGTCAGCGTTGACATCATCTACAATTATATTAGCCCAGCACATGCCAAATATGCATCCATCATTAGCTCAATTATTGGTTTGCTTTGTTGCGCTTTAATTGCTTGGGCCGGTTGGCTGTATTTTTATGAGGCTTGGCATGAACAGTGGGTAACGCCCACGGTTTGGGGCCCTCCCTTATGGATCCCTCTTCTTCCCTTACCCGTTGGTTTATTTATTCTGACATTGCAATATCTTGCAAATATATTTATAGATCATGTGATTGATCCTGAGGAACTATCGACATGACGCCACTTGAGTTAGGACTAATAATCAGCTTGATCACCATTTTGGTACTTGCATTAGGTGTCCCTGTGGCTTTTGGTCTTACTTTTATATCTCTTATCTTTATCTTTATTTTTGAGGGTGTTTTTGGTCTTCAATTTGTGGGTGAGCTTTTCTTTTCTGGACTGGATGACTTTACATTGATCTCGATCCCCATGTTTATTGCCATGGGTGCTGCTGTGGCGTCCTCACCTGCAGGTGCTGACCTTTATGGCTCGTTTGAGCGCGTCTTTAGAAAAGTACCAGGTGGCCTAGCAATATCAAATATTGGTGCCTGTTCGATTTTTTCTGCGTTAAGCGGTTCCTCTCCAGCAACCTGTGCTGCGATTGGAAAAATGGGTATTCCAGAAATGCAGAAACGCGGGTACCCGGATAGCCTTGCCACAGGAGCCATTGCCGCAGGGGGAACCTTGGGAATCTTAATTCCACCGAGTGTCACGATGATTGTATATGGCATCGCTACAGGAACATCGATAGGACGTTTATTTTTAGCGGGTATTGGGCCAGGTATTTTAATTACATTAATGTTTTGTATTTGGGCAGTTATATACACCAAAATTTACGGTCAAAATATCTCAGCTCCTCCACCCAAACTCAGTTTAAGTGAGTTCTTTGTCATCTTGCCTAGAGTCCTTCCATTCATTTTACTGATCGTCATGATTTTGTATGTACTTTATGGTGGCATAGCAACGCCTTCTGAGGCTGCAGGTGTAGGCGCAGTCATATGTTTCCTACTCATCGCAACGGTTTACAAGATTTGGCAACCTAAAAGGCTCTGGGAAATACTGAGAGATTGTACCAAGGAAAGTGTCATGATCATGATGATCATTGCTGCTGCTGCACTCTTTAGCTATATGCTCTCCGCGCTATTTGTTACGCAATCTATGGCTGAATACATTGCTGATCTTGATATGAATAGATGGATTCTCTTATTCATTGTAAATATCTTTCTTCTAGTTGCTGGATTTTTCTTGCCACCAGTTGCAGTTATTGTGATGACAGCACCAGTTTTAATCCCAATCATAACAAGCGCAGGATTCGACCCTTACTGGTTTGCAGTTATTCTTACAATTAATATGGAGATTGGCTTAATAACGCCACCGGTAGGACTTAACCTCTATGTGATAAATGGGATTGCTCCAAACGTAAAATTAAATGAAATATTACGAGGTGCACTCCCTTTTGCACTCATTATGGTCTTGGCAATCATAATCATTAGTATTTTTCCTGAAATCGCAACCTGGATACCAGATCAGTTCGGATAGTTACAAAGGAGATGTGGAGCGGGAAACGAGGCTCGAACTCGCGACCTCAACCTTGGCAAGGTTGCGCTCTACCAACTGAGCTATTCCCGCAACAAATTCAGAAAAGATATTATCACCTATCGGCAATGATATAAAAAGAGTTTATTAGATCAAATTAATGCTCTTTTAGAGAGGGCCATGCCGCTGCTAAATAGTTAATCATAGACCAGATAGTTAAAAAAGCTGAGAATACTACCAGTATCATTCCAATATGGTAAACATCAGTATTATTGACTGGCGTATTAATAAGCATTAATGAAATTCCAGTCATTTGAAAGGCTGTTTTCATTTTGCCTAAAGCAGAGACCTTTACCTTACCTGATTGGCCAATTGTAGACATCCACTCCCGTAGGCCTGAAATAATAATTTCCCGACAAATAATAATAATCACTGAAAGTATAAAAAATAAATTTTGATCTTGGATTACCAGAAGGATGAGCACTGTCGCAACAAGAAGTTTATCTGCTACCGGGTCTAAGAATGAACCAAACCTCGTTACCATACCGAGGTTCCTAGCCAGATATCCGTCAAGCCAGTCTGAGAATGAAGCCAAGAAAAATAAACCAAAAAGGATGTAATTCTTAAGTTCGTATTGTAGGAAAAACATTAGAACAAAGAGAGGGATGACAACTATTCTAAAAATGGTAAGTATTGTTGGGATATTTATTTTCATAGCCTAATGAAGATATTGATAAATTTCTTTTGCTAACCCTTTACTAATTTCTTTAACCTTTTCGATCTCTTCAACCGATGCATCAGTCAACGCATTTATGTTACCAAAATGTTGAATCAAATTCTTTCTTCGTTTTGGTCCAATTCCTGGAATATCATCAAGAATGGTTTTAATGCTGTTTGAGGATCGTTTTTTTCTTTGTGCGGTAATTGCAAAACGATGAGCCTCATCTCTGATTTGCTGTAAAAGCCTCCCAGCCTCTGGAACAAAGTCTATGCTTATAACCTTGCCGCCACTATGAACTTGCTCTTGACCAAGTTTCCTTTGTCTCCCCTTTGAAATTGAAATGATTTTAAAGGGTAATGCCAGCTGTTTTGTAATATCAATGATGGCATTGAGCTGTCCCTTCCCCCCATCTATTACGACTAAATCTGGTAGTCTCTTGTTTTCATTTAACAAACGTACATATCGTCTGCTAAAAGCCTGTCTTAAGGCATCATAATCATCACTGGGCTTAATGTTGGCTATATTAAATTTACGATACTCTTTTTTATTTGCACCGCCCTCATCAAAAACTACGCACGATGCCACCGCATCTGATCCACTAAGATGGCTAATATCAAAACACTCGATGCGATTAATATCACCCTTGATATCAAGCATCTTACGAAGCGCCTTGAATTGCTTCTCCAGCTCTTTCGATTTTTGATTTTTCAGGAGTAGAGTCTGCTTTGCATTGTCACAGGCAAGCTGAACCCATTTTTTAGGCTCACCCCTGAGCGGTCTAATAATTTTAATTTTACTGTTCGTCTTTGCATTGATCAGTTCTTCCATCTGATTCTTGGATGCAATCGACTCACTCACATAAATATTGCTCACCTTGCCTAAATTCAGCTCAAAATAATGTTTCATAATGTAAGCCTCTATAATATCGCTTCGAGGCAGACCGGCCTGGCTCTCGAGGGTTACCTGTTTACTCCCAAGCAACCTTCCATTTCTAAAATACATGACACTCAGACAGATTGAAATTTCAGATTCAGCGATCCCAACTACATCAAAATCACCCCTCTGAACTGATACGATTTGCCTTTTAAGGATCTCATTTAAGTCTAAGACTTGGTCTCTTAAAATTGCCGCTCGTTCATAATTTTGCTGCCTTGAAGCATCATTCATTTTTTCTGATATTTCATGAATGACTTCGCTGGCCTTCCCCTGTAGGAACTTGATACCCTTTTGAATGTCCTCTTCATACTCTGACGGTGAAACCTTGCCTACACATGGCGCGCTGCATCTATCAATTTGATATTGCATGCATGGACGGGTTCTATTATTAAAGGTGCTTTGATCGCAATTTCTTATGCGAAAGGTCTTCTGAATAATTGAAAGGCTATTGCGAGCAGCGTATGGATTTGGAAAGGGTCCAAAATACTGATTTTTATCATTTTTAGAACCGCGATGAAAATAGATGCCGGGGAATGGATCTTTCGTGGTTATCGCAATGTATGGGAAACTTTTGTCGTCTTTAAAAATGACATTGTATTTAGGTCTGTGCTGCTTAATTAAGTTATGCTCTAAAATTAGCGCTTCCAGCTCGGTATTGGTTCTCATAATATCGATGCCACTAATTTGCGAGACTAATTTAGAAATTTTTCGTGTTTTGGGGCTATTAGAAAAATAAGAGGCAACCCTACTCTTTAAATTTTTAGACTTTCCAATATAAATAATATCTTTGGAAGCACTGAGCATCAGGTAGACACCAGGTTTTGACTCTAGGTTTCTACAAAACGCCTTGGCATCAAATAAGGTCATCTTACACACTTCATCGCAAGCTCAAATACCGATTCAAACATGGTGGCCGTTAATCGTTTCGTTTGCGTGTTATAGCGACTGCAGTGATAGGAGTCGATGAGTGTAATTTTTGATGAAATTTGGTACATGGCAAGATGAGCAAACTTATACTCGCTTAGCTTAATTTGGTTTGCTCTTAAAACAGCATCATGAGCAATTTTACCTAACGCAATGATCACTATTTTTTTCTTCTTCAGTTGATTAATTTCTTGATAAAGGTATTTATTACAGTTTTTAATCTCATCTGTATTTGGTTTATTTTGTGGTGGCAAACACTTCACGGCATTGGTAATTCTGCACCCTTTAAGGCTTAAGCCATCACTGTTTTGTATCGAGGTAGGCTTATTTGCGAGTCCGAATTTATAAAGGGTCTCGTACAGTAAGATGCCTGCAAAGTCTCCGGTAAAGGGTCTTCCGGTTGCATTGGCACCATGCAAGCCTGGCGCTAGACCAACAATTAAAATATTGGGCTGTTCATCGCCAAAGCTCGGCACTGGCTTATTCCAGTATTCACTGTATTTTTTTGAGAGATTCGCTAAATTTTTATATAACCTAGGACAATCTTTACAATCAAGATTGAATGTCGCTGAGCCCATGATTCAAATTAAAGTTGTTTGAAATCATCATAGCAATTTCAATGGACTGTTCATAATTTAATCTTGGATCTACCTGGGTTTTGTAAGCTTTGCTGAGGTCTGCCTCAGATATACCGGAAGCTCCACCAATACATTCTGTTACGTTATCGCCGGAAAGCTCAAGATGAACACCGCCTAAGTGACTGCCTAGGTCTTGATGTATTTGAAGGCTTAATTGAATCTCTTTTGAAATTTTGTCAAAGCTTCTTGTTTTGTAGCCGTTTGAGCTGGTCTCGGTATTGCCATGCATGGGATCACTGATCCAAGTAACATTAGCCCCTAAATCTTTAACTGTCTGGATAAGTGCTGGCAATCCTGTCTCAACTTGATCCGCACCAAAGCGTGCAATAAAAACTAGCCTACCGGATTGATTATCTGGATTAAGCGTCTCAATAAGTCCTTTGAGCTTATCTGGATCAGTAGAGGTTCCTACTTTCACACCAACAGGATTCCTAATACCTCTGAAGTACTCAATGTGCGCCTCATCAAGATTAGTCGTTCTAAATCCAATCCATGGAAAATGTGTTGATAAGTTATACCAGTAATTACGATGCTTCAAAAATCTAGTCTGAGCCGCCTCATAGGGCAAGTGCAATCCTTCGTGAGATGAAAAGAAACTCACCCGATGCATACTTCTTGCCTCTTGTGTGATTGTCTCAAAAAATTGAAGTGAGTTTTGCGCTGTTGCAAGAATTCGCTCATATTCACGACTCATGGGCGAGCCTTTTACAAAATCAATATTCCAATTCTCCGGATGATGTAAATCCGCAAAACCTCCTTCGGTTAAAGCTCTTACAAAGTTCATCACAAGGGCAGCCTTCTCGTAGCCTCTTAACATTAAAACGGGATTTGGCTCTCTTGCTTTTTCTGTAAATTCTATACCATTGATAATATCGCCACGGTAGCTTGGTAATGTCACTCCATCACGAGTTTCAGTATCTGCACTCCTTGGTTTCGCGTATTGACCGGCCATTCGTCCTATACGAACAATGGGTTTTTTTAGCCCCACGGATAAAACCAGAGACATTTGTAACAGAACTTTTAGTTTATTTACAATGAAATCAGATGTGCATTCACTAAAGCTCTCGGCGCAATCCCCACCCTGAAGCACAAATACTTCACCTTTTTCTGCAAGCGCAAATTTATCTCTTAGCTTTTCAATTTCCCAAGAGGTGACTAATGGAGGCATAGTCGCTAATTCGTTGATGGTATCCTCTAATAGTTTGGCATCGGCGTAGACAGGCATCTGAATACCCTTTTTTTCTTTCCAGCTATTTTGATTCCAGTTTTTACCCATGATTTATATGCTCACTCGTAATGATATTTAACATCTTTTCAACTGCAATCATTGCCGCTGATAACTGATCAGTATCAACACCAATGGTTACAAAAGTTCTTCCAATGCTTGTATCTTCCCACTTAACTAATGTTTCCACGAGCGCCTCCGTCTTACCGCCTGGAGGAATTCTAACTTTAAAATCAATCAGTTCTGGAAGAGTAATACCTTTTTTCTCAGTTAGTATTTTAATC
>Ga0255757_10003372_pt1 | contig 14685 bp, 15 predicted proteins | sample 071ome_27_FD_179957 | JGI IMG/M metagenome (GOLD analysis project Ga0255757, IMG submission 179957) | Coastal salt marsh microbial communities from the Groves Creek Marsh, Skidaway Island, Georgia - 071409AT metaG (version 2) | ecosystem: Environmental > Aquatic > Marine > Intertidal zone >...
ACAATTTAAGTGGTGCCGTCGAGATCCGAAATTTTTCTGATGGGTCCGCATTTGGTGATAATAAAAATCAGATAGTAATTGTCGATCAAAATGGATCGGAAGATCGCATTGTAAACCGGTCGCTGCAGGTAAATAGGAATATTGCTATGTTCAGCGCGGCTCAAGACAATATCGCGTTAAACAGGGCGAAAGTCGGTTCCCTCATGAACCAAGTAGATAATTCGTTAAAAGTGAATGAAAACATGAAAGATCTTTTAGAGGTATCTTTCTCTGATCTCGCGGGCGCGGATCTTGAAAAGTTAATCACTGAATTACAATCTCTGCTTGTGAACAGGGATGTAGCGAGACAAACCTATACCAATATTACTCAGACAACGCTCTTTGATTTCATCAGATGAGAAAGGCAATTTTCATATTTTTTTTCATCCTTTGCTCTTCTGTGGCGCGGGCTGACTGCGAAAGAAATTTTGTCTATGCAGAGAATAAGTTCGGGATTCCTAGTGGTTATCTTCGGGCCATCGCATTGACAGAGGTAGGACTAGGGGAAACAGGAAAATTAAGAAGTTGGTCACTCAATATAGAAGGAAATTCTCTTTATTTCCGAGATAAGAGCGATGCTCTACGTTATTTATCGAGATTAGATATAGAAAATATTGATATAGGTTGTATGCAAATAAATAAGTATTGGCACCAGAATAATTTTGTTTCAAGCAAAGAAATGATGGATCCATTTCATAATATTATGTATGCAGCCTATTTTCTTAAGTCACAATATAAGAAAACAAATTCTTGGATGCAGTCAATAAAGAATTATCATTCAAAAAATCCAAAATATAACAATAATTACTTTAAAAAAGTCTCTCGTTATATAGGTAAATACTAAAATTATATTCAGAAATATTTTATATTTTTATAGGAAATTTATTTAAATTTAAGGAGTTAGTTTGGCATGATTGGTACGATCATAGGTGGTTTAAGTGTAGCCATGAAGGCATTGGATCTTATCTCTAATAATGTAGCTAATGCCAAAAGCTATGGTTTTAAGACATCAGCTCTAAGCTTCCAGGACGTCTATCAAGAAGATGGTAATCCAAGGAAAAGGGTGGGGGAAGGAGCGCAATTAGCCAAAGTACAAGTTCGTCACGAACGACAAGGTAATCTCTCCCTTACGAGCAATGTCTTGGATTTAGCTATTAAAGGAGCCGGTTATTTTGTGGTTAGCGATGCAAATGCGACGACCACGAAATACACAAGGGACGGAAGTTTTATGCTGAATAGTGATGGGTTTATAGTTAACAGCTCAGGTCTTTACGTCAGGGATGTAAATGGGAAAGCAATCCAGATTCCGGAGAAATATCTTGGTTCTTCTCTATCTAATTTGAATATTGGACAGGATGGTACGGTTATCGGTATTTTTGACGGACAAAAACCTCTAAAAATCGCCACCGTCGCCCTGGCAACCTTCGAAAATCCTGGTGCCCTCACCCCGGAGGGCGGGGGGGATTTTTCTGCTAGTTTTCAATCAGGCGCCGCAAAGCTTGGAAACCCGGGGTCAATGGGTTTTGGAAATATTCAATCGGGGGCGTTAGAGAATTCGACTACTGATATTGTCAAGGAATTGACTAGAATGCTAACAGCTCAACAATCATTTTCAGCAAACGCTAAAATGATGCAGACACATAACGATATGACTGGTCGTTGGGTTAAATGAAATTTCGAGTAAATTCACAATCTAGAATTTGGGCTTCAATCGGACCATTAATGATGAGATCCCCTTGATCAGATAATGTTAGGGAGGTCTCGAGCTTTAAGTGGATCACAGCATTAAGTTTTTTTTGAGAATGTAAAGACTGTCTTAGAAGAGAGAAAGTCTCTGTTTCTACCTCCAATAAAGCTCGTATTGTCGTATCCTCTGGATCAATTTTTATCGTGTTTGCTCCGAGAGAATTATTGATCGGGGCGGGCTTAATTATAAGCTCTAGGGAGCCCGCACTTATATTTATGAGCCTAGAATTAAACTGAATAGTCTCTGACGTGCCTAAAATGGAAATTTTGTAGTCCGTGTTTATAACCTGGGCACGTATAGTTTCGATGCTGTGAAAGCCTGCCATGGGGATTAGAAATCTTCCCCCAATTTATCTCGTAAGGTTTTAAATGCTGTTGACTTTATTTGGGAAATCCTCCCTGGACTTAAGTCCAATATTTCTGCGATTTCGTAGGTATTGAGTTCTTCAACGAAGTAAAGTTGTAGCACCAATGCCTGATTGTCTTCTAATTCTCCAAGTTTTTCAGCGAGGATTTTTGACCTTAGTTTATGGTCTAATACAGAGTCTTGGCCTTCTTTGTCAGTTGAGAATTGTACTGATGTCTCATGAAAGAAATCCTCAATACTTTGGACGTTGCCTGCCGAAATTTGGCTCTCCCATCTGAGGAGCTCGCGCGCAGATATTTTCAGTTTCGCTGCTAACTGATCAGTGTTTGGTTCGCGCCCCAGTACTTGTCTTAACTCATCCTTGGCTGCAGATATCTGCTTGTGTCTTTTTATATTTTGGCGTGACAGTGATGAAGAACGTCGCAAATGATCAATTATAGCCCCTTTGATGCGCACCGAAGCATAATTCGGGAAGGCTCCATCTTTAATATTACTATAATTGTTTGCCGCTTCAATCAGCCCAATCACGCCGAATTGAATAAGGTCATCCACCTCGGCATACTGACCTACGCGCCCGTGGATTTTAAACGCAATCCTTCTTACAAGCTCGACATGGTTATTGATGAGGTTTTCCCTATCAATTCGGCTGTTTTGATAACCTTCAATTGCCATCGTTACAATGTATTACCGTCTAGGTTTTTCATTATAGTATCAATGAGGGCATGCTCTTGGTTTTTTTTATTGTGGTAAAAAGGCTCCCTGTTAGTAATGCTGTCTTCTATGTTGTTAGATCTTGGTAAAAATCCAATATAATGCAACGAAACCTCGAGAAATTGGGTGGTTATTTTGTTGAATTTATCAAAAACTTTTCTGGCGTTGGTCACCGAGTTACATTGATTGATGCAAATTAGAAAATCTTTTATTTTGTGTTCTTGGTTTGCAATTTTTATTGTTGAGTATGCATCTAAAAAGTTTGTTGGTAGGTCAACTAATGAGATTACCAACTCTGACTCAATACAGCTAAGTGACATCGTGTGATTCTCGGCGCCAGCCGAATTGTCAATAATAACGTATTCGAATTTTTCCCTAACGCTTTGAATGCCATGCCAAATTTTAGCTCCGTTTTCTTCGGAAAGATCTACCAAAGCTGAGCTGCCGCTTTTGCCAGCTACTATTGAAAGTGAGGGAGACAACCGATAAACGATGTCCTCGAAGGTGTCCTTCCCAGATATGTAATTATCGATGGTTTTTTCTGGATTGACCCCAAACATTATGTGAGCGTTGGGAAGACCAAAATCAGCATCAACCAGCAGTGTACTTCCTTTATGTTCAGAGAATGCAGCAGCTAGGTTAGTTGCTAGGAGAGTTTTGCCGGCTCCCCCTTTGCCGCTCAGTATTGCGAAAGATTTTTTCATGCGTTTTGCGACGTATCAATGGCGAGCATTGCCCTTAGTGTATCACGATCTGCTTCAATTTCATAACCTTGACGGTCTCGAAACATAGCTGCAGATATTCTATCTACGTCACTTTGTTTAAGATAATTGCTGAGTTTGGGGTCCTTTTTATTATAGACAATAAATGGTTTTAATTTTTCTACGAGGCTGAGTTGGATAGTCTCAAAAGAGTCTATTACATAGATTGCGTTCGGGATCTGCCCCGCGGCTATCAGCTTTTCATATAAGGAAGGTTCGCCTTGATCTATATCTTCAATGTCAGTCTCTATAACCTTCGTTCCATCGATCGTAGACATTCGACGAATAGGTCCGTACGAAAAGTCACATTCTAATATTCCGGCCAGGATAGCCGAATTCGTATTCGCGAAGAGATGGTTTTCGCCGTCTCTTAGGTAATGAATATTTTGATCATTGCGATCCAATAGGAGTTTTCTTATGAAGGTCGTCTTACCTGATCCTGGTTGTCCAAAAACTAGGGTTGGCTTGAGGTTTGGATCGTTGATGATGTTTTGAAAATTATTACCCCTGTAAGTAGTCCTAGTTGCGCTACCCTCATTGGTTTCGGGGGTTATTTTCTTTTCTGGTTCTATTGTGCTGGCAGTAACGGAGACCAATCCGTCGACTTTTTCGGTTTTAATAATAAAAGCATCTTCTCCAAGTTCTCTTGCCACTTTTTCCAATGCTTCGTCTATGTTGGCTGAGGTAAATTTTTTCGTCGTCATGAGAGTTTACCTAACTATTTCGCTGGTTCGGCCGCGTCGTCTTTACTGCCGATAGTTGCAATGACTTCTAGCTGTCGACGGTATGGGATTTCATTCACCCCCAGGACAATTACATCTTTTATATGAATACCAAGAAAATTCATTAATTTTTTTCGCACTGCCGCATGCGTGACCACGACTCCTTTTTTTCCTAAATTTGCCTGAGACTCGAGGGCGTTGTTGACCTCGGTGACGATGCCTTCAGCCATATTTGTATCCAGCATCAACACATCGGCATCAAATTGGTTGGCTGCCGCCAAAAGTAGTTGCTCGATTTCTGCCTCAAATACAACCACTGGCAGAGCGTCGTTTACTGGCACAATTTGCTGAATCAAAAGTTCTACAAGAGCAGGTCTAAGCGACTCCGCGATTTCTTCATTTGAGAAGCCCTTTGCCTGAATATTTGATATATGTTCTAAGATCTTTCTGAGATCGATTATCGGAATGCGGTCTTGTAATAATTGTTTGAGAACGCTTGTTAGATTAGCTAAGCTTATTACCTTAGGTATAACTGACTCGACTAAATGAGGTGAGGTTTTCGCCAAGTTATCAAGTAAAATCTGGGTGTCGTCCTGCCCAAGAACTTCATGAGCGTTATTTTTGATGATTGAGCTCAGGTGCGTCGCAATAATAGCATCCGGATCCACTACAACATGGTTGTCAGCCTCAGCTTCGACTTGTTGATCAGATTCGATCCATGTTGAATCCATACCGAAAGCGGGGTCTTTCACATTTATGCCATCCAGTTTTTCCAATGACTCAGGGGATGGCAGAGCAAGTTTCTTACCCATATAAACGGTATCCTCTCCAAGTATGATCTGGCCAATTTTGATGCGATAGGTGTCTTGAGAAAGTGACAAATCATCTGTGATCCTCACCTGAGGAACTACGAAACCAATCTCTTTGGAAAGTTCTTTTCGGACCGTTGCTATGCGGGTCGCCAGTGGGGCCCCATCTTGCCCACTTATAAGATCGAGAAGGCTGAAGCTTAGGATAACCGATATTGCGGCATTGTCACTGATATCATTTATTTCAACCGATCTTTCGTCTGGAGGATCCTCTACCGATAATGTTGTGGCGTCTAAGTCCATGGTTTGTCTTCTGGCTTTTCGCGCTAACATTAAACCGATTCCCGCCGCCCCAATTCCAAAAGTAAAAAAAAGTAAATTTGGCATGCCAGGGATAAGCCCCAGTAGTCCAAGAACAGCAGCAACAGGGAACCAAGCCCTGGAAATTGAGATCTCTTCAGCGACTTGCTCAGCCATATCACGCCCGGCAGAAACCCGGGTAACGATTATTGCGGTCCCGATAGATAATAGGAGGGATGGGATAGCAGCTGCTAGACCATCGCCAACGGACAGCAATATATACGTTTCTGCTGCTATCGATAAAGGGAGTCCGTGTTGCCCGATGCCGATAGCCAGGCCCCCAATGATATTGATTGCTAATATGAGGACAGCCGCTATTGCATCTCCTTTTACAAATTTAGTGGCGCCGTCCATTGCGCTGTAAAAGTCAGTTTCTTTACCCAATTCCTCGCGTTTCTTTAGAGCCTCTTCAGGAGTAAGGACTCCTGCATTTATATCGGCATCTATCGCCATTTGTTTTCCAGGCATTGAGTCGAGCGTAAACCGGGCAGAAACTTCTGATACCCTTCCGGCACCCTTCGTAATCACAATAAGGTTGATAATAATGAGGATGGTGAATACGAAAATTCCCACTGCAAAGTTTCCGCCGATTACAAACTCACCAAAAGCTTCAATCACTCTGCCCGCGGCACCGGGTCCGTTCTGACCCTCGCTAAGAACGACCCTTGTTGATGCCACGTTCAAAGCGAGCCGTAACACTGTGGCTACCAAAAGGATGGTCGGAAAGCTGGAGAAATCGAGTGGCCGGAAGGTATGTAGCGCGAGCATGAGAACTAGAAGTCCAATCATAATATTGGTCGCGAAAAATACATCCAAAGCCAATGGGGGGAGTGGTATGACCATTAAAATGACGACAGCAAGGATGCCCAAAGGCATCATTGTGTTTCTAAATAAATCGGTAAAGCGCCCAATCCCGGGTATGTTGTATAATGCGTCCATGGCCTTTGTTTCCAACTTGCAGCTTTGTTAGTGGGAATGCAAAAGATATGCCAGAGGAACTTCGATCTCAGGAGGAGTTGAATGATTTCTATTAATGATTGCGAGAAAATGAGGCTTCGTTTATTCGAAGTGCTGGAGAAGAATGATGGTACGGATCCGATAAGTAAAAAGTGCGATTATTTCCTGATAATCATCATAATTTTGAATATTTTGGTCGTGATCGCAGAGTCGATCGATTTTATTTTTTTAGGAAATGAAACCTGGTTTTATTACCTGGAAATAATTTTTGTATCGGTATTCACAATAGAGTACTTGCTTAGAATTTGGTCTAGTCCAAATTTTGAAAAAAATAGAAAATCCAGAAGTGGTAGGATTAGATATATCTTCAGTTTTTATGGAATAATTGATCTGCTGGCTATTCTGCCCTTTTATCTACAGATCTTACTACCAGGCCTTGACCTCAGAATTTTAAGGACTTTTCGATTAATTAGAATCTTAAAGATATCCCATTATAACTCGGCAATTGAAGATTTGTTTCAGGCTATTTATGTCGAACGAAAGCCATTTTTGGCTACTTTGTACATCTTTGCTGTCGCTATTTTATTAAATTCAACACTTTTGTATTTTGCTGAGAGTGGGGTGCAGCCGGAAAAGTTTGGTTCCATCCCTGACTCTATTTATTGGTCGGTCATCACGCTGACTACGGTTGGCTATGGAGATGTCACGCCTCAAACCTCGTTGGGAAAGGTCATCGCAGTTTTTACTGCTCTCACGGGGATCTGCGTGGTCGCACTTTTGTCGGGGATCGTGGCAACCGCATTTTCCCGTCAAATAAACCAAAGACAATTAATCTTCGCGGAAGAGGTCAGGAAGGCTCTGGAAGACGGTGTCATAACCGACGAGGAGATGCGACTAATTAATTCTATGAGAGAAAAATTCGATATAGACAGCGAATTTCAATCCAGCCTTATTCAGAATTTGCTTAGGCAAAAGGCTGAAAAGAACTGAAATATCGTGGGAATAATCCGCTGAAAAATCGACAACTTAGCGAAAAATCGTCAATTTCGGGTATTTTTAACGAAAATTCGTCGATGTAAAAGTTTTGGTTCTGTTTCGCGGTTGTGAACCAAGTTTGCTCTCAAAATTGAGTTTTCACTGACCTATCCGGTGTCACCTGGCGCTGTATAAAATTTTCAGCCCATCGTTTGCTTAATTAATTTCCATTTTTATATCACTTGGCACGCTCTTTGCTTCTATCCCGTCGAACACGAGAGGTAAAGATGATTTATATAGATAGTTCAGCTCTTCCGATAGCGGATAAATTATCCGAGACGCTGCATAAGAGGCGGGTATTACATGAGGTAAGGGCGTTAGATGATGTAACAAAAGGAACGGCGAAAGAGTCTCTTGGCCTGCTCTGTGGAATCAAAACTCAAAAAGATGCTTCAAGCAAAGCTGTATTAAAAATTGCAGAGGAGGCTGTTCGCAGAGGAATCCAAAGGTTGATTGTGTTCAATCAAGTGGAGGGAAAACCCGAGTTAGAAAGTCAAAAAAACGGACGCATACAAATCGTGCACGCCGATTTAAAATGTAAGGAATTTTGTCCAGAGTTTATTTTAAGTCTCCTGGCAAGCCTTGCAGCGGGAGAACAAGGGTGTGTAGTTGAGGATAAAGCTTCCGTCCAACTTTTCCAAGTCGCTGAGAAAGTCGCGCAGTCCGATGTGGGTGTTTTTATCAACGGTCCCACGGGAACCGGCAAAGAAGTTATTTCTAATTTTTTGCATGACCGTTCACACCGTGCCGATGAGAAATTTTTAGCGTTAAATTGCGCCGCAATACCTGATCATATGCTTGAGGCGATGCTGTTTGGTCACCTTAAGGGAGCCTTTACAGGGGCGGCGTCACACAGCAAAGGTATTTTCCGGGCGGCGGACAAAGGAACATTGCTATTAGATGAAATATCTGAAATGCCGCTCTCTTTGCAGGCTAAGCTACTTAGAATGCTGCAAGAGAGGGCAGTCACTCCAGTCGGTGGGACTGAGTCAATTCCCTGCGACGTAAGAGTTCTCGCTACGTCAAATCGGGATATGCAAATAGAAGTAAGAGAGGGGCGATTTCGAGAGGATCTTTATTACCGCCTTAACGTTTTTCCCCTCACCACACTTCCGTTAGCCGACAGGAAAGATGACATAGTTGCTCTTAGTGCTCACATGTTGCTGCGCCATCAAAAGGATTACGGGGAAGTCCCCTTTCTAACTAGGAGGGCTACAGACTGTTTGCGTTCCTATGAATGGCCTGGAAACGTTAGAGAGCTTGAAAATGTGATTCAGCGGGCAACTGTTCTCTCAAATAATAGGATCATTGATTTGGATGATATTTATCTAAATTCATCTCCATCAATCGGAAAAATCATACCGACCCTTGAGACCAAAACTCCCGAATTACGGGCCTAGGATTTTACCATGGAAAAATTAGCAACTTTAACTCAGATAAAACCATCTATCGAAGCTCTGGAAAATTCACCAAGTGTTAAGAGCGTTTCAGAGAGCACTTCAAATGATGAATTTATAAAGGACCTTAAAGGGATCTTAGATAAAGTATCTGAAGACCAGGTTAAGGCTCAGACTATCGCAAAGTCATACGAAGTCGGGGAAGAAAGCAGCATAGCGAAAGTAATGGTTGCGCAGCAGGTCTCTTCACTCGGTTTCAATATGGTTCTCAATGTAAGAAATAAAGTTCTGAGCGCATACAGAGATATCATAAACATGCCTGTCTAAGAGACTTTGATTTAAATATTTTTTTTAAGAGCAAATAAAAATGGCTACTACTACAAATGATCTCATCGTGAATGACTCTGGTGGCCCTTTGTCTGGGGTCATGGCGCAAGTCAAGAACTTTAATTCCTTCGTTCGCCAACCAAGCGTTCAAAGAGCTTTGCCCACGATGGCAGCAATGTTTTTGCTTCCGCTCGGATTGTTGATTTATTTTTCAATCCAAACTCCAGAGCGCACCTCTCTTTACGGCTCTCTCCCAGAGGCTGAAAAGGCGAAGGTAATCGAAGCGCTTAGAAATCAAGGTGTAGATGTGGCAGTCGATCCTGTGACAGGAGAGGTGACTGTCCCGGTGGATGATTATCACTCCTCAAGAATGAGCTTGGCAGCGCAAGGTCTGCCGCAGACGGTTGCAGACGGTTACAATGGTTTGAAAGATTTACCGATGGGAGCTAGTCGGTCTCTAGAGTCGATAAAGCTTAAACAAACGCAGGAAGTGGAACTCGCTAAATCAATTTCAAACATCGACGTTATAAAAAGCGCTAGGGTTCATCTGGCTATCCCAGAGCGATCGGTCTTTGCCAGAAATGCACTGCCGCCCAAGGCATCTGTTTTTGTAAATTTAGCGAGGGGACGTACTCTCACCGCGGATCAGATTGCCGCTATTGTAAACCTTGTTTCATCCTCTATCCCCAACCTTGCTCGAGAAAATGTGGCGGTCATTGATCAGATTGGTCGGTTGCTCTCAAATAACGAGCTGGATGAGGCAAGTCGCTTAACTGACAAGCAATTTGGGCATAAGATTAAAGTCGAAAACGTATACAAAAGCAGAATAGAGTCACTGTTATCTCCCCTTGTCGGCGCGGGGAATGTAAACGTGCAGGTAAGCGTAGCGCTTGATTTTACAAAAAAGTCAAAATCTTTGGAAACGTACGACCCTGCCGGTAGAGCTGTTCGCAGTGAAAAATTAATGGATGAGAAGACCTCCAGGAAAAAGGCGGTTGGGGTGCCGGGTGCTGTCAGCAACACACCACCTGCCGAAGCCGCCCAGGCAGACCCAGCAACCGCGGGAGTAACACAAAACTCTGCTGGCGGTTCAGATAGCGCCCAAAATGTGACGACGAGGAAAAATATAGTCAGGAACTACGACCTCTCTAGAACTATTTTTAAAGAAGAAACTCCGCTGGCCGAAATCAAAAAAATAAATGTTGCAATCCTTATGAAAAAAGAAGCAACTCCCGTTTCACCTGAAGGCGGAGAAGTCGTTAAGGATAATTCGAAAGAAATAGAGATCCTAGAAAAGCTTGTTGTGTCGGCATTAGGGCTGGACGTTAAACGAGGTGATACGCTTGTAATACTCGAGCGGCCTTTTATTGAAATGATACCCGAGGCGATTAAAATCGAGTGGTATCAGGAGCCATGGCTAAAAGATCTCGCAATTAATTTTATGACCTTCCTTATCATGTGTGTGTTGGCATTGGGCGTGGTGAAGCCTCTAGTTAATAGAATTGTTTTTTCGTCTAAAGCCGACCAGACATTGCAACAAGCGCAGGCCGAGTTGGTGCAGGCAGATGAGGAATTGCAATCGCTTGAAGTACAGCCTGGCGAGTCACTTGAAGATATAAAAAATAAACTCAAACCAACGCGCTCTGGTATATCAGCGGAGATGCTTGATACGGCAAACACCTACGATGACAAAGTTGCTATAATCAGAATGATCGTATCTGACGAGGCAGGTAGGGTATCAAACGTGTTTAAAGGAATGATCCAGGAGGATCTAAATGCACAGCAGTAAATATCTGATAACGCAGAGCTAAAGAGTTGAAATATGGCTGAACCAGAAATTGATGAGTCTGAAGCACAACGGGTCGATACCGAGAGTGAAGAGGCATTCAAAGCCCTTACTGGAACCGAAAAATCCGCGATACTTATGATGCTTCTGGGAGAAGAGGAGGGGGCTGCTGTTATGAAAGCACTTAATCCTCAGGAAGTTCAGACACTTGGTGCAGCCATGTATTCAGTTCAGGGAGTTAACCAAGCAATTGTCAATATGGTTTTAGATGAGTTCCTCGATGTCATAAAGCAGCAAACGAGCTTGGGGCTTGGTGCAGGAAACTATATCAGAAATGTTATGGAGAGGGCTCTCGGGGAGGATAAGGCGCAATCGGTACTCAGTCGTATCACCCCATCCAGCAGTGAAAAACCTATTGAAATACTTGACTGGATGGATGCCCGCTCGATTGCAGAGCTTATTCAAGATGAGCACCCGCAAATTGTGGCGTTGGTCATGAGTTATCTTGAAGTTGGACTTGCTGCAGATGTCTTATTGCTGCTTGAGGAAAATCTTCAATCGGAGGTGATTCAGCGGATTGCTACTCTTGAGACCGTAGATCCCTCCGCGATCAAAGAACTAGAAAATGTCTTACAACTAAAGTTCAAGGCTAATACTAATCTCCGATCAACGCAGGTCGGGGGTGTAAAGGCAGCCGCCAAGATTATGAATTTTACTAAAGAGGCCATGGAGAAGAGAATTCTGGGCGCAATTCGAAAGAACGACAAGGATCTCATGGCGGCGATCCAAGACAACATGTTTGTGTTTGATAATTTAGGTATGTCGGATGATAAAGCGCTTCAGGTCTTGTTGAGATCGGTTGAAGTGGAAGACCTGTGTCTTGCTATGAAAGGTGCTGACGAGGAACTCCAGGGCAAGCTTTATTCTTGCATGTCGGAAAGAGCGGCGGCCAATCTAAAAGACGAAATGGAAGCGCTTGGGCCCGTGCGACTATCGGAAGTACAAGAGGCTCAAAAGCGTATTGTGGCGGTGGCACGTCGATTGTCCGATGAAGGCGCTATAGTTCTCGCAGGACGCGGCGGTGAGGAGATGGTTTAGATGTTAGCCCAGCAACAAACCGAGAAAATTATAGAGCTCTTGAATAACCGAGTGGACTCCAAGTTTGAAAAAAAGCCAATCAATGAGAATATAAAAAATTTAGGTTTTAAACCTGTCAAGTTAATCGATTTCGCTAAAAAGGAGTTGGGTCCCCCGCCTCAAGAGGGTTTGCTATCCGAAGGTCAATCACAGAATCCGATTGAGCTTGCGGCTTTAACATCCGGCGAGAATGACGAGAAGCTAAACACAGAAGAAATTGAAGAGCCAGTGCAAGACTTAGTGGGTTCCCTGTCTGAAAATTCCGAAGTCTCAAACTCAACTGATGACAATGAAAATTCTGGTGCCGCGCAGGTTTTATCAGAAGAGGAACGTAAACAAGCATACGAAGAGGGATACTCTGCGGGCTTTGCGGCCGCAGAGAGCGCCTCCGAGGGTGATGTGATTTCGGCTTTGGATAACCTGAATAAAATCTTAGAAGCGACTGAGACGTCAGATGTTTTTAATAAGGAATATATAAAAAGTTTTATTTTAGAATCAATTGCACAGGAAACTCTTCATTCAATAGGTTACTGCATTGATGAATTGCCAGAGAAATTTCATCAAAAAATCCAGCAGAAATTAGATCGTTTCTCATATTTAAACGATAAAAAATTTATAAAACTTAACCCCAAAGACTATGCTGCGATCCGGGAATACTCGCAACAGTATCAAGGTGATAAATTTGAATTCGTCGAGTCTGCAGAGTTGGAGCGCGGCTCTATTGTGATTGAAGTAGGAAATATTAGTTACAAAGACTAACCCATATGTTGGCAGATTCTAACATTTTCGACCAGATAAACCGTAGCTCGGGTTTGAAAAGCTCGAAGATTTCAGGCGTTGTAAAAAGCTTCGACGGATTAGTTGTCACATGTGATGGGTTCCCCGCGTCGGTAGGTTCGTTGTGTGAAATTATTGATGAACAGGGAGGAACAGTTTTCGCGGAATTAATCGGATTTGGAGAAGGCTTAAATAAACTGGTCCCATATACAAGCACGGCTAAAATAGTTGCTGGCGCTCGGGTCCACTTAATGGATGGTAGTCTCGCGGAGACCATCGATGATCGCTGTCTTGGTAAAGCCTTTGATGCATTGATGGAGCCCCTGCATCAGGAGGCGGGTTTAGCGTTCTCAGACAAAATCTCTCTGCATGGCGAACCAATTAACCCATTGGAGAGAGCTCCTATTGATCAGGTATTTGACACAGGTGTGCGGTCGATAAATGGGCTGTTAACAATTGGCCGAGGACAACGTCTCGGGATTATAGCGGGATCCGGAGTGGGTAAAAGTGTTCTCTTACAAATGATCACGCGCCACTCAGAGTCGGAGGTGATTGTGGTGGGGTTAATAGGGGAGAGATCAAGAGAAATTGGAGATTTTATTAGAACTACACTGACCCCGGAGATGCGTTCAAGACTTTGCATCATAGCAGAGCCCGCGGGTAGCTCGCCGCTGCGTAGGATCAGAGCGGCCAACCTGTGCACCGCGATTTCAGAGTATTTCCGATCTAGAGGTAAAAATACTCTTCTTATTATGGATTCGCTTACGAGAGTGGCCCACGCGCGGCGGGAAATTGGACTGGCGCTTGGCGAAAATCCATCGGTGAAGGGGTATCCACCGTCCGCAATATCCCTGATCCCAGAGCTAATAGAACGAACAGGACAGGGAGGAATTGGAGGCGGCACTACGACAGGAATTTACACAGTTTTAGCAGACTCTGATGATCTCAATGATCCCGTCGTAGATTCAGCCAGGGCAATTCTTGATGGGCACATAGTTCTATCCAGAACCCAGGCGGAGCTTGGTATTTATCCCGCGATTGATTTAAGCGCTTCGATAAGCCGAGTAATCGACCAAATAGCCAGTTCAGAACAGCAAAGCGAAATACGCGAATTCAGAAAATACTACGCATTATATCAAGAAAATAAAGATTTGCTGTTATTGGGAGGTTACAAAGAAGGCAGTGATCCAGAGCTTGATAAAGCTATTAAAATTCACTCAAAAATGATGGATTTTTTCAGACAAGGGCCGGAAGAAAAATGTGATATGGCGAGCTCCGTAAACGGTCTATCTGGAGTACTGCATGCTTAAAAAAAATAATCGTTTGCGTAAGCTAGAGTCGTTTTTAAGAAAAATTAAAATTGAAAGACGCGAAGCGAAGATAAAGTTAATTGATTTACAGAAAGACGCAGAAGAACTGAGAGGAATAGTTCATAAAATCAATAAAGAAATTGAAAATAATAAAAAACAAAAAATTCATTCCGGATATTTAATTCAAAAGCGGATTAAATATTTTAATATTTTAAATGAGCAGCTTGAAATTGCTGTTAATAGGATTGATTTCATAGAAGTTGAAATCAAAAATCACCAGGCAGACCTCCTCGCTAAACAGCATAAAGAAAACCTTCTTCTTGAAAAAGCTACTGAATTAAGGGCAATCGAAGCGTAGCTAATAGAAAACAAACCTAAAACTTGGCATGAAAAATGCATCCTGCTGAGTATAAAGCACGCGAGGGAAAATTAATGAAGATAGCT
>Ga0255757_10003382_pt1 | contig 14664 bp, 17 predicted proteins | sample 071ome_27_FD_179957 | JGI IMG/M metagenome (GOLD analysis project Ga0255757, IMG submission 179957) | Coastal salt marsh microbial communities from the Groves Creek Marsh, Skidaway Island, Georgia - 071409AT metaG (version 2) | ecosystem: Environmental > Aquatic > Marine > Intertidal zone >...
AGTTAAGAGCGCATTGGCATGAAGATCTCGCACTTTTTGCAGGCAATTGAGACGAATTTGTTGTGACTAAATCATGAGGGCGTTTATCCGAGTAACCCTGGCGCGTTTCAAAAGGATTGATTCCCCGATCCGCATCACAGAGCCAACGTTGACGATTCAGAATGGTCGGGGTGAGAGGATTCGAACCTCCGGCCTCCACGTCCCGAACGTGGCGCGCTAACCAAGCTGCGCTACACCCCGTAGCGGCTACGGATCCTATCCGGCGTCGACTGTTTCTGCCTCGGGCGTCTCAGCCTCATCAGACTCAGACCCGAGTTCTTCCGACACCTCGACAATGACCTCTTGCAGCGGCACGCCTTCGGTGTAGCTGTCACCCGAAGTGACGGCAGCCACCGCCTTGCGAAGCCGCAGGGCGTCGAGCGGTTTGACTAGCCATGCATCAGCAGCGGAACGCTGTGCCAAGAACACATCAGCTTCACGGTCGAGCAACATGATGAGCGGAACTTCAGAGATCGCTCCAGAAGAAGCATCGAGACGCAGATCCATTGCGACCGCCATTCCGCCCATCGATCCGATTTGAAGGTCAGCGATAACGACATCGATATTGCCGACAGCAACGAGTTCAGATACCAAACGGCCTTCACGGCAGATGGTGAACGACGTCTCGTGATCGCCAAGAGCAGCGGTGACTTCGTCAACGACCCAATCGGCATCGGTGGCAAGAAGAATATGCACGGGGGTAAGGCTATCTCGGTGGGGGGCTAGCGGCATTTCAACGCGTACTGCCTGCGGACAATTGATCGGCAAGCACTCTCAGCCCAGCCACATCATGAACATCGTGTGGAAGACGACCAACCACGGTGACCTCCGGCAAATGTTCGCTGTTCGTCGCCAACACCGAGCGTTCAGATGCAGCACGATCTGCTTGCCAAGCCAGCCACTCGTGCGCTGTAGCCGGCAGATCGGCACGTTCCGTTTCGACATCGGCAAGCATCGTCACACCATTCGCAATAAGCGACGTTGCTGAGATTCCGGCTGACTGAAGGTCGTCGTTAAACCTCGAAATTTCACTGAGCGACTCAAATGTGGGCGTTGCAACAAGCACAAAGGCTGTTGAAGAGTCTCTCCACATCTTCTGCACCTCAATCGCTCGCTGTCGAAACGATGTCTCCATTCCAGTAAACGACCGTAAAAACTCAACGACATCGTTCAACACATTTGACCCGATCACCCGACCGACCGCTTTCAACAGTGGCTGAGTCGCGGCCGACAGCAATCGTGCTGCCCGCCCGCCGGTACCCATCAACAACTTGAACACCTGGTGGTCAAGAAAACGCACGAGCACATCAGGTGCCTCAACCACCGCCATGGCTTTATCGCTCGGTGGAGTATCGACAACCACAAGATCAAACGATTCATCTGAAATCAGTCGATACACAGCTTCGGTGGCCATGTACTCCTGGGTACCCCCAAGCGATGTTGCGATCGACTGGGTAAATGGGTTCGCCAACGCCTCGTCGGCTTGGCCCGGCCGAACCGCAGTCGAGCGAATTACTCGTTCGAGCTCGACTGCTGGGTCAAGCATCATCGCCCACAGTTCGCCAGAAATATCATCTGGCAGCGCCACTCGCGCTGGGTCAGCACCAAGACCGTCCTCAAGGCCAAGAGCATCGCCCAAACGACGCGCCGGATCAACAGTGATCACCACCACTCGACGACCCTGTATTGCTGCTGCCAGCCCGATGGTTGCAGCCATCGTCGTCTTGCCGACGCCGCCAGAACCACAGCAGACGACCACAGATCGGTCGGCAATGAGACCAGCAATCACGAGCCCGTCTCCTCAAATGCTGCGACCGCAAGATCTGAGATGTGATCGCGACCAAGTTCCGCCGTTGGAAGTTTGACAACCTGAGTCACTTTGAGGTCGAGAGAAGCAACAAATCGCTCGATGTCAGAAGATGAATTCTCGTGGCGATCGATGGCCGCACGAATTGTGTCGGCAACAGCACTCGGAAGACCGGCAAGATCTTCGTTAGATAGGCCTGTCAATAGTTCATCGGGTTCGACGGCATTGACGACCGCTCCGGCAAGCGCAACGCCTACCTCGCGAATTGCAGATATCAACTCAATTGATTCATTGACCGGCGTGGTCTCTGCTGTTGTGACGACCACAGCACCGCAACGGTCAGCATTCATTAGTAACCGTTCAACATCGAGCGCTTGTTCACGTATCGGGCCACCCTCGACAATGTCGAGGAGACCGGCAACCGACGACAGCATTGATGTCGCATGACCAGTCGCAGGAGCATCAAGAATTACGACATCGTGCTGACCAGCGTTTGCAAATTGCTTCACCTTGCCCAGCACCACCAGGTCATGGATTCCAGGGGCGGCGGCACCAACGACCTCAATCACCCCTGACTGAGCAAGTCGACGGGCAAATGCACCAAACCCTTGATCGAGCAGGTAATCCTCAAGAGCCGACCCTGCCGAGACTGATCTCACATCGACCTCATCTGGGCACAACCTATGTAGCGACGACTTGCCATCGATCGCAACAACCAGCACTTTGAGGCCAGCGGCATGAGCGCCGTGGGCTAACAGCGAGGTGATGGTTGTCCGGCCAACTCCACCTTTGCCAAGTACGAGCAGCACTCGCGCGCCATGCTCTGCCGTCGGTAGGGTTCCATCAGGCAATAACCACGGAGCAACCGTGTGGGTGCCGTCGCTCATAGCGAATTCGATCGTTTACATGTTTCCGGAGGCACTCGTGCGCAGATTAGTCATTGGCTTAGGAATGTTGCTCGCCGTGCTCGGATTCGGTGGTGCGACTACTTCAGCTGCTGACGATGTCGCCCCGGTCGACGTGCTGCAAGTCGATGGTCTGCTCGATCATGTTGTTGCCAGCGAAATCATTGATGCCGTTGATCGATCAGCAACGAACGGCGCCCAAGCGCTCATCTTGCAGGTCAACTCAAAAGGTTCGCTGCTCACCAACGAAGAAATCTCCGAAGTGCTGGTAGCGATTGACGAATCTCAGATTCCGGTTGCTGTATGGGTTGGCCCAACCGGTGCACGCCTCTTCGGAGCCTCAGCACATCTTCTTGCCGTCGCTGATGTGAGCGGGATGGCACCTGGCGCAAAGATCGGTGCACTCGACCCACGAATCGTCGCACCGAATACCGAGGGAGCCGCTCGTATCGCTCCGCTTGCTGGCGACACGATCGGCCTTAGCGAGGCCAGAGAGCTCGGTGTACTTGACCAACGCGTCTCCGATGAGGGCGTCGCAACGATTGCGAACATGCTTGACGCTCTCAACGGGTACTCAAATGGGGTCACCACCCTGCAAACGACAGAAGAAGTCGTCACCGAAGAAGGCACCGTTCAACGCAACACCATCGCCACCCCGCGGTTCTCGAAGCTTGGTCTGTTCGACCAGTTGCTGCACACAGTTGCCAGTCCTCCCGTTGCCTACCTGTTGCTCCTCATCGGTCTCGGGCTCTTGATCTTTGAATTCTTCACTGCCGGCATTGGCGTTGCGGGCGTTGTTGGAGCGGTTTCGACGTTGCTCGCTGGCTACGGAATAGCTGAGCTGCCAGCCCGAGCGTGGGCTGTTGCGCTGATCGTCATTGCAATGGTCGCATTCGCCATCGACGTTCAGGTGGGACTTCCGCGAACCTGGACCGGAATTGGCATCGTGCTCACCATCGTCGGAAGTTTCTGGCTCTTCGAATCAGTCCCCGGGGCTTCGCTGCGCCCAACGTGGCTTTCGCTCATCGCCGGAATCGGCGGCGTCATGTTGACGTTCACCGCCGGCATGCCGTCGATGACCCGTACCCGATTCGCAACACCTACGATCGGCCGCGAATGGATGGTTGGTTCAGAAGGAACCGTCGTCGAACGTGTTGACCCAGAAGGCGTTGTCAACGTCGGTGGAGCCGATTGGCGAGCTCGCACTAATCGGGCGACCCCCGTTGATGCTGGCGACACCATCAAAGTAGTTGCAATCGATGGCGTCACCCTCGAGGTTGAACCGCTTGAAGGAGCGGCGCGTGACTACCGGCGCTGATGGCCTGAGGGTCGACGTTCAGCGTCTCGATCCAGACATGCCGTTGCCGTCATATGCACACCCCGGCGATGCCGGAATCGATCTTCACGCCCGTGAGGACGTAGTTATCTCGCACGGTGGTGGGCGTGTGCTGATGCCGACAGGCATTGCCATTGCAATTCCGCTCGGCTGGGCTGGGTTCGTACTTCCGAGATCTGGACTAGCTCTCAAACATGGGCTTTCTGTGGTGAATGCTCCAGGGCTCATCGATTCGGCGTACCGCGGTGAACTCAAAGTGGTGCTGATCAACACCGATCCAACTGACGACTACACCGTGTCGCGAGGGGACCGCATTGCGCAACTTGTGTTGCAGCGCGTTGGCGAGGTCACCTGGAACGAAGTCACCGAACTTTCGGGCGATGATCGTGGTGGCGGCTTCGGGCACTCCGGTCGCTAGCTAACCGCCAGAGTGACTGGTCAGGCTTCGGTAATCGTTACCGACTCAATGATGACCTGCTCTAACGGAGGTACGCCGTTTGAGGCGGGGTTACCCGCAGCATCGAGAGCGGGAAGCGTGTCATCAAGCCCCTCGGTGACCTGGCCAAACAGCGTGTAGTTCGGGGGCAGGTTCACGCCGGTCTCACCCGAAATGATGAAGAACTGGCTGCCGTTCGTGTCAGGGCCACTATTCGCCATCGCAAGTGAACCAATTTGGTACTCACCCGCTTCAGGAAGTTCGTCGGCAAATCGATACCCAGGACCACCGGTACCGGTAGCGGTGGGGTCTCCACACTGCGCCATGAATCCAGGGATGATGCGATGGCATTCGGTGTTATCGAAGTAGTGATAGCGAGCAAGTGTCACAAAGTTGTTGACGGCCAGTGGCGCCCGAGATTGATCGAGCTCCACCACGAGCGTGCCCTTATTCGTCACGATCTCGGCCGTGTATGACGAATTCGCGTCGATACAAGTCGGTGGTGCGCTATCGAACGTCTGCTGCTGAGGTGCAGAGCCATCGGCTGGAGGGCAGTCGACGGTTGAGGCCACGGTGGTTGGTGTCACCGCATCGCTGGACGTTTCAGACGAATCGGTTGCAAGCGCGTCAGAGGCGGCTGAATCGCTTGCGGTGTCGTCACCTGAGAACGCTCCACCAAGCGCTGCGATACCGACAACAAGACCCAAGCCAACGACAAGGAGTGTTCCCCACTTTGTTGCCTTGCGACGAGCATTATCCACCCGCTGCTGACGAATCTCGCGCTCCTGGCGAGCAGCCTTATTTGCCTTTTTGCGTTCACGCTTTTCGGTACCCACAAATGCGAAGGCTACCGCCCAACATTGTGTCGAAGTCGTGCTGATCGCGCTGAGAATTGCGGCAACCGTAAAGAGCCCGACGATGGTTTATTCGACCGGACCGGGTCCTTCAGAAAACTCGCGTTCCTCAGCAGCGCTGAGCGGGTCAAACGTATGTCCGGCACGCACTCGGCCATTCACAAGATGAAGCCACATTCCGCCAAGGTTCGGTGTGCGCTCACTAGCGCCGGTGAGGTGGCGTCTCAGGCTTCGAATCACACCCGAATGACTGACCACAAGCAACGGTTGGTCAGGGTCAACTGATGTGAGCAGCTCGGTGGCAGCTGTCAGGGAGCGCTCAACGACATTGTCGTATGGCTCAAATCCATCTGGTCTGCGATTGCGTTCAAGAAATCCTGGCCATTGATCCTTGATCTCGTCGGGAGTGAGACCCTGCCACGGGCCAGCATCAGCTTCATTCCAACGCTCATCAATTTGTGGTGCATCGAGGTTGAGATGCGCAGCAATGATCGATGCCGTCTCTCTCGCCCGAGACAGATGTGACGCAAACACCCTGTGAAACCCATGTGGTCCGTCGGCGATGTGCTCTGCTGCAACCTGTGCTTGAGTGCGTCCAAGATCACTCAGATCGATATCAGCCATTCCCTGCCAGCGAGCAAGCGCGTTCCACAAGCTTTGGCCATGTCGTATGACAAGCAAACTTGGAACAGGTGTCGGCACGACCATTGATGGTACCGGTGGGTTCCCCAGTGGCGAACGGACTTCCTCAAGTAGCGAAGACCAGTCATCTACTATCTGGGATGTGGCAGTGCTCAGGATGTTTGCATCGGCTCGTGAAGCCGCAGGCACCGGCACAGATGACATCGACGGTGCAACGGTCGGAGAGGTACTTGAAGTCGCCTCCGAGCGGTACGGGCAGAAATTTGTCGATGTGCTCTCAACCTGTCGCATCTGGGTGAATGGTGACACCGCAGATCAGTCCACCGCAGTCACTGCAAACGACGAGATTGCGGTACTCCCGCCAGTCTCTGGAGGAATGTGATGGCCGCTGACGTTGACCCTCGTTCACTCTCGCTAGACGACCTTCGTTCAGAACGGAATCGACTTCAGTACGAAGACGACGCAGTTTCGTATGTTCGCCGCATCGCACAGGCTCGCATCGACCTAGTCGCAGCAGAACTCAACCGATCAGATGACGCATCGAGCGAAGACCTCTCAGGAGATCTGCAACGCGTGCTGTCACAGCATCTCACTGCACCAACGGCTGCAACGCGCGCACCCCGTGCCGATGACGATCACCTTGCTAATGACGCACGCGCCATTCAACTCGACCAACTGTGTGCCGAACACGGGTTCTCGCGGCTGTCGTCAGGAGAATCACTCTCTCAGGCTGAACTTGCGTCACTCACCGAGGTGCTCACCGCATTCGAACGCGATATCTCAACTGACCGGCGTGAACGTTTCGAACGAATTGATGCGCTCGGCGCAGAACTTGTTCGCCGTTTTCGCTCCGGTGAAGTTCAAGTCAATCAGTTTCTCGACACCGACTCTTAGCAGTCGACCTCGGCGGATTCGGGAATATCGGATGCGGTCGATAGGTTTCGGTATCAGTGAATACCGAGACACATCGCCGGGTGGCGATTATCTCTCTCCACACGTCGCCCCTTGCGCAACCTGGGGTAGGCGACAGTGGCGGCATGAACGTGTATGTGCGCGAAATGACATCCGCGCTCGCTCAGCAAGGAACCGAGTGCATCGTCTATACCCGAGCCGACCGGGCAGGTCTCCCCTCCGAGACGCTTGTTGAACCGGGGCACCGTGTCGTCTACGTGCAGGCAGGTCCGTACCACCTGCCGAAAGAAGCGCTCACCGATGTTGTCGACGACTTCATCGACGCCGTGGTTGCCGATATCAACGAGCGTGGCGGAGTCGACGCCGTACACGCTCACTATTGGTTGAGCGGTGAAGTCGGCCACTCGTTGAAACATCGACTCGATGTGCCGTTCGTTGTTACCTTCCACACGCTCGCTCGCATCAAAGGTGCAGGTGGCGATATCGAGCCGGGCTACCGAGAAGCTGCAGAAACAGCCCAACTCGGGTGCGCCGATGCAGTCTGCGTGTCGTGTGAGGCAGAGCGCTCAGAACTCATTGATCATTATGGGGTCCCGGCTGGTCGAGTTGTCATCGTGTCGCCTGGTGTCGAGCACGCGGTGTTTGGCCCTGGCGATCGAGGTGGCGCACGCCGCGCAATCGGCGAGCAAGAAGATGCTCCAATCATTCTGTTCGCCGGCCGCATTCAAGCTCTGAAAGGGCCTGACGTAGCGATCCGCGCTCTCGCCCTGATGAGTAATCGAGATGCTCGACTACTCGTCGTCGGCGGGGCAAGCGGAGCCGACGGTCGTGCTCAAGAACAAGAAATGCGCTTACTTGCCGACGAACTCGGGCTTACCGATCGTGTTCGGTTCATCGCTCCTCAGCCGCACCACTTGCTATCGACCTATTACCGAGCCGCCGATGTCATGGTTGTTCCGAGCAGAAGTGAAAGCTTCGGTCTTGTCGCACTTGAAGCGGCAGCCTGCGGAACGCCCGTTGTCGCAAGTGCGGTCGGCGGCCTTACTTCGTTGGTTGATGATGGAGTGACCGGGCTACTCGTGCGTTCGCGTACCCCTGCTGCGTTCGCTGAAGCGCTTGATGCAGTTCTCGACGACCCAGCGATGGCGACGTCAATGTCAATGGCAGGTGCAGTCGCATCACTTGACTACTCATGGACTGTCGCTGCCACCAGACTCAACACGCTGTACGACGAACTGTGCTCCACCTCTCTGCTGGAGTGTCGATGAGCGAACTTCAGTCACCGGCAGCGGTTGCAGACCTTGTGCAGCTCATTGATGGGTGGCTAGCCGGATTTGCAGAAAGCGGCGACCATGTTCTTGCGATCGATCGAGGAACGAGCGATGAAACATCGTTTGGTGAGCCGCGTTGGTACGTCCGACTCGCAGGCGAGTCGAAAGACATCGTCACCATCTGGTTGACACTTGGGCAGCGCACGCTTCGCTACGAAACCTACGTAATGCCTGCGCCTGAAGAAAACGCGGCCGAACTCGCCGAGCAACTCCTTCGCCGTAATGATCGCCTCGTTGGGGCGCATTTCTCAGTTGGTTACGAGGATGCGGTCTACTTGCGTGGATCGATTCCTGATAGCGCCGTTACCCCAGACGAATTAGACCGAGTTGTTGGAACGCTGTATCAAACGGTTGAACATGCATTTCCTGCATTGATTCGACTCGGATTCGCAAGTCGATTCGCGGACTAGTTTCCGATGGTTGACTCCGTCGAGTTACACGGATTCCTCTGACACATGAGTTCTCGCCCCCCTGGTCTCGAGGTGTCTCGGGTTGGTCAGATAGGGGAGGTCGGATTCCCGACCACTCGGGACACTTCTTCATCGAACCTTCTCGAACTGAGCACCGAGGACGATCTGTGGTGAGGGTCTCGGTAGCGTCTGCGTATGGCTGAAACCCGGCAGAACTTCGACCTCGTCGTCATCGGCGGAGGAAACATGGGCACCGCTCTGTTGGGCGGCCTACTCCGACAGGGAACCGTTGCCGCTGACCAGGTTGCCATTGTTGAACTTTCTACCGATCGGCGTTCTGTGGTGAGCGGTGAATTCCCGGGTGTGCTGGTCACTGACTCGATTCCTCGATGTGTGGCTGCAGTGCTCGCCGTGAAACCGCCAGCGATCGCCGATGTCGCTACTGCGGCCGTAGCTGCAGGTGCAACCAGGGTGCTATCGATTGCAGCAGGAATCACCACGACAACTCTGCGAACCGCCTGTGGTGAGGGCATCGACATTGTCAGGTCGATGCCGAATACCCCAGCGATGGTCGGGCAGGGGGTTACAGCTATTTGCACCGATGTCACGAGCGACCCGAGTGTCCTTGACTGGGCCGAAGAACTCCTGCGCGCTGTTGGCATGGTCGTCAGAGTTGGAGAAGAGCATTTCGATGCGGTGACCGGCCTCACCGGTTCAGGGCCGGCCTATGTATTCGCATTTGCTGAGTCGCTTATTGCGGCGGGAGGTGCTGCTGGCCTCCCAGTCGAAGTTCTTGAACCGATGGTGACCCAATTGCTCACAGGTTCGGCCGCGCTGCTCACAGCCGAAGGCAACCCTGGTGCGCTACGAGAAGCGGTGACTTCACCTGGCGGAACGACTGCCGCTGGACTCGCGGTGTTCAACGAGTTGGATCTACACAGCGTGGTCCGTTCTGCCGTGCTCGCAGCGAAATCTCGCAGCAAAGAACTTGGCGCAAGCTGAGCTCTGCGCGCTTGTGAAATATTTCCCCAGTGTGGCACTTTTCACACCGCCATATCTTGGCTAACATGTGTGACGTTGAGCCGCACCGGTGCGAAACCGGAAGCGCTTACGGGGCTAGTGCCATCGGGGGGTTGGCACTAGCCCCGCTTATTTTTCAGCGTTGCACTTCACGCGACCTCAAAACCAGATTCCTTGCAGACGACATCTAGGTTGTGGAGATGAAGCGAATCGGGCTGATCGGCGGCATGTCGTGGGAGTCGTCCATCGAATACGAACGAATCATCAATGAAGAGGTTCGGCGACGACTTGGTGGAACACACTCAGCCGATCTTGTGATCCGTTCATTCGATTTCGCAAGAATCGAACAATTACAAGAAGCTGGAGACTGGACAGCTGCAGGTGAGTTGCTTGCGGGAGCGGCACGTGACCTCGAGCAGTGCGGTGCCGAACTTCTCGTGCTCTGCACGAACACGATGCACCGTCTTGCTCCAGAGATCACAAACACAGTCACCATTCCGTTTCTCCACATCGCCGATGCGACAGCGATTCACGTTCAACGCGCCGGGCTCAGCACCGTTGGCTTACTAGGAACGAAGTACACGATGGAAGCCGAGTTCTATAAGGGCCGACTCATTGAACAGCATGATCTCGACGTCCTGACCCCCGATGAAGCTGACCGAGACGAGGTGCATCGAATTATCTATGACGAACTTGTGCGAGGAGAGATCAACGATGACTCGAGACAGCGCTACATCGACATCGTTCACACCTTGGTTGCCCAAGGGGCAGAGGGGATCATCGCCGGCTGCACAGAGATCGAGTTATTGCTCAGCGCCGAAGATGTTCCCGTGCCGTATTTCCCAACGACGCGGCTTCACGCGACCGCTGCCGTCGACCTGGCGTTAGCGTCAGAGTCGTGAGCAGGCGTTTCGACACCATCTCGTTTCTTTCCGACTACGGACTTGCCGACGAGTTCGCAGGAGTCTGTTCGGCTGTCATTCGAGACCTTGCTCCACATGTCAGCGTTGTCAACCTCACCCACTCGATTCCCGCCTTCGACGTGCGTGCCGGAGCACTTGCGTTGGCCCGAGCAGTTGCCTACCTCCCCGAGGGCGTCATCCTTGCGGTTGTTGACCCCGGGGTCGGCACCGACCGCAAGGCGATTGCCGTCGAGGTCGCCGGAGGTGCTGGAGTATTCGTGGCTCCTGACAATGGGCTCATCGCCCCAGCCGTAGCGATTGCCGGTGGAGCCGAACGGGCCTTTCGGATCACTAACAAGGAAATCATCCTGAGCGGCGCCGGTGGAACATTTGACGGACGCGATGTCTTCGCACCAGCAGCCGCCCACCTCTGCAATGGGTTGCCCATTGAAGAACTTGGACCTGAACTCGATACCTCGTTATTGATGCCATCAGCGATCCCTCTTCCACGTGAAGAGAACGACACCGTGATTGCGGAGGTGCTGTGGGTTGATCACTTCGGAAATTGTCAACTCAACGTCGGGCCTGAGGATCTACCGGCCGGTTGGGGGCCTGTGGTGTCATTGACACTTCCTGACGCGCTTGAACCAGGCGCAACAGCGGTGCGGTCTGCGCAGATGTCGGCAAATTTTGCTTCGATCGGCGGAGGCATCGGCCTTGTCACCGATTCACTCGGCATGTTCGCAATCTGTCTTGATCGTCGATCTGCAGCAGGTGAGCTCGTGCTCGATGTTGGCGATCAGGTGGTGATCGCTCAAGGCGAAGCTGAACTCGTGACGACACCCGTCGCATTTGGTCGGTAAGGTCTCGCTATGCGCCCTGCTACGACGCTTGCCCTCGGACTGTTGTTGCTCGCCATCTTGGTCGCTGGCTCTGTTTCACTGTTGCGCCTCTGACGAGGGCAACGGCCAATGAACGACGTGATACCGGCATCGAAAAACCTTTGAGCGCGACTTTGTGAAGTTGCGCACAAGCGATCTATCATGAAGAGCGATGTCCCCCCATCGAACTCGTCGACGCATCCCTGACGCGACTGTCGCCAGGTTGCCGATCTACCTCCAATTGCTGACCGAGCAACTCGAACGCGAGGTCGCAAATATTTCCTCAGACGAACTCGCCACCCTTGCCGCCGTGAACGCTGCGAAGGTTCGAAAAGACCTCTCGTACATGGGCAGTTACGGCACCAGAGGCGTCGGATACGACGTCGAGTACCTGGTGTACCAAATTCGCCGCGAGCTCGGACTCGACCACGAGTGGAGCATCGTCATTCTCGGTGCAGGTCACCTCGGACAAGCACTCACCGGATACGGCGGATTCTCTGAACGCGGATACTCAATCGAAGGAATCTTCGACATCGACGACCAAAAAGTTGATGTCACCGTCGGCGGAGTGCGCGTTCGACACCTCGATGAATTGCCGCAAATCGTTGCGCAACGCTCAGTGTCGATTGGTGTCATTGCAACCCCAGCTGAATCAGCCCAAGATGCAGCCGATCGCCTCGTGAAGAGTGGTGTAACCAGCATCTTGAACTTCGCCCCCGTTGTAGTCAACGTGCCCCTCGGCATCAGCGTTCGGCGCGTCGACCTGTCGGTCGAACTTCAAATCCTGTCCTACCATGAGCAACGTCGTCTCACCGCTGTAGCGCAACTCCGTGCGGTCACGGGCGACAGTCTCGGAAACGCAACGGCATAAGGATTCCTGCGCATGTCTGTCCTCGTCGTAGGTGTCAACCACCGCACCGCTCCCATCGATCTTCTCGAGCGCATCGCTCTTGATGCTCAGGGAGTCGCAAAAGCAGTATCTGGCCTCGTTGCTCTCGACAGTGTCCGTGAAGCGGTCGTGCTCAGTACCTGTAATCGCACCGAGGTGTATGCGATTGCTGAACTGTTCCACCAAGGCTTCGATGACATCCAGCACGTGTTGGCAACAACCGCAGGAGTTGACGTAGAGACTCTTGGCTCGCACATGTATGCCGAACACGATGACGCAGCCGTGCGGCACCTGTTCTCGGTCGCTGCTGGTCTCGACTCAATGGTGCTTGGAGAAGGCGAAGTTCTTGGCCAAGTACGAGACGCTTGGGAGATCGCCCGAGCAGAGGAAGCTGCCCGTTCTGGACTCAACCTGCTCTTTCGGCATGCGCTCGAGACTGGAAAGCGGGCACGAACCGATACCGACATTGCACGCGGGACTGCCTCAATCAGTCACGCTGCGGTCGAAATGGCACAAGAACATCTTGGCTCGCTCACCAACATCAACGTTGCGGTTGTTGGTGCCGGCGTGATGGGTGAGGGCATCGCAGTTGCACTTCACGCGCACGGTGTTGCTCACACGACCGTTCTTAACCGAACAGAATCACACAGCCGTCAGATCGCTGACCGAGTGAACGGCACCGTTCAACCGCTGTCGTCGATTGCAGATGCGTTACGAGAGTCAGATCTGATCATCACGTGCACGGGTGCGACGCAACCAATCATCACCCCAGACATGGTTGACGCCTCGACTTCAAGTGAACGATCGACCCTCATTATCGATATCGCTATTCCGCGAGATGTTCACCAAGGTGTTGCAAAACGTCAAGACATCACCGTGCTTAATCTTGAAGACGTACAACGTTGGGCGGAGCGTGGCCGCGAAGCTCGCTCGGCATCGGTGGAAGCGGTTCGCTCAATCATCGATGAAGAACTCGACCGGTACATCGTTGCATCATCAGCGATGCAAGCGGCCCCACTGATCGCCGCACTTCGTGAACACTTCGACAGGATTCGTCGCGACGAACTTGACCGGGTTGCCTCACGGCTTGACGATGATGCGCGCAACGCCCTCGACGTGGTCACCACCCAGTTGCTCGCCAAGTTGCTACACGAGCCTTCGGTGCGACTTCGACTTGAGGCCGGGTCTCCTCGCGGTGAGCGTCTCGCATCTGCCGTGGTCGATCTGTTCAACCTTGATGACCCGAACTCTGGCGACGACTAGGACTCCAGCGAGATGAGCGTTGTCATTCGACTCGCAACGCGCGGAAGTCGACAGGCTGTCACCCAATCGGAGGGCGTGAGATCGGCTCTTGCGCAACTGGGTATCGAAAGTGAACTTGTCATCGTTGACACCCACGGCGATCGGACACAATCAGCGAATATCCCTCTTCACCACATCGGCGGCCAGGGGGTATTCACCAAAGAAGTTCAAGAGGCAGTGCTCGACGGTCGGGCTGACGCAGCTGTTCATTCCGCGAAGGATCTCCCAACAGAGCGACCTGATGAACTCGATATTGGTGCGATCATGGCTCGCCGAACTGCAACCGATGCACTCATCGGTCGGAAACTCAGCGATCTTGCGAGCGGTGCAACCATCGCAACTGGCTCAGTGCGTCGTCGAGCGCAGCTTGCCGAGATCCGTTCAGACCTCAACTTCGCTGAGTTAAGAGGCAACATCGAAACCCGCCTGCAGAAAATTCCTGAAGGCGGAGCGATTGTGATGGCAATTGCAGCGCTCGAGGTATTGGACCTCACGGATCACATCGCCGACGAACTTGATCCCACATTTTTTGTGCCCGCTGTTGGCCAGGGTGCAGTGGCAATCGAATGTCGCCGTGATAACACGTCCGTGGTCGACGCGTTGTCGAGTATCAATGACGAGACAACGGCTACTGCTGTCAGCATTGAACGCGCCTACCTCGGAGAACTTGGCGCTGGATGTTCTGCACCTGTCGGGGCGCATGTTGTCGGCCTGAACCTCACCGCCTTTCTGGGCGGACCTGACACCAATTTTCGGTCAACTATTGAACTGATTGGCGACCTTGAACAAGACCTCGCTGCGGCGCGAGCCCTTGCTCGTTCTGCAAGGTCGTTTGTAGGAATTTGAGACCCAAATCATGAGTGACGACTTGCTGCTCGGTTGTCGTGTCGTGACCACTCGGCCCGAGGCTGGTGCTCTTGAGGCACTACTCGCTGAGCACGGCGCAACGGTGCTGCACATTCCATTAACTGAAATTGTTGACCTCCCACTGCCAGCCC
>Ga0255757_10003398_pt1 | contig 14637 bp, 15 predicted proteins | sample 071ome_27_FD_179957 | JGI IMG/M metagenome (GOLD analysis project Ga0255757, IMG submission 179957) | Coastal salt marsh microbial communities from the Groves Creek Marsh, Skidaway Island, Georgia - 071409AT metaG (version 2) | ecosystem: Environmental > Aquatic > Marine > Intertidal zone >...
CCCCCATCGACGTGCCAATAGCATTGACCCTTTCAATCTCAAGGCTTTGCAGTAAGCAATGCATATCATCAACGTAGTGAATAATGTTGTAACGAGTGCTGTCATCGTCGTACTCCGACAGGCCTCTGCCTCGCTGCTCCGGCACCAAAACACGAAAGTGCGCTGCCAAATCGATCGCCAGATCATGAAAGTCGCGGCTGTTTCGAGTGAGTCCATGTAAACACAGTACGACAGGCGCCTGAGCTGATGGGCCCGGATAATCTCGAGCGTAAAGCGTTAAGCCATCGCCGCTTTTAAAGAAGTAGTCATGAAATCCGCTCATACCGCTTGCTGATACCGTTGAGACAATGCGCCATAAACGGCTTCCGGATAATCAGCAGCGGCCTCATCGAGCGAATGCAACACCTCGACAAGATGTTCATTATCTTCACGACCTCCCCAAAGCTTGATGTAGGTGCCCTCCTGATAGCCGTGATCCTGCCGAAAAAAATTGAGCACATTCTTACCCACGTATTGACGATACAGCTCCTCGGGTGTCAATCCGCACGCCTGCATGAGAGCGGCAAAATGGGCAACCGAAAATGACCTGGATTCAAGGGCATGGTGTGCCAACGCCTCAGTCGCTTCGTGAATACCCACAGCAGATGGCGCCTCGAGCGCGAGTTGAGCGCTGATGGTATCGGCCAGTGCGTCGAGACTACCCTCAGTTTTAAATAGGGCGGACATACCGAAGTGCCAAATATCCACAACCTCCAGCCGAACCTGATCCATATCGGGCTCCTGCTTTTTCCACCACTTGTAACCTACGTGATCCATCAACTCGCCACATTCGATCCACACCGCCCTGTACCAGGCAAAGTCTTGGTCAATCCAGCGCTCGTGAACCCTTGCGTTCATGCGAGACTGCATCTCCAACATATTCTTTACCGCCGTTCTTTCCACCCTCAGCACATCCTTTAATTGATAAAAAAGTGACTGCTCCCGCGTCGTACAACGCTATCGTACGACACACCCGTTGCCGTTACAGAAGAAAGTTGCGGATCTAGGCTCGTGATACCGCTCGCTCATTCGTAAAGCGCGAGATCCTTCTCAAAGAGCATTTCTGGATGGGCAAATGCCTTAAATTCGAGACAGTTCCCGCAAGGATCCTCTAAAAAGAACGTGCGCTGCTCTCCGACGCGGCCCTCGAAGCGCGTTGTGGGGGAAATTCTGAATTCCTCACCCGCAGAGCGCACTCGCTCCGCCAAGGCTTCAAATGCGGCGACATCCAAAACAACACCAAAGTGCGGTACTGGAATATGCTCGCTGTCTACTAGGTTTACCGCAGCGCCAAGCACTCGCTCTGAAGCCACGCAGTGGAGCACTACTTGATGGCCAAAAAAATTAAGATCGATCCAATCGGCAGATTCGCGGCCACGAGTGCAGCCCAGCACTGACTCGTAAAATGCCGCCGCCACGATCAGATTATTGACAGGAATTGCTAAGTGAAACGGCGATATCTCAACGGGTTGGCTCACAGTGTGTTCACCACATCGCTACAGGATTAATCACCATTTGCACTGCACCTTTCAATCTGGCTTGACCCAGCACAAACATAAACTCCTTCACGCCCTCATCGGCTAACCGACCCGTGTTCATTGTCTCGAGAATATAAATGCCATTTTCTTTGAGAAGAATCGCGTGGTCATAGAAGACTTTGTCCCCCGGACGCGGGGGCACGGCGCCCAGCCCCCAGGTGTCTGCGCCAACGGCCAGAGGCTTTAGCGCTGCGAGAAACCGCGCGGCCTCGTTGGTGATTCCCGGTATCGTGCTCACCCACAGATCAGGCTCGGTGGCCAGCTTTGCGTCCGTCCAGCCCGTGTGGAACAGCACCACATCGCCCTCTCCCACCGTTACGTCCTGAGCGGCCATCGCGGCTCGAATATCGTCACTGGTGAAAGGTTGAGCGGCCGACAAATGGTCAACACCAAAGTGCTTGGCCATGTCGATTAACACGCCGCGCGCCACCATCGGTGGAACTTGACTGATATCGAGCTTAGTCAAGCCGGTAATTTCGGAAAAGTCCTCGCCACGGTTGCAGTTGTAAAAGGTGCCGTTTTCACCGAGGTGCCCAAGGCCGTCCAGTTGAGGACCAGTGCCAAGCCACATTTGCACCAGATCGTCGTTAGCGCTGATCTCCCATCCGTACTGGTGAGAGCCCTCAGACCGATAATGCAAGCCGGGCTGAACCACCTGAAGGGCGGTGTAGCGCGGGGGATAAGCAGGCATACCCGGCGCAATCACTATGCCGAGGGGATGACTCGCCCCCTGCTTTACGAGCGAGGCAGCGGCAATAGTCCGCTCTGGCGTAATGCGATTGGCAGCACCAATCTGGTCAGTCGCGCCCCATTGGGATGGCTGACAGTCCTCCGCCGCCGCACCAGCAGTAGACAGTAAAAAATAAATCGCCAGTAAAACCGATAGTCGCGCCATATCCACATCCCTCTGCATCATGTTCTCTCATGAGAGTGACACGCGATATGAAGGCGATGCAAGAGGGAAACGGGGTGGCGACACCACCCCGATTCAGCTTATGACTCAAGCAGCCACCGCGCCCCTATGTCGCAGGGCCGGCTGAGCACAGGCCCCTCATTCGGCGTTGTTGAACAGTAAACGTCCTGCATAGCTGCGGTTACGCTCACAGCTGGCGAGCGCGTTGTTTTCCTCTCGCACCTCAGGGTGCGCATTCAGAAATTCCCCCCACGCATCTGCCGTCTTGCCTCGGTGCTCAAAGGTGTACCAATGATTCATCTGCACATAGTCATATGGCCAGTCAGGCTCAAAACCGAGGTAAGGCGTAAACACATGCGTGCCCCAGCCCTCCAAACCCGCCGCCTTCATCAACTCTCCGTGGCGAGCCTGAGCGTCTATCACTTGCTGGAGCGTCACGCCCTCGTTAAGCGTGCAGTCTGCCCATTGATAAGGCTGCCAGCTATCGCGCGCATCAGCGGGAATACGGCTATGGGCCGTCGCGGCATTGAACATGGCAATGGCGCCGCTGCAGGTTCCAGCGGGCTCCTGCGGGTCGTCCTGCTCGGCCATCCATGCCCAATAATCGTTGGTGTAACTGCCCCACTCGTCATACATAGACTGCCCGTCTGGCCAGTTGCCCCAAAGGACATAATCATAGGGGTTATCAACCCCAGCGTGCATTGGTGTCAGCACGGCTTGGTTATACTTTGTGCCGGCGGTTTTCGAAAACTCCCCATAACGCTCTGACTGTGCAATCACGTCCTGCAGGGTTTTTCCCTCGTTCAAGTTGCAGTACATAAACTCCGAGCGCACCCGATATTCCTGCGCAGATGAGGGCATCGCGCCCACTATCAACAGTCCGCTTATGAGCGCTAAAAAAGATCTTAGATAAATCATAGTTGACTCCCCCTGTTATCAAGCCACTACTTGAGTGCCTCCATTGAATGGCTGTCGTGTTTGGGCTCAGGATGTGTTTCGCTGCTGGAACTCGTCAGTAACTGCGTCACTGCTATCCAGCCTAGCAATGACTAACCCAATAGTTCATTACACCAGCTTGGGAGTCTAGCTTGCTTCGAGAGTCTTTGGTACAAACGATATTTCCAAACGACTCACACCAATCGCTTACTTGGGGTAGCGAATCTCTAGTGGCGGGCAGGAAGGAGGCTGCGCAGGCACAGGCCTGGGCTCGAGGTTCCCTACCAACTCAAGAAAAACTCCATCGGGGTCTATGGCATGAACGATTCCACCCGTGTCTGAATCGGTGCCCGAGCAACAGGGCGCCACCTCAGATAAAAAGGGCACGTCTTGCGCCTTGAGTATGGCGACAGCACGCTCGACATCAGGCACCGTCAGCGCCAACCTATTAATGCCCTTGTGGTTGATCGGGGGAGGATATGCGGGCTCCGGATCAAAGGGCTGCAACCACTGCAAAAGCCGCAATCGGTGCCGGTCGCCTCGGTTGATCGTCACATCCGCGCCACGGTAACGCACGGTCTCCGTAAAGCCCCAAGCAGCCGCTTCCTCAGGACTCAGAGTTTGCTCATTAATAGGCCGAACGTTGGTGTAACCAAAGCGGCGATAAAAAGCGACGGAAGCGTCAACATCACTTACGTTAATCCCGATATAGGGCATACCGATGATGTTCGTGGCGTCTCCACGCCCGTTCTTGGGGATCGGGCTCTCCTCCAGTTTGAGGTAGACCCCATCTGGGTCCCGCATAAAAACGAAGCGATTTCCGGGCGCCCCATAAGGAGCACTCAAAAACTCTGCGCCTTGAGCTTTAAGTAATTCATAGTCTGCGATGAGGTCAGTGGTCATCAGGGTCGCATAGGCCATCCCCAAGTGATTGGGCCTGGCATAAGGCGGCTCAGGGTTAAAGGGCGACTGCCACTGCAGCAGATCTATCCCTGTGGTGTTGTCCGCACCGGGAAACAGTAGCACCTCCCCTTTTGCCAACTCATACTGGCATTCATCAAACATACCCAGGGCCCGTGCCATCGCATGGGTATTGGTGAGAGGAAATCCTCCGATTCCCTGCGTGAAACCCAACTGGCGATAAAATTCCCGGGTGCCGTCAAAATCCGCCGTGTGAATGGCGAAATGGAATCTGGCCCACAGCCCGATATCGGTTTCAGATTCAAAAGCAATGTCTGGTGTCTGCACAGTCGCTTGCAGCTCATAGTCCTCGGCGAGGGCTAACGGACACCACATCACACAAACCAGCAAAACTCTTAATATCACGTCGACCTCCTTAAGCTTAGGAGATCTAACCACAGGCTCAGCACGCAAGGAAGTAGCCCGGTGCGCGCGGTATTGCGCGGGTCAGTTACCGATGCCACCAAGCTGCGGGGCTTTTCTCTGGCTGTCTTTGACGCAAACCAAATCAATTGGACCCGCGGAGGGGTGCTGTGCAGATCCCCAGCGGATGAAACCACTACCGCCGCAGAAGCGATCAGCAATCAGATAAGGATGCCGAAAGTCATAGTCGACATAACGAAAGGCGATGTTGATCACCCTGCCATCCGGCACTCTTGAGATGGCACTGTCGTTGCTCAGATACTGCCCGAATTCTCCATCAGCAATAACCAGATCTATCACTGGCTCGCTAAACGCAGGCGCGCAGAACAAGGAAACGACTGAGTACAGCGCAAACGCTCGATACACCATGAGCTTCTCAGAGCATGAAGTATCCAAGTTACGCAGAATGGGTCGGGACAGACCACCAATGACCAGTAATAGTGAAGCCGCGTGATAGACGCAGGGATCACATGAGCGCGCCAAGAGACTCGGTGCAACGGTCGTCCCGCACGCTTTATCGGCTCAGTCGACGTCGTATTTAGTGCATAGCGTCTCGACAAAATCGTTGCCCGCGCGCATCCCGGTCAATAAATCTCTTGAGGTTTCGGCGGGCCAGTCGGGCGCTTCGGGGGCTGACTCGCCGGGGCAGATCGCCTTCCACAGATCAGAAAATGGAACCTCCAAATCTACAGATTTGACGTGACAGACATACGTCATTGCCGCCTTGCGCATTTCAGAATCTAAAAAAGCCATAGTCAATTACCCTACTTGGCACTTGCGACGCCGGTCAGCCACCAAAACCGGATTTATCGACCTTCCTCGGCGTCGGGCGAAGATTGAGCTTATCGCGCCACCGCGGCAGTTGCACATCGCGCGCGGTCCTCCTGAGCGTGTGTTTGACAAGGATCAACAACACTGACAGGACCGGCCGTGCCGTTGGGGTATACACCCGTATTTCGACAGTGCCACTCTGCCCTGTCTACATCTTGAAGGCACCGCTCGTACCGTGTGTCCTCCTCTGAGACGCGCATCTGCTCAGCCAGCCAGACAAAAATGCCCGTCAGGATCACCCCGATAACGATTCTATTCAACACGCTTCATTCTCACATCTGTTGTAGAAATTGATCGCGAGAGCGACTTAGTCTGTAAACTCGACACTTTCGTTCATCACTGAGGGACAACGCAAGCCATGCCATACTCGCCAATCGATATCCAAACAACGCTGCTCTTTGCAGCCACTTTTGGTGTTCTGCACGTCATATTCACCCTTAGAGTTGGCGCTTATCGATTCAAAAACAAAATCAGCCTCGGCGATGGTGACGACAAAGAGCTTCGCAACCGAATTCGTGCACACGGAAACTTTACTGAGAACGTGCCGCTTGCCCTGCTACTCTTATTGGTTAATGACTTAAATAACACTCCCGAGAATGTACTCATTGCGCTGGGCACAGTGTTGCTAATATCGCGCGTAATCCACTATTTCACCATCGCCACGCGTCGCTTGCCGGTCGTACTAAGACCTCTATCAATGCTGGGAACTCTTGGGTCGATTCTGGTGAGTGCACTCTATTTGCTGATGACGCTTTAACCTTACGCGCGCTGGCCACTGACTCACCTAGGCGAACCCTCTGAGCAGCGAACGCTTACATTTTGCGAACTTCTTTCCACTTACCGGTCGCGTCGTAAGTGATAACAAACGAACCGGAGAGGCCTGAGGTGGTGACATACGGCTGCAAAACGCGCCAAGGCAAGCTGATTGTACTACCGGCCTCTGTCTTCACCATGATCCGACTTTTCGAGCCATTATAAAAAGGCACAAGTTGCCGCTTTGTCAGCTGGAGTGAAAAAACCGAATGCGGCATGGATCGGTGCCCCGTGTGGCTCGATGACTGCAATCTGCGGTGTTCATTGTAAACCTGAGTGCGATATTTCTTTAAGTCTCAGCGCCTAAACAAGCGCCTGAGTTACCCCAAATGTTATTCTCCCGTCACTACAGCAAAAACAACCGGAGCGAAAATAATGGCGATAGGCTTATTAGCAACAATTACCGTACTCGACGGGAAGAACGCAGAGTTCGAGCAGGCATTTCTTAATCTCGCAGCTGCGGTAAGAGCCAATGAGCCAGGCAACGCCTTTTACGCGCTGCACAAGAGCGCGAGCGACCCGCAGGTGTACGTGGTTATGGAGCAGTACGACAGCCCCGAGGCATTGGAGCTCCATCGCAAAAGCGACCACTTCAGGGAGGCCAACCAGCAACTGGGCGCCTTGGTAGCAGCAGCACCCACGGTCGAGATTTTGGAGGCCGTCACGCGGTAAACCACAAGTCCTGTCATTACCCATTAAAAAGCCCCGTCGGAGCAGCCGGTGGGGCTCTCCTTCGGGGCATGCACAGACTTGTGGTCCGGAGATTGTTACGGCCGTTAGCAATAACGGATTACTCGCACCTCAATCTTTTGTATCGAGTGAAACTCTAGCGTTTTCGTCTGCTGCTGGGCCAGGGCGGCCCCACTAGCAAGTAACCCATTACCACAAAAAAGATAAGCGCCAGAATGCGCGTATCGAATCAGGTCGTATCAAAATCGCGACTGAGCACCCATGCCGTGCCCGCAACAATAGCGAGTGCAACGCCATAGCAGATGTACCCCAGGCGGCGCGCTATTTTTTTGACTTCGCCCTCTCCTCTCTCGATTGCGCCCAGTCTCGCGCCAGCATTCGTCAATCCTCGTCCTGCTCTTTATTGTTCCTCTCTAGCTCCTTCAGCTTCTCCTGATATTCCTCTTCGGTGAGGTTATGCCAACCAATACACTGCCCCGTTGGGCTTCTCCCACATCCGCAATCCGCCATTTCGCTCTCCTACCTCAAATTTGAGTGGTTTAGGGTAACAGTTATCAACCAGATCGAAAGTGCGATGAACATTGCGCTCTTGCGTCAGGAAACGATGCGACTGACTCGACCTGTCAAATTATCGGTTGCGCTTTATGCCGCTCATCGGGGCCCGTCAAGACAACACATTGCTGTTGCTGGGCGCTGTATAAAGCGCTCGATACAGCGGGTGGCTAAAATCAAGACCGATACCTGTCTGCAGCTGCTCCATCTCCTCTCCGAGAGGAGGCATGCCGGTAACATAGCAATAGTCCAGGATGTAATTGCTTTTACAGATCAACCAGTCGCCGTCGACACGTTGGAAGCGATTTAGGTATCGGCCGCCGAAAACATTGAGCACTGCGTTGTCGAAAGTAGAGGTTGCGATGCCGTAACACTCTACCTCGGCAAAATCATCACGTAGCTGTATCGCGACATTCGACAGGAAGTGGCTGCGGTGCAATGTTGCTCGCTCGATCTGCATCACAACCGGATAAAAACCGCTTACATCACCTTTGTAGAAGCCGTAGTCAATATCTGCATCGTTGGTATAACACGTGCGAAGCAAAGACTCGTCTAACCAGTCCAGCGCGCGGCAATAGCGTGCAATGGTCTGATTAATACTGAGCTGATCCTCTACCGCCTGAAGTCTCGCATTAAAGATATCCATCGCCTTGACCTTCGTTACCTGAGGGCTATGACGGCTATGCATCTTCGTGGGCGCAAGAAGAAAGTCGTCTTGCTAGGCGGTGGAATCACTCAGCGCATGAAGAGACGCCAACGTCTTTCGTAAACGAACAGGATTCGACGCGCTGGAGGGGCACCGCTTAGGGAAGCAGAGTATCGCTGTTCAGAACTTTTGTCCTTTTCCGTAGGTAAAGGATTTCTGGAATGCCCAATAAGTTGAACACGAGGAAAAACAAGAACCACCGCTTTTCGTCACGTTGCGACGCGAGCCAGCAGGCTTGGTAGGTCCAGTACACTTCCCATATCGACAGAACAATGATCAGCGCGATCAGCATTGATTACACTTGTCGTCCGCGAAGCCGTTCACCTAAACCCGCCCGGCTTACCACCTCGGCTTGTCCGAGGTGAACAACCAGCCATAATCATCAGCCCTCGCCTTTTCTATGGCTCTAGTACAGACGCAAGCGTCGCGCGGAGTTTGGGGCTGTCCGGACTCACGTCGCTACGAAACTTAGCCACGACCTCGCCATCGGCGCTGACAACGTATTTACTGAAATTCCACCTTGGATAACCCTTGGCCTCACCCAGCGCTTTGAAGACGGGATTGGCGGATTCTCCTCGGACAGAACTAGTCGCCATCACGGGAAAGGTCACCTCGTACTTGCCGAAACAAACTTCCGCCGCGTCTTCCTCGTTGTCTTCTTCCTGAAAAAAGTCATCGCTTGAAAATCCAATGACAACCAACCCTTGCGGCTCATATTTTTGATGCAATTGCTGAAGTCCGGTGAGTTGGTGCGTGTAGCCACAGTTGCTCGCGGTATTGACGATAAATAGAGGCCTATCGGCATAAGCTTCGCAGAAATTTATGACCTCCTTCGAGCCCAGTATGCGCATCTCAGTATCGAGATAATCCGGACACGCCACGGACGACAGCGGAAAACAGAAACTTGCGATTGCGACACCAGCAAGGGAAAGGCGCATAGGGGATCTCCTGGAAACTTGTTTTCGACGACTCGCCTCAAGGGTAGCGAAATTATGTCTGCAAGTCGCCTCATTGGAGTTTATAAGGTAGAAGGCTTTGTCAGCGAGCACAAGTCCCTGAGCTTGAACTGAATCTTTTCAGCGACTCATTACATCGAGCCGCACGAGGTGACTGCCGAATATTGCGTTCGAGCCCGGGTACCGCCCTCAACTCTATCGTCGCGGCTAGAGACCACAGGACGGTAAGAAAGCTCCTATCGCCATCACGATATGCCCGCGCCGATCAACTGCACTCTCTCAACGCATGGTAGCCAAGAGCGACTCATTGCTAAAAGGCATTCCCGTTTTCACTCGGCTCACCGACAACGCTAAAGCTTTGGCTGACGAGCTCGATATTGGGCATCTTTTTGATAGCCTCAGTTAAGGTGCCCTCTACAACTACATCGCTATCGTGCCCTGCCGGGAGAGGTGGTTTTTCGCTTCCATACTAGACTCAAGAACTCGAGAAAGGATCAAAAAAGGGCAACGAATCAACGCCCCTGAAACCTAGGCCCCGCTCTTCTGCAAAATCAGTCAGCCCTAGATAATCGCGGATGGATTGGTGCACATGGGCTGGCGTAGGAATGATCCCCGATCGATCATATTTGAGTGTGGCAGGGTTAATTGGCTGCGCAAAATGAAGCTCATCGGACAATCCGACCACTCTGTCACCCCACGGAGCACCGCGCTCCATGATCATATAGGAGCCGACTGGCCAGTGATCCTTACCATTGCCGTCGTTATAGAAATTGGTGCGCCCGAAGTCGGATCCCACGACCAGCAGAATCCGATCGGCGAGACCGGCCTTCTCAGCCTCGTCCCAAAAGAAATTCAACGCATCCGCCAAATGCGATAAGAGCGTCTCGCTCCAAGCATCGTGCTCAACATGGGAATCAAAACCGGTTAAAGATAAATCTACCGCCGAACTCAAGCCGGACTGGAGCACCATCAGCGCACCCTGCATCTGCCGCTTTAGGGTAGAGTGCGCCTGCTCGCCCACGTGCAGTTGAATCCACTCATCGGGCAGTAGCTCGTCTTGTTCTGGTATGAGCTCGGCCAGGTGCCTCAAGGACTCCCGAGTGGCCTGGGACTCTTCGTACCTCAACATGCTCAAGCGTTGCCTGACGCTCAGCTGTGGCTGCGCCAATAATCGATTAAGGGCTGACTGCACGACAGTTTGAGATCTCTCGAGGTCGCTTAGGGGCCTCAAGAGTTCGCCAGAGTAACGGCTGGAATGCGGCCGGGCCAGCTCGTTCATGACGGAAAGATCATTACCAAATCGGTTCAAGCTGACCAGGTTTGCTGTACGCGAGGTGCCGCCGAAGACCGAATAGGCGAGTGGTTGATCAGGCGCTTGCGCCGCGGCGAACAGCGCGGATAAGGAGGGATAACCCTCGGCGTTACTGCCCGTGAAGGTAAACAACTTCCCGGTGTTGTGAACATTTGTCTGCGTGTCGACACCATTAATCACTAACGTGTCGGCACCAAAACGTTCAAATAATTGTGCATTGTTTGCGATTGGGGCATAGCTGATGTTTCCGACTTGGCCTGGTTCCGCGCTGTCGGCCCAGTGGTTGATTTTTCGCTCTCCCGGCATGTTCACTTTGGGATCACAGAGCTGAGTAACGTCGACTCCACCTTCCAGCTCCAAGGTGACCAGTAGTCTGCCCGAATACGTCGTATCAAGCTCGCTACCCCACAGGCGCATGCTCGACACAGCGGTACTAACCGCAGCACCGGATATTGCAAGCTTCAGCAGCCCCCGCCGACTCAACCCTCGGGTGTTATGTTTTGCTGATAGATTAGTCATGTAAGTAACCCCAACTTGTGAGCACGGCGTGAACAAGCACGGTCCAGCCCCGCATCATGCCGTGATGATCCGTGCCGTAGTAAACAGAGTTCTCCATGAAGCCGTGGGGTCGGTCATCTATAATCATAGAGTGGCAGCCCTCCTCATCTGTAAAAGCAGGGTAGCGCCGAGCAGCGTCGGCGGCCGAGCTCGTAACGGCCGCCATCATAGAATTCAGCTCTTCGTCGGAAGGGCGTCGGTGCATCGCCTGCAGAAAGATAGCGACAATTTGAGCCCGAATAGCTTGGTTCCCTGGAGTTTCCTCAAGGTTCTCTGTGGCCGTCAACGAGACTGCCGCGACCATCGCATCGGCGACGCTGTTCTCAAGTAACTGGGTGCCCAGAAACAATTCAACTTCATAAGCACCCGGAGCGAGATTGAAGGAAAACTCGACCCAGGCGTTTGGCTGGAGAACCCAGCCAACGCTCTCATCAAAGAACCCTTGGGGCGTACCGTTAGCGAGAGTATCAATCGCAAAACCCGGTTGAGAGGGTATCTCATCAGCCTCGATACGCTTCACAACGGTGTTGCCATGTCGAATTTCTATTTTTTGTATTACCAGGTTGGCTTTGGTCCCTTCACCGTCGAGACTATTGACCCACTGCCCGCGCCAAAAATTGCCATCCTCAAATTCATAAACCGTGCTCTCTGTGATATCCGATATCCGCAAACGCGTTGAACCAGAGACCGTCGACGCCGACACGGAGATTTCATGGGTCGCCATTGCGCTGGGATCCTCTAACTTGCCAGGCAAAACAACTTCAGCACGCGTCAGCTGACCCGGGGTCATGTTGCGGTCCAACTGCTTGAAAACGTGCCGCTCATCTTGAGGTCGATTGAAATCCTCTAGTACCACTTGGCAGGCCAGCTCTACCGCCATGGCCTCAGTCACATTCGACATCAGCGGTGTCATCTCGCGGTTCCGCACCGTAACACCGGCACCGTCAATACCACCATAAAATGACTTAAAACGCGCTCCTTCACCGGACAACGCCGAGTCAAGACCGTGGTGGTGCCCCCCCGGCTGATCATTGACTTGTCGCCAAGTGCGTCCAAAAACAGCGCGATTTTTCGAGTCCAACTCCTCGGGTGTGAGCAGGCGTCCGCGCCCGATGGTAGCCACTTCTGTCAATCGGCTCTCAACCAAATCAGGATCGGTAACCTCAGAATGGCGATACCAGCGCGACATAATCATGTCGGCAAAAAGCGATCTCGCGTTATATCCTGAGGCCTCAAAGCGGTCGGCGATCTTGCCAATTTCAGCCTCTTGCGCACTGAATGCATTCAATTGCTCCCGGTAATCTGGTGCGTTGGTATTCTCGGGTAACAGCAACGGATCTGAGCCATAAATAGCGGGCCACCAGAATCTGACCGTCGCGGGGGCAAAGCGGGGATCCGTTACGATCTGCTCCCCAAGCCATTGAAGACTATCCAGACCCTCAAAACTATCCGAAGCCAGCGCGCCCTCCAGTCCAGGCGCACGCATGTCGCGGTACCAAGTGTCGCCCTCTTGGTAAAGATGACCTCGCTTATATGTCTCAGTCAGTGTGTCCTGGCCGCCCCACGCATCCAGATAACCGCCAAAGTTGCCAAAGCTTTGGTATGCCCCTGCAACAGGGTCCAATCGCTGGTGGCAAATGGCACAGGCGCTATTATTCATGGTGGGGTTATTGGTGTCGGCAAGCGCCGCAGGGTCAGTGGATCTCGGTGCGGACTTCTCAATATCGACGCCCAAAAAGTGCAAATAGGTCCATCTGGCCCTGGCGCGATTACGATTGGTATCGGTTGAAGGATAACGCGCCAACCACGCATGCGTGCTCAGGATACCGGCGTGAGGGACCTCTACGTAGTCGCTAAACTTCGTCACGTAGGGAGGGGTATTCGGGTCGTCGTCCGCGCCATAGTACTCATCGAGGGGGACGGATCCATTGTTGTAGCCCGGTTTGAAAGTCGTTAGGTCGGCTTTGTCATAAAAGCCGCGCTCATCGGTAAATTCGTGGCTAAACCCAGACCCAGATCGATATACCAAGTCTGTCAGGGCATTGACCATGGTGTAGTCTGCCGTGAGCACCTCGGTATAGGGCAGGTCATTGGTAATGATATAGGCGATCAGCTCGAGCGGCTCTCTGGCGATAGCCCAGTGCACCTCCCCCCCCGCGTCTCTGGACGTGAAAAAAGGCTCGTCATGAATGTCCCGATACTCCTCCGGTCTTTCCCACGGCAATCCCCGGAGCAGCTCACCATATTTTGGATAACGCTCCTGCAGGTTTATCTGGCCGAACTCCAACCCATTGAGGAGCCCCGAAACCAGCAGACGGTCATCAGCGCCCCTGACAATAAAGTCCCGGAATCCTTTGCCTTCCATCAGGCCGAAGACCTGCTGGCGCAAACCTGCATCGGACTTTTGAGCCTCGGACAAAGCCTCGTCAGTCGGTACAGCCCCAGCGAGCAGTAGTGAGGCGCGTCTTAAAGTGATTTCCCGCTCCTCTGCGGCCGTACCGCGCCAGAAACTCGTTTCGGCGTCCTCATTTGTGGGCAATTGCCCCAGCATGCCGAGATACGAATCGAGCTCCCAGTAAACTGAACTGGCAGGCGTAAGCACCGTGCCACCACCATGTCCCTCTTGGCCCAGAACCTTGGCCAGCACCCAATGCCCGTCAACTGCTGCGCTGCCGGTCCACTCCCCCGCTTTGAGCCGCGACGCCTTGTTGGATACCTGCCCTAGAAGCGCTGCAAAAGAGAGCTCAGCAGGGGCGATCACTATGGCCTCGCCCGTTTCTGTAAGGCCCAAAAACTCCAAAAACGCGTTGTGATTAGATTCCGGGTCGTCGTGGAGAACTAGACGAGCGCCCTCTTGCGGCGCAACGCCGCCAGCTCTATGGCAGATGAGACACTGATTTTGCACACCCGCATCGACATCGGTCAGATAATAGTCTCGCGCTGCACCAACGTCGGTCGGGGATGAGGGAGAAGGTGACGTTGCACCTGCCGAGCTGGCAAGCGCCATCGCAAACAAAGCTATCGAGCAGGTGAATGGGCGCGATATCAAAGACCGCATAAGACTTCTCCTTGTCTTTTTTGCAGGAGCTGATCCGTGCTCCTGAATCCTTAACGTAACACCATGGACTGCTCTCATCACCACAACTCATGCCAACATTTTCACATTGGCAACTATCGATGAAGTGATAGCTTTTCGACTTGACGCATTGCGCCAAAGGCTTGGCAGATAATGCCAAAACCCTGCAAACGCGTCGCTGCCCAGATGTTCATTGGGGGTCGCGAACCTACGCTCAAACATTTTTTTAGAAATGACGCCGGCGCCAGAGGCCGGGGGCATGAACCGGCACGGCCGAATACGTCACTTGGGATAACCCACGTTGTATGAGGCGTAACGTGTCGGGTTTATGCTG
>Ga0255757_10003410_pt1 | contig 14603 bp, 10 predicted proteins | sample 071ome_27_FD_179957 | JGI IMG/M metagenome (GOLD analysis project Ga0255757, IMG submission 179957) | Coastal salt marsh microbial communities from the Groves Creek Marsh, Skidaway Island, Georgia - 071409AT metaG (version 2) | ecosystem: Environmental > Aquatic > Marine > Intertidal zone >...
AAAATCATCTTCTGGCTCAGTCTTGCTGCCATCCTTTACACTTACCTTCTCTACGGTATTCTTCTTTGGCTATACCTCAAAGTTTTCAAAAGACCAATACAAGAGCAATACGATGATGATTTTATTCCCTCAGTCAGTATTCTTGTAGCCTGCTACAACGAAGAGCAATTCATCCAAGCTAAAATCGAAAATCTCTTAGCTATAGAGTACCCCAAGGATAAACTTGAAATCGCTTTTGTAACAGATGGGTCCAATGATAATACTGTATCCCTTATAAATGAAGCCATTGACAATGGCAAAGGGATTAAGCTATTCCATGAGCCGGAACGAAAAGGAAAGCAGCATGCTGTTAACCGTGTCATCAAAGAACTTATTGGAGATATCATCATATTCAATGATTGTAATACCTGGATAAACTTAGATGCTGTTCACCATATGGTTAGACATTTTTCAGATCCAAAGGTGGGTGTAGTCAGTGGAGAGAAAAAGATCAAGGTATTAAAGAAAGATATTGCCGTCAGTTCTGGAGAAGGCTTATACTGGAAATATGAGTCTTGGTTAAAGAGCCTTGATTCTGATTTTTATAGTACTATAGGTTCCGCAGGAGAATTGTATGCCATAAGGAAGCAACTTTACAAAGCAGTACCACAAAATATTTCTATAGAAGATTTTTATTTATCAATGCAAATAGCTTCAGATGGTTTTATTAATAATTATGAACCAAATGCATTTGCAGAAGAAGAATCCTCTTTAAACCTCAGTGAAGAATTAAAAAGAAAAAGAAGAATTGCAGTCGGTGCATTCAATACAGTTTTTACTTTGAAGTCTGTGTATCATTTATCAAACATCAAGTTAGTCTTTCTGTACTTTTCTCATCGTATTTTGCGATGGTTGTTTGCCCCTTTATGTTTAATACTCATATTCCTTAGTAGTTACTTTTTAGTAGGATTATTCTATGACATCATTTTCTCAGCTCAACTCCTTTTCTATAGCTTAGCATTAATAGGATGGTTAACATCTGGGATTCGAACCAAAGCCTCTGTATTTTATATCCCATTTTACTTCTGCTTCATGAATACTGCCTTGTTATTGGGATTGTATGATTTTATTTCAGGAAATAATCAAGTTGTATGGAAAAAAGTTCATAGAAGATCTTAGACTCCTGACATCAAAATAAACTCTCAGAATAATTAATTATATATTATAATTTACAATCATATAATACTAAATATTGAAGCAATAATCTAAGGAAAGTATTTTCTTTGCATGAAAAAAATTAGAACAATATGAAGATTGCCGTTATTGGAACAGGATATGTTGGATTGGTGACAGGTACATGTTTTGCCGAAACAGGAAATGATGTGATATGCGTTGACATAGATGTAGATAAGGTAAATAAAATGAAGAATGGAGAAGTTCCCATTTATGAACCTGGCCTGGAAGATTTGTTTGACAGAAATATAAATCAAGGAAGATTACATTTTACCACAAACCTGGAAGAGGGCGTTAAGAACGCTGAAATTATTTTCCTAGCGCTCCCAACACCACCTGGGGAAGATGGTTCTGCTGATTTGTCCTATGTATTATCTGTTGCGGGTCAGCTTTCCAATATTATCAAAGATTACAAAGTCGTTGTTGATAAAAGTACTGTTCCTGTAGGCACAGCTGAGAAGGTTCATAATGCACTGTCTGAGAATCTAGATGAATCGTTATTTGATGTTGTATCAAATCCAGAATTCTTAAAGGAAGGCGTAGCTGTGAATGATTTTATGAAGCCTGAGCGTGTGGTTATAGGTTCTGAATCGGAGAAGGCAACAAAAATGATGAAGCGACTATATGAACCATTTGTCAGGCAAGGTAACCCAATAATTTTCATGGATCTAAGAAGTGCCGAGTTAACTAAGTATGCGGCCAATTCTTTTCTAGCGACCAAAATTTCATTTATGAATGAGATTGCCAACCTCTGCGAGATGGTTGGAGCCAATGTAGATGATATCAGAAGAGGTATCGGGACAGATTCACGCATTGGTAAAAAGTTTTTGTATCCAGGTGTAGGTTATGGTGGTTCATGTTTTCCAAAAGATGTACAAGCCCTTGCGAAAACATCAGGAGAATACGGCTATGACTTTAAAGTACTTGACGCAGTCATGTCTGTTAATAAGGTCCAAAAGCTCAAGGTTGCTGATAAGATCATAAACTACTTTGGAAATAACAAGGACAAAACCATTGCTATTTGGGGCCTGGCGTTCAAACCAAATACAGATGACATAAGAGAAGCTCCAGCTATAGACACAATCAATAAGCTACTCGATAATGGCATTGCTATTCGAGCCTTTGATCCTGAGGCCAATGAAAATATTGAAAAGATTTTTGGTGATCGTATCATACTTGCAAACGATGCTTACTCTGTCTTGAATGAGGCCGACGCACTGGCCATTATTACAGAATGGAATGTTTTCCGAACACCTGATTTCAATGAGATTTCAAAGCGCTTGAAATCTAAAGTGATTTTTGATGGTCGTAACCTATACGATCCAGACTCCATGAAAGAACTTGGATTCAAGTATTATTCGATAGGCAGAAAAGCTATAAATTAAATACAAAACATATATATAAATCATTGGTTTATAGCATTCATTGAATTAATTTTGTTAATTTCCCATTAAAATATACCTGACAGCTTACATTTCTAATCATTGATCCGTTTTCATTAGTAAATAATATATCAATGCATAAAATACTATTAGTATTTTTCTTTTCACTGGTATTCAACTTAGCTTTCTCACAGGTATTCTTTACCCGTACTGGACATGTACATGTCAAATCGCAAAACAATGTAAAGAATATTGAAGCCGATAATTACCAGGTTATCAGCTTTGTAAATATGGAGACAGGAGAAGTACGTTTTGAAGGACTCCTAAAATCATTCGAATTCAAATTGGGTGCTTTAGATCGGGTCTTTAACAGCGACAGAATTAATGTCAATCAATACCCAAAGTTTCGCTTCGAAGGTACCATTTCAGGATTGGATCGTGTGGATCCTAACAGGATAGGTAGTTATGATGTTGAAGTAAACGGAACCTTATACTTATGGGACGAAAAAAGAGTTACTAGTGCCACAGGTGTAATTAACACTGACGGGAATGGTGGCTTTAGTGCCAATTCAGATTTTGTGATGCGCATCGAAGAAAACAGTATGCACAAGTTGAATAATCTGATTGATCAAAAACTACCAGACATCGTCAATTTATCCACAGACTCTTTTGGTGTTGACAGAGATATACGCGTTTCACTTAATGCATCATACAAACTTAGGAATAGGTAAAATATTTGATCATGAAGAAGGTACTCTCTTTTATCCTGGGCATTATTATAATCTTGTTGCTTGCATTTATTGTAGTAATAAATCTACCCCAGGCAAGCATTAAAAATAAAGCGGCAGACTATAGTATAGACGCCAACGAACTCTTTTCAGCCTATTCAGTTAATGAGGCAAAGGCAAACAGCACCTATAATGGAAAGGTTATAGAAGTTTCTGGAAAACTTATTGATATTTCAGAAGATGAGCAAGGCGCCCCAGTTTTGCTTTTAGATTCAGGAGATGACTTTGGAGGTATTTTATGTACTTTAGATAACAAGCCAAAAAATTTACCATCCATAGGCCAGAAAATAAAGGTAAAAGGTCAATGTAACGGTATTCTTATGGATGTTGTATTGAATAAATGCCATATCATAACAAAGTAGATTATTAACACTATGAAAAAAGTCTTAATCACAGGAGCTGCTGGTTTTCTTGGTTCTCACCTATGCGATAAATTTCTTTCTGAAGGATTTAAAGTCATAGGAATGGACAATTTGCTGACTGGTAGTTTGGAAAACATCGAACACCTGGTCAGCGAAAAGAATTTCGAATTCCAACACTATGATGTTACCAAATTCGTACATGTTCCTGGAGAACTAGACTATATCATGCATTTTGCTTCACCCGCAAGTCCAATTGATTACTTGAAAATGCCCATTCAAACCTTGAAAGTGGGTTCGCTGGGTACTTTAAATTGTTTAGGTCTAGCCAAAGATAAAGGAGCTCGTATGCTGATTGCTTCAACTTCTGAGGTTTATGGTGACCCACTAGTTCATCCACAAACAGAAGAGTATTGGGGTAATGTAAACCCTGTAGGTCCCCGGGGAGTATATGATGAAGCTAAAAGGTTTATGGAGGCCATCACTATGGCTTATCATACATTTCATGGTGTAAATACGCGCATAGTGCGCATTTTTAACACCTACGGACCACGCATGCGTGTCGATGATGGCAGGGCTTTGCCTACCTTCTTTGCTCAAGCTATGAAAGGTGAAGACATCACTGTTTTTGGAGATGGTAGCCAAACACGCTCCTTTTGTTATGTCAGTGATCTTATAGATGGTATATACCGACTTCTATTAAGCGATTATGCTCAACCCGTTAATATCGGTAACCCTGTAGAAATTACAATCAATCAATTGGCAGAAGAGATTATTGAGATGACTGGAAGCAATTCAAAACTGATTAATCTTGAATTACCACAAGATGATCCAAAGATCAGGCAACCGGATATTACTAAAGCAAAGTCAATACTAGGATGGGAGCCTAAAGTTTCTAGAGCAGAAGGTATGGCCATTACTTATGAGTATTTCAAGGAGAAGATCAATTAATCTATTATTCCTTATATGTTACTTTTTCCATTGATGAAAAAGTAACCAAAAAATCTAGTCCAAAAGAAGGAGCTCTTCCTCACACCAAATCCTCAGCTCGCAATTATCTGCTTCCTACGCACTACGTGCTAAAAGCCGCAAAGATCATTGCTCGCCACGCTCTGGCTTTTGGACGATAAAAAAGTAATGGCCTAGTTATACGTAATGGGGACCCACTTTTTGAAAATGCCGTTAAAAATGTAAGTTGTTTGAACCCGCCAATGGCGAGGTGAGTTTTTTCATTCTAAGCGCTAAGAATTTAGTGGGTCATTAAGTATAAAAACATAAAGCATATGCCCACCAAAAAATAGAGATATGGCGGGGTATTGATACAGGATAATTAAATTAATTTGTCTTTGTACAAAGTACTTTGTACTCAAGTACTTTCTAAATAACCATCCCTGCCCCCACTGTATTATTGGTGCCTTCATCAACCAGGATCATTGAACCTGTAATCCTGTTCTTACGGTAAGAATCAACAAAGAGTGGCTTCGTAGTCCTGAGTACTACTCTGGCCACATCATTCATCTTAATCTCAAGATCTTCCTGATCTCTATGCAAAGTATTGATATCTAATTTGTAACGAATATCTTTTACTATGCAACGCGCCTGCTTAGTTGTATGCATAACTGTATACTTCCCATTTAATCTTAAGGGAGCACTTTGATCGAACCAAACCAGCATTATTTCTATATCCTGTGTAACCTCAGGTTGATTATTAGCTCTGACTATCATGTCACCACGACTCAAGTCATAATCATCTTCTAAGAGTATACTCACTGATTCTGGTGGAAAGCATTCTTCCTGGTCTCCGGCAGGTCCTTGAATCTGGCTGATTTTTGTCGAAAACCCACTTGGCAATAATGTGACCTCATCACCCACTTTCAAGACACCACCAGCCATACGACCAGCGTAACCTCTATAGTCGTGGAATTCATCGGTATATGGTCGAATGACGTATTGTATAGGAAATCTGGAATCAATGAAATTATGATCACTGGCGATATGCACGTTTTCAAGATAGTACATTAGCGTAGGCCCTTCATACCACTTAGTCTTGTCAGAACGATGCACGACATTATCTCCCATTAGTGCAGAAATAGGAATAAAATGTACGTCCGTAACATCCAGTTTAGCTGCAAACTTTTCAAAGTCATCCTGGATTTGATTGTAGGTTTCTTCATCGTAATCCACGAGGTCCATCTTATTGATACATACAACCAGGTGAGGGATCTGAAGCAGTGAAGCTATAATAGCATGCCTCTTAGTTTGCTCTACAACCCCATTTCGGGCGTCAACAAGAATCAAGGCAACATTGGCTGTTGACGCACCCGTAACCATATTTCTGGTATATTGAATGTGGCCAGGAATATCTGCTATAATGAATTTACGTTTGGGTGTAGCAAAGTACCTGTATGCCACATCAATTGTGATTCCTTGCTCTCGTTCCGATCTAAGACCATCTGTCAACAAGGCCAGGTTAACGCCCTCTTCTCCCCTCTTTTCACTGACTTCTTTAATCTGGTCATATTGATCCTGAAAAATAGATTTACTGTCGTAAAGCATTCTACCTATCAGCGTAGACTTCCCGTCGTCTACTGATCCGGCCGTCGTAAACCTTAACAGTTCTGTATTTTGATTGCTCATGCTTTTCTTTTGATTGTTCTAGAAATAACCTTGCTTTTTCCTGTCCTCCATACTCGTCTCAGACCTTTTATCGTCTGTTCTTCCTCCCCTCTCTGTTAAACGCGTAGTAGCAATTTCCTCGATTATATCTTCTACATTAGAGGCATCGGATTTCCAAACACCTGTACATGTCATATCACCAATCGTTCGACATCTAACGGTAGCCTTATAGGTCTTTTCTTCAGGCCTCTTCATGATGTAATCACAATCAGCCAATAGTATACCATCACGTTCAAGAACTTCGCGCTCATGTGCAAAATATAAAGAGGGCAATTCTACTTTCTCGTGGGCAAGATATTGCCATACATCCAACTCTGTCCAGTTACTGATCGGGAATATTCTGAAATGCTCTCCGATTCTACAATTTCCATTAAACAGGTTCCAAAGCTCCGGTCTTTGGTTTTTAGGATCCCATTGTCCAAATTCATCCCTGTGGGAAAAGAACCGCTCCTTGGCCCTGGCTTTTTCCTCATCGCGTCTGGCACCACCCAGGGCAGCATCAAACTTTCCATTTTCTAATGATTCTAATAAAACTGCTGTTTGAAGACTGTTTCTTGATGCATTGTAGCCTGTTTCTTCTACAACTAATTTCTTGTCAATTGCATCTTGTACGGATCCAACTATAAGCTTTGCCCCATATTTTTCAACCAAGTCATCCCTGTATTTGATTGTTTCAGGAAAGTTATGACCTGTGTCTATATGCAATAATGGAAAAGGAATTTTCGCGGGATAAAAAGCCTTATAAGCCAGATAGACCATAAGAATACTATCCTTGCCCCCTGAAAACATCAGGACCGGATTTTCAAACTGTGCTGCTACCTCTCGGAGAACAAAAATTGATTCCGACTCTAGCTCTTTGATATGACTTAAACTGTAATCCATTAGTTTCTTCTTTAAACCGACCGCAAAAGTACATAATTATAATAACAAAAACCCCTGAAGTTCATGCCTTCAGGGGGTCTGCTTTTCGTTTTAAATAGATGCTATATTCTAACTGCCACACATCAGGCAACCGTCATCCATATTACACACGGCTCCTTCCTGTACTTCAGCATTTTCGTCATTGATATCCATTACCTCCTTATTATCTCCATACTTCTTCTTGTAATCCGCATCCAGTGTGAACTTGATTGGATCTACAGCAGCCTTAGATCTGAGATAATACATTCCTGTTTTCAAACCTTTCTTCCAACCGTAAAAATGCATGGATGAAAGCTTAGCCAGGTTAGGATTCTCAACAAACAGGTTCAGACTCTGGCTCTGACAGATAAAAGCGCCCCTGTCCGCTGCCATATCAATAATGACCTTTTGCTTGATCTCCCACACAGTCTTGTAAAGATCCTTGATATTTTGCGGAATGTTATCAATGTTCTGTATACTTCCATTCGCGGCCATCAGTCTCTGCTTCATCTCGTTGTTCCAGAGTCCCATTTCAATCAGGTCTTTCAGAAGGTGTTTGTTAACAACCACATATTCTCCTGATAATGTTCGCCTGCTGTAAATATTGGATGTATATGGTTCAAAACATTCGTTATTACCCAGGATCTGGCTCGTTGATGCAGTAGGCATTGGAGCTAGCAATAAACTGTTTCTGATTCCTTTAGACTTAATTTTTTTCTTAAGTCCAGCCCAATCCCATCGGTCTGATGGTTTGACACCCCACATATCAAACTGAAGCTCACCCTTACTGGCCGGGCTTCCTTTGAATGTCTTATAAGCACCATCTTTCTCAGCAATAGCGTTTGACTCTGTCAATGCTGCGAAATAAATGGTCTCAAAAATATCTTTGTTCAATTGTATAGCCTCAGGGCTATCGAAAGGCATACGCATGCCTATGAACGCATCTGCAAGGCCCTGAACCCCGATTCCGATTGGTCGGTGTCTCATGTTTGAATTCCTCGCCTCCTCTACCGGATAATAGTTCACATCGATAACCTTGTTCAGATTTCGAGTAACTATTCTTGTTACATCATACAATCTCTGGAAATCGTATGTTTTCTTCTCGGTATCAACGAACTTTCCTAGTGATATGGAAGCCAGGTTACACACAGCTACCTCATCAGCAGATGTATATTCCATAATTTCAGTACAGAGATTACTGGACCTGATCGTGCCCAGGTTCTTCTGGTTTGACTTTTCGTTGGCCGCATCTTTATAGAGGATGTATGGTGTACCCGTCTCAATCTGGGATTCCATAATGGCCCCCCAAAGATCACGCGCTTTTACCGTCTTTCTTGCTATCCCTTGATCTTCATATTTAGTATAAAGTGCTTTAAATTCATCACCATAGGTGTCGTATAGTCCCGGTGCTTCATTAGGACAGAAAAGGCTCCAGTCTCCGTCAGATTCTACGCGTTCCATAAACAAGTCAGATATCCACATAGCATAGAACAGGTCTCTGGCGCGCATTTCTTCCTTCCCATGATTCTTTTTCAAATCCAGAAACTCAAAAATATCCGCATGCCAAGGCTCGAGATAAACGGCAAAAGCTCCTTTACGCTTTCCACCTCCCTGGTCTACATAACGAGCCGTGTCATTGTATACTCGCAGCATAGGAATAATACCATTGGACGTTCCTCCCGTTCCTTTGATATAACTTCCCTGTGCCCTGATATTGTGTATGCTTAATCCAATTCCGCCGGCAGACTGTGAAATCTTGGCGCATCGGCTCAGGGTTTCAAAGATGCCACTGATGCTGTCATCCGTCATGGACAGAAGGAAGCAAGAAGAAAGTTGTGGCTTTGGCGTTGCGGCATTGAATAAAGTCGGTGTCGCGTGGATAAACCACTTTTCAGACATAAGATTATACGTCTCAATGGCTGAATCAATATCCTCTCCATGGATTCCTATAGACGCTCTCATGAGAAGATGCTGAGGACGCTCTACGACCTTACCATTCATCCTGAGCAAGTAGGAACGCTCCAGGGTTTTGAAGCCAAAGTAATCAAAACTGTAATCCCTGTCATAGATAATAGCAGCATCCAGTGCAGCAGCATTATCCTCTATGATCTTGATGTGCATGTCCGATATCAATCCGGCCTTGTCACCAGTTTTTGGGTCTATATAATCATAAAGGTCACGCATGGTTTCCGAAAACGACTTGTTGGTATTCTTGTGGAGGTTGGACACCGCAATACGAGCAGCAAGTACAGCATAATCTGGATGTTCCGTAGCCAGTGAAGCCGCTGTTTCGGCAGCCAGGTTATCCAATTCTGATGTGGTCACGCCATCATAGAGCCCGTTTATGACTTTACGTGATATTTCAATGTGGTTGATATATTCGGGATCCAGGCCATAACATAATTTCTTGACACGCGCTGTAATTTTATCGAAGCTTACATCCTGGCGTATTCCATTTCTTTTAATTACTTCCATATTCTCATTAAGATTAAAGAGGTTAAATAATACCTCAGTGTTGGTTTTGCCCATGAAGGATAGCGCCGTCATGGGAAATAGTAGTTGTTATATTATTCTAATACTAAAAATCTTCATCAAGCGAGAAAATCTGCTTGTCTTTCTCAGCCATAACACCCGCTTTCTGGTAATCACCTACCCTTTTCTCAAAGAAGTTGGTCTTACCCTGAAGCGAGATCAAATCCATCCAAGGGAATGGATTTTCAGCTTTGTAAACTTTCTCGTTACCTAAAGCCACCAATAGGCGATCTGCCACAAACTCTATGTACTGACACATGGAGTCTGCGTTCATACCAATCAGTCTGACGGGAATAGCGTCGCTAACAAATTCTTTTTCAATCTCTACGGCGTCGCAAATGATTTTTTGGATGGTTTCTTTTGGAAGTTTATTTTGAATGTGATTATTATATAGCAAACAGGCAAAATCACAGTGCATGCCTTCATCTCTTGATATCAATTCATTTGAAAATGAAAGACCCGGCATAAGTCCTCTTTTCTTTAACCAGAAAATTGAACAGAATGACCCGGAGAAGAAAATTCCTTCTACTGCAGCAAAAGCAATCAAGCGCTCTGCGAATGTGGCATTGTCGATCCACTCAAGAGCCCATTCTGCTTTTTTCTTAACACAGTCAAGGTGCTCTATCGCGTTAAGTAGATAATCTTTTTCCTTATTATTTTTTATATATGTATCAATCAGCAAAGAGTATGTTTCTGAGTGAATATTCTCCATCATGATCTGGAATCCATAAAAGAACTTCGCCTCTGTATACTGTACCTCATTCACCATGTTCTCAGCAAGGTTCTCATTCACGATGCCATCGCTTGCTGCAAAAAATGCAAGGACATGTTTTACAAAATGTTTTTCGTCGTCATTCAATCTGTTCTCCCAATCAGATATATCCTGGTGAAGATCAATCTCTTCTGCAGTCCAGAAACTGGCTTCGGATTTTTTGTAAAATGACCAGATGTCATTGTGTTCAATGGGAAACAAAACAAATCTGTTGGGATTCTCCTTCAATAGGGGTTCAATCTGCTGTGACATACTCTCTGATAGTTTAGTTGGTTGCGCGGACAAATTAAAAAAAATAATATATAAGAAAAAAAATTAATATAAGAAAAGTGAAGGAATCCGGAAGAAAAATTGTATTTGCAATTTTTCTAATGTGTAAAAGACTAATAATAATTAGGTTGGATTAATATCCGGCGTTCTTGTCTTCCCAGCTTTCTTAGCTCAATTTCTAGGACAAATTAAATAAGAAATTCTTGTAATATGACTTTTGAGTTATCAACAGCTGTTGATAACTTCTTGTGAACATATAACAGAAAATAATTATACGTTCTTAAGGCTTATAACGTCTGTTATTGCCCAGGAAAAAGATGAGTAAAAAGCCCAATAAAATAGAAAATGAAATCAGCCCGTAGAAGGTATATTTATTTCGGCTGAATGGGAGGTATTCCAGATTCATACCATAAAAACTGGCGACAAGGGTTGGCACCATTAGTATGATGGTAATGATGGTTAATCGGTGTATAAATGTATTCAGGTTATTCGATACGATTGAGGCATAGGCCTCCATCGTTCCGCTCAGGATATTTGTATACACATTTGACATCTCCAATGCCTGGCTGTTGTCAATAATAATATCTTCAAAGAGATCCTCATGTGGATCCTTATCTCTAACATTCAAAAAGTCAGTCCGCTTCATCTTGAGCATCAAAAGTTCGTTAGCGCTCAGACTGTTCACAAAATATACGAGACTCTTTTCGATCTTAAGCAACTCACGCAATTCCTCATTACGGCTTGAATTGTATAATTCCTGTTCAATCAGATTACGTTTCAGATTTAACTTTTTAAGACAGGCCAGGAAAGCAAACACGTTCTGCTCCAGCAAGTGCAAAACAAAAAGTGAGCGGTCCACAGGATTGAAATTTCTGATCTTATTCTCAGATATTTTATCGATGATCGGGTTATCGGTTGGCGTAACCGTAATTATCTTATTGTTCACAAGCACAATACCAATTGGCACAGTGACATACAAGGCCTCGCCCTCTTTGAGGCTTTTATTTATTATCGGTGTATTGATAAGCACAAGACGGGCGTCCTCCTCCGACTCATACCTTGAGCGTTCGTCAATATCAAGAGAGTCAACTATAAAGTCAACCGGGATATCAAAAGCGTTGGCGTAGAGTTCCAATTCCTTTTCCTCAAAAGGGGGACATATATGCACCCAGGCTGCCTCTTCCAAGGTCTCAACCTTAGCAACATTTTTATCCTGAAATACATAATAGTTAACCATAACAATACAATTATACCTGCAATATGGCAGGATACACTTTAGCCACGCAAATATTACTCCAAATCCGCTTGAAATCCAGTTTAGGCCCCAAGAATACACTATTTTCAGTGTAGAACGGCCTGATTAGTCGAAACGAAGGATCTTTATAACTTGTATACGACTCACCAGGTAAGTGGGTATCAGCATAAAAAGAACGGTTACCAGCATAGTAGCCAGATTAAGCAGCAAAATGGAATACCAGTTAAATTCTATCGGCACCTCCGATAGATAATAATTGGTTTCATCCAGCTTCATAAATCCCGTGTACTTCTGAACAGCTGCCAATCCCAGGCCCAAAAAATTCCCCAGGATCAAGGAAGCGGTCATAATCCAAAAAGCAACATAGAGAAACACCTTCCTGATTGTCCATATATTTGCCCCAATGGATTTCAGCACGCCTATCATCCTGGCACGCTCAAGAATGAGAATCAACAATGCTGTACTCATATTGATAACAGCTACCAAAGTCATCAGGACTAATAACAATAAGGCATTCAGATCCTGAAGACCTATCCATTCAAATAGATTGTCAAACTTTTCCTTGATGGTCTGCGCATAAAGATTGGGGGGTAAAATTTCGTTATAAATGTAATCCGCCAGGAGTTCGGCATCCTCGATATCATCAATGAAAACTTCGAAGCCACCAACCTGGGCACTATCCCATTCCAAGACATCCTGCAATATGCCCATATGAAGGAAGGCAAACTTAACATCATACTCTTCCAGACCTGTTTTGTAAATGCCACTTATGTTAAAAGCCTTGCGCACAGCTTCTTGCTCATCCAGGAAATAAATCACAAGCTTATCGTCCACATCTACCTGAAGCCTGCGGGCCGTTTGCTCAGAAATGAGTATGTCGCGGCCAGGCTTTTTAGTCGAGGTATCCGGAAAACGTCCTTCCCGTAAGTATTGCTCAAAACCTGTCCAGTCATATTCTTCATCGACACCCTTGAGAATAATGCCTTCCAGATCGTCCTTGCGATTAATAATCGCTGGCATCATAATATAAGGGTGAATCCGACTGACTCCTCCTTTTGTATAATTGTCTTTATCCCTTTCATCATACACCCCTTCAATAGAAGCTACCGCTGTCTTCAACTCGTTATTATTCAGGATGGGACTAAGTTCAAGGCTTCGGTTGATCTTACTATCTGTAATGTGAATATGCCCCCAGAAACCAAAAACTTTTTCAGATATACCATTTTTAAAGCCATAGAGGACCAGAGTCGCCATAATCATGGTAGCAATACTGAGTGATATGGTCACTATGGCAATCTTGATTATGGTGCCGGAATGTCCCGTTGTACTGGAGCCCGCTATGCGCCTTGCTATGAAATAGGATAGATTCAAAACTTAATCAAGCATTCAATAAGTTAACGATAAGCTTCAATTAATATTAATCAGATTGAACGAAGGTAAGTAAACGACAGCACTTGCCATCATATGGATTGGACCGCTTTCAACAGGCTGGCAGCTTCCAATAATTTATCTTCCGTTTTAGCAAAACAGAATCGAATGCACTTATCCTGCCTTTTTGAACTGTAAAAGACAGAGATAGGAATGCCTGCTACACCATAATCCTCCACAAGCTTTTCGGCAAATTCAATGTCAGGCAAATCGGATATGGCGGAGTAGTCATATATCTGAAAATATGAGCCTTCAGAGTTTAAAGCTTTGAATCGGGAACTTTGCATCTCAGCTTGAAAGACATCACGCTTTTTTTGATAAAATGCAGGTAACGCCTCATAATGTTCAGGGTCTTGAAGATATTCGGCCAAGGCATACTGGCAAAATGAATTGACAGAAAAGACATTCCATTGATGTACATTTCTGAACTCATTCATCAATGGTTCAGGCCCAACACAATACCCTAGTTTCCATCCCGTAATATGAAATGTTTTGCCGAAAGAATAGCAAGCTAAAGAACGATTCTTAAGCTCCGGATGATTCAAAACACTGTTATGATTTTTATTGTCATATACGAGATGCTCATACACTTCATCGCTCAATACAACAATGTTTGTGTCTCTTATTATCTCAGCCAGACGATCAAGATCACCCTTGCCAAGAGTCACTCCCAAAGGGTTATGGGGATTATTAATTATTATCATAGTGGTTCGCGGGCTCACAAGCTGGGCAAACTCATCCCAATCTACTCTGAAGTCTGGCGCTTTCAATTCGTAGACTACAGGAACACCCTTATTCAGTTCCACGGTAGGCTTGTAGGAATCATAACACGGATCAATCATTATGACCTCATCGCCTTCCCTGACTAAGGCTGTTATAGCGCAATACAATGCCTGGGTAGCCCCGGCTGTGATCGTGATTTCCGTTTCAGGGTTATAACTTTCGTTGTATACTTTCTCAATCTTGTGAGCTATAGCCTCTCTCAGATTCAAAACACCGGCCATGGGCGCGTATTGATTCTTTTCATCA
>Ga0255757_10003419_pt1 | contig 14580 bp, 9 predicted proteins | sample 071ome_27_FD_179957 | JGI IMG/M metagenome (GOLD analysis project Ga0255757, IMG submission 179957) | Coastal salt marsh microbial communities from the Groves Creek Marsh, Skidaway Island, Georgia - 071409AT metaG (version 2) | ecosystem: Environmental > Aquatic > Marine > Intertidal zone > Salt...
GTATTCGACAAGACTACCCTCTGTGCTTGTAGCCAACCTCTCTAAAGAAAGTTATGCAGCACTTCAAGAGAAACTTCGTCGCTTTCAGGGGTTCTTCATCCGCAAAAAATCGCTACGAGATTATTATACCACTGGCGTAGCCCACGTACTTGGTTATATCAGCGAAGTAAATACCGACGATGTGCGTAGAAACGACTACTACATCCCCGGAGAAAACATCGGAAGAACAGGATTAGAACGACAATACGAAGAAGTATTACGCGGCAAAAAAGGGGTTAGTTATGTACAAAAAGATCGATTTAATCGAGTTATCGGGCCCTATAAAGAGGGAAGCCTAGATAGTCTTCCAGAAATGGGTAAGAATATCCATATTACGATTGACAAGATGCTTCAAGAATATGGTGAACGCCTAATGAACGGAAAACGAGGAGGTATCGTTGCCATTGAACCCAAGACTGGAGAAATCCTAAGTATGATCAGCGGCCCTACCTATGACCCCTCTCTGCTTGTAGGCCGACAGCGCTCGACCAACTATACTGCGATGTATTATGACAGTCTCTCAAGACCTACTTGGGATCGGTCAATCCTAGCCCAACCCTCTCCCGGATCTCCATTTAAGGCACTTAATGCACTTGTGGCGTTGCAAGAAGGTGCCATAAACCCCAGAACTACCTATACCTGCGATGAGGGCTTTTACGTAGCTGGCGTAAAGAGAGGATGCCACTGCGGTGGTGGTGTAAGAGATCTCAATTCAGGATTGCTTCACTCCTGCAATGCTTATTTTGCAGAAAGCTTTAGATCGTTTTACAGAAAGTTTGAAACCACTACTGAAGCCCATGATACCTGGGAAGCACACATGAAAAGTTTTGGATTAGGCGACTTTTTGGGTACAGACCTACCCACTGGGGCCCCAGGGAGAATTCCATCCACTGAATTTTATGATCGTGCCTATGGAAGAAATCGATGGGTTTCAACTTTTGTAATTTCAAATGCTATTGGGCAGGGAGAAGTTGCAGCAACTCCCCTTCAGCTAGCCAATATGACTGCAGCTATTGCCAATCGTGGATACTTTATCACCCCTCATCTTATAAAAGAGGTAGAAGGAGAAAACAGTATCGATTATAAATTCAGAGAGAAGCGATATACCACCATTGACGAAAAGCATTTCGAGCCAGTAATTAAGGGTATGGAAGCGGTATATACTTCTGGCACTGCACGATTCTTGCAAGTACCCGGAATACGCCTTGCAGGTAAGACGGGTACGGTAGAGAACTATACCCGTATCGATGGAGAAAAAGTTCAACTCACTGACCACTCCGTTTTTGTCGCTTTTGCTCCGGTTGAAGATCCTAAAATTGCTATCGCAGTATATATTGAACACGGCTATTACGGAAATAGATATGCCGGGCATATTGCCTCTCTTATGATCGAAAAATATCTAAAAGGCGAGATCAGTCGAGTGGATTTAGAAAAGCGAATGCTCGAGAAAACCTTAGCCAAAGAATACGCTAAGCCAACGAGCAAAAAACCATTTGAAATCAACGAATATGCGTGGTAATCTACTCATTTTCAGACTCGACTGGATCAGTATATTTCTACTGCTTTTTTTAATCGGTTTCGGCTGGGTAAACATCTATAGTACCACTGTGGGCAATGACCTGTCTGGCCCATTACTCGATTTAGGCACTTTTTATGGTAAACAACTATTCTTTGCCATCCTCAGTCTAATTGTGGTCATTCTCTACAGCTTTATTCCCGACCAATTCATAGAGCGATTCTCGAGCGTATTTTATCTCATCGGAATTGCCTTATTATTGGGTCTTTTTGTGTTTGGAAAAACCATCGCTGGAGCAACCTCTTGGTACGACTTAGGGCCTTTTAACTTTCAGCCTTCAGAATTAATGAAAATGATTGTCGCCTTGGCACTTGCTAAATATCTAAGTGATACTCAAGTAAATCTAAGATATAGTGTGCACCAGGGCTATGCCGTATTACTTCTTGTTTTGCCTTCAATACTAGTCATCGCTCAACCTGATCCGGGGAGTGCACTCGTATTCTTTTCTCTTTTTCTAGTCTTATTCAGAGAGGGCCTACCCCTTTATTATTTAACCTTCGTACTTTCATTTATCCTTGCTTTTGCGGCTACATTAAAGTTTGGGTTGACTTACACTTTCATTGGAGCACTCGCTCTCTATCTAAGCTATCTGTGGTTAAAACCTAAGCGTTTAAAAACACCCACATGGTTTACTATTTCTTATCCGGTCATCTTATTTACTATCATAGGTTCAACTACCTGGGTATACAACTCGGTATTCAAACAGCACCATAGAGATCGATTCTCACTTTGGTTGAACCTTGAAACCAACGAAGACCGGTTATTAGATATCAAACAAAGTATCGGATACAACACTTACCAAGCCAAGCAAGCTATCGCATCAGGTAGATGGTCAGGCAAAGGGTTCCTCGAAGGAACCAGAACTAAAGGAGATTTCGTGCCTGCACAGCACTCTGATTACATCTTTAGCTCGGTGGGAGAAGAATGGGGGTTCCTTACTAGCGCAATCGTTGTCTTGGCCTTTGTAGCCCTTTTACTTCGATTTATTTATTTGGCCGATCGCCAGAAAAAGGCCTTTCACAGAATATACGGCTACGGAATCACGTCGATACTTTTCATCCATTTTGGCATAAACATAGGAATGGTGTTAGGCATGCTACCTACCATCGGCATACCCCTTCCCTTTTTTAGTTATGGAGGGTCGAGTCTCTTATTTTTCTGCTTGATGTGTTACGTTTTCTTAAAAATGGATGCGAATCGATTGAAAACGCATTTTGACTAAGCCACTATCCCTTTATTGGGTTCGGTCGATTATAGGTATAACGCTTTAAATCTTTAAGCACCGCTATAGCCTCTTCTAAGTAAACATCCCTAGCGAGTTCTTTATGCCATCGATCGCGTTTCTCTCGAAGTATAGAATCTTTAGTGAATAGACTTTGCTCGTAAGGTAGCGAGCTAAATTTCAGTCTTGTGTCGTATTTGTCAAGCGCTTCAAATTCTTTAGACTTATTTTTCAATGCTTCTTTGTTCTTGCGATACGATTTAAGATCCAAATAAGCTGTAGCATCCTCTCTTTGTTCGCTTATCCAGCGCGCCTCTTCATCGAGTAGTTGGACATATTGATTTGCTTCTAATCGCTCTTGACTACTTTTCAATACGCTCTCGAAATCGATTTGTTTATGCCATGGCGTGTAATTAGCCGAGGCTATTCGATCCCAAGAAAGTGGATTGTCTTGATCGCGCTCGCCAACATCAATGTAGCTATAGCGATCAGGTATTACAATGTCTGAAGCTACCCCATCCAATTGAGTAGAGCCTCCACTCACGCGATAAAACTTTTGAGTAGTAATTTTTAATGCACCTAAATCACCTAACTCGTTCGAACGGATAATATTTGAAAGAGGAATCACATTCTGTACGGTTCCTTTACCATAAGTTCTTTCGCTCCCAATAATTACTGCTCGACCATAATCCTGTAAAGCGGCAGCTAAAATTTCTGAGGCAGAAGCTGAAAGTTCGTTGACTAAAACTACGAGTGGCCCGTCATATAAAATCCCTTTTTCAGGATCTTCTTGAACCTCTCTGCGATCTCCAGCGGTTCGAACCTGAACCACCGGCCCCTGGTCAATGAAATAACCTGCCATATCAACGACTGTTTGCAAAGACCCTCCTCCATTATCTCGTAAATCTAAAACAACACCTTCAACGCCTTCTGCTTGCAGTCGCTCAAGCTCGGCTTTAACATCGATAGCTGCATTACGCTCGTTGTAATCATCAAAATCTACATAGAATTTGGGGAGATGAATGAGTCCAAATTTAGATTCTTGGTCTGAAATTTTTACTGATTTTGCATAACTCTCTTCAAGTTCAACCACATCACGAATGACTGAAATTTCTTCAACCACACCGGTAGTATGCTTCACAGTCAAATACACTGTCGTTCCTTTTGGCCCTTTAATGAGTTCAATAGCGTCATCTAGGCGCATACCAGAAATATCTACTGCTTCGCCTTCTTCTTGTCGAACCTTAAGTAATTCATCACCTACTTCAAGGGCCTTAGCTCTCCATACAGGGCCTCCCGAGATGATCTCTACCACGGTGGTACCTTCAGGCTTTTTCTGCAAACGAGCTCCGATACCTTCGAACTTACCCGACATAGCAATATCAAATCGATCCTTATCAGTAGGCGCAAAATAATAGGTGTGCGGATCGAAAGTTTCAACCACCGCATTGATATAGGTTGAAAAATAATCTTCACGGTCTAACTCCCCGACAAAATGAAAGTATTCGTAAAAAGTTCGCTTCAGTTCTTCTCTAGCCTTTTCTTGAAGCTCATTCAGCACTGATTCGTCAATGGCATCAACCGCAACTTCATTTTCACGAGCGTATTTCTCTACCTGAGCATCCATCACTGGTAAAAGACTAATGGTTAATTGCTGTACCCAACGATCTTCAAGCTCCGCCCTTGTAGTCACAAAAGGCATTTCATCATAGTCGATTTCAACTACCGAAGGAGAAGAAAGATCAAAAGAGTCAGAAAGTAATCTCTCGTACCTGGCCTCGGCTTCTTCAATACGCTTGACAAGTAATGCGTAGGCTTCATCAAAAAATACCAACTCCTTGTTAATTAACTGATCATCAATACTCAGACGGTATTTTTCAAACGACTCAATGTCTGATGCTAAAAAATAGCGCTTGAGCGGATCCATTCCCTCAATGAAACGATCAAAGGCCTCTGCCGAAAATTGATCATCTAAATCTTTGGGACTATAATGTCCTTTCTCTAATACATAAGTGATTAAATCAATAAGGAGCTTATCCTTATTGTCTGTTTCAAAACTGTGATTTTCAGTGAAACTGCAAGATGCAAAACCAAGGAGTAGGACGAGTAAGCCCAAACCAAATTTCTTCTTCATTGTCGCTATTTTGGTCGTAATTCATCCCTAATTTACGCAAATTGACCCTGTTCGACCTTACGATTCTTGTTACATTTGGCTAAAAATTAACGCATTGTGAAGCGACCACTCATTTTAGTCACTAATGATGATGGGTATAACGCCCCCGGTATCAATCATCTCATCGAATTTGTAAAAGAGATTGCAGAAGTGGCAGTAGTTGCTCCTGACAGTCCACAATCAGGCATGGGGCATGCTATTACTATAGACAGTACATTGGAGGTACACCGGCTCGACCTAGAGGGTGCCTACAAGGGATTACAGGGATACTCTACCAGTGGGACTCCTGCTGACTGCGTTAAACTTGCGTTACATGAAATACTCGATCGCAAACCTGACCTAGTAGTTTCTGGAATCAATCACGGAGCAAATTCTTCGATTAATGTGATCTATTCTGGAACGATGAGTGCAGCGATTGAAGCGGGTGTAGAAGGAATACCTGCCATAGGATTTTCACTTTTAGACTACTCTTGGGGCGCTAATTTCGAGGCTTGCAAAAGCGTGGTTCAAACCCTTGTAAAAGAGGCTTTAGACAAAGGAATTCCTAGCGGAACCGTTCTCAATGTGAATATTCCTAAAACAAATGGTGCAGCCGTGAAAGGAATGAGAGTTTGTCGACAAGCTAAAGCTAACTGGAAAGAGCGCTTTGACAAAAGAGTTAGCCCAACCGGAAAAGAGTACTATTGGCTAACCGGAGATTTCATCCTTTTAGATGAAGGAGAGGATACCGACATCGCAGCGCTTGAAGCGGGCTATGTTTCTATTGTTCCTACTCAATTCGATCTTACAGCACATCACAGTATGGCCCATATCAATTCTTGGAAAATCCATTAGACTGAAATTAGATTGCAGCTGCTTATCGTATCTTGTAATCAAACCGCTCAATGAAGTACTACCTTATCGCAGGAGAAGCCTCCGGAGATTTACATGCATCTAACCTGATTAAGGCGTTAAAGCATATCGATGTCGACGCCGACTTCAGGGCAATGGGGGGTAACGCCATGAAAGGGGCCGGTGCCAAACTTTCAAAGCACTATTCAGAAATGAGTTTCATGGGGTTTATCGAGGTACTTCAAAATATGAGTACCATTCGAAAAACCTTCGACTTCATCAAAAAAGACATTCAAAACTTTAATCCTACTGCGCTTATTCTTATTGATTTTTCAGGATTTAATCTGAGAATCGCGAAATGGGCACATGAGCGTGGCATCTTGGTTCATTACTATATTGCACCACAAGTATGGGCTTCAAGATCGAGTAGAGTTGAAAAGATTAGAGCCTACGTTGATCACCTGTATGTAACACTACCCTTTGAGCTCGAGTTCTATCATAAACACAATTATGAGGCTACATTCGTAGGTCATCCGCTCATAGATGCCATGGCTAGCCGCAATGAAACTGACACCAATCAATTTCTAAGTGATCAAGGCCTCGGAGAACGACCGATTATCGCATTACTACCAGGCAGTCGAAAACAAGAAATCAGTAGAATATTACCCGAGCTAGTAAAGGCAACTAAGGATTTTACCGACTTTGATATTGTCGTGGCTGGTGCACCCTCTCAAACTCCATCCTTTTACCAACCCTATTTAATGGGATCGAAAATCATTTTCGGAAAGACCCAACAACTTCTTCAAGTAGCTCATTTAGCAGTTGTGACCAGCGGTACTGCAACTTTAGAAACTGCATTAATAGGTACCCCACAAGTAGTGGTTTACAAAACCAGTCCCGTCTCATACGCTATTGGAAAGCGCATCGTTACCTTGAAATATATCTCTCTAGTGAATCTCATTCTTGACCGAATGGCGGTTAAAGAACTCATACAAAAGGAGTGTAGCCCAGAGAAAATAAAAGCTGCAATAGATGAACTCCTTGATGGCGAAGTTCGAGAACGTATGACCCAAGATTACCTAGAACTGGTAAAAGCCCTTGGAGATTCAGGAGCTAGTGAAAGAACTGCAAAAGCGATTTATGCAAACACCCGCACACTTCTCGGTCAGGCTTCTGATCTATTGGATTAGCGGGATTTTACTCAGCAACTATTACCTACCATCTATTTCTATTTTACTGATTGCATTCTGCAGTTGGCTTCTAAGCACCTACTATAATTCGGTGTGTCTTGAAGAAATTCTTCTGAGTTGTTCTATTGTAGTACTATCTGCACATCTCACCTTGACCTTTCATTCAAAAGAAGAAATACCAGTGGGGGAACCACTCATTATTTCAATTGAATCCTTTGAGGGGAACACTTCAGAATACTTGCGTTATCAAGCCCAGTGGAGAGGTGGTGACTTTAAGGTTTATAGCAAAGAGCCCATCGACAATGCCTACTACCTTATTAAAGAACTTCCTAAGAAAGGATTCAATGACCAGCTTGTGCTTTTTGTCAATCGCCATAAGCTAGCCGACTGGCTAAAACTAACCGAAACCGCATTTCATTTCCCTATTCGATGGGTCGCTTTACTTAGAAATAGCGCCTCGAAACGATGGGAAGAGATGAGATTTTCACCCATACTCGTGGGATTTTATAGAGCATTGCTCTTAGGAGACCGATCTCTGTTATCCCCAGAAATAAAAACAGCATTTCAGCAGCTTGGCCTCGCTCATATTCTGGCTATTTCTGGCATGCATTTCGGGCTCTGTTATCTGCTTTTTAATGGCATCAGTCTACTTCTCCCATTTAATGTGAGAAGAGGGTTTCGTGTGATACTAAGTATAAGTTATGCGGTAGCTACAGGTCTTGGCGTATCTGTAATTAGAGCGCTCATTTTTATCCTACTCTACGAATTAGGAATAGCACTTAAGAGACCTATTAACCGATTGCAGTTACTACTGTCTACCTTACTTATTTGTCTTATGATACAGCCCTACTGGATCTATAATGTGGGCTTTCAACTGAGTTTTACAGCAGTTCTAGGCATCTTCGTTGGTCTCTATTTTTTAGATTTTTTCGAATTACCTCAATTGCTTAAAAAGCCCATACAATTAGTAACGATTTCATTATCGGCGCAATTAGCGGTTAGTCCGATATTAGCCTTTTACTTTGAAGAGTTATCCCTACTTGCTCTCCCGCTTTCTATCATTGCTAGCCCTATATTACCCATTGTAATGATCATCGGTGGAGTTGGGCTATTCTTACCCATAGGGAGTATAACCAACCCGCTACTTACGAGCCTACTAGAGCATCTAACTCATGTAACACCCATCCAAGTTCAAGTTTGTTTAGACCTACCCGAAGTGATCGGTCTATATTCAATGCTAGGCCTTCTAGTGTACGTCGCCCATCAGGCGCTTCATAAGCGGCGAAAAAAGAAGTACTAAAACACCTGCCCCTAGAGAATACTGTGCGATAAGCATAAAGCCATCCGTGTATAACTCAAGGGTTTGTAATCCACCTGCAGCCGCAGAATCACCCTCAACCGATAGTTTCTTACCAATAAAACCTACTACCTGAAAAGCAAATGCTGAAGACAAGAACCATACGCCCATCATAAACGCTACGATGCGCTTAGGTGAAAGTGAGGTGATTTTCGAAAGTCCGACGGGTGACATGAATAGCTCTCCGATAGAGAGTAAGAAGTACATAAGAAGCAGGTAACTAAAAGGAACTAATCCTTGTTCATTAGCACTAAGACCAGAAATCGCTAGTACATAAAAACTAGAACCAGCGAAGAGTAATCCCATACCGAATTTATATGGAGTTCTAGGATTTAAATTTCTGCGAGACAACCAGGTCCAAAGCATCGAAATTGGAATTGCAAACAGGATGATAAACATCGAGTTTAAAGAATTCGTCTGAGCTGCAGACATCAAGGTTAACTCAACATTTCTGGCAGAGAATAGTGTAATCACACTACCTGAAAGTTCGTGAAAACCCCAGAAGATAGTCATGAAAAGAGTAATCAAGATGGCAACAAATAGTTTCTTACGCTCATCTGCTGAGGCCTGATAGAGTATATACCCCAGATAAGCTAATATCAGTACTCCTACTCCTTTGAAAATGAGATTTACAATATTATCCTCTCCTAGTACTGGGCTATAAGAAGCAAGTAATAATGCCATTACTGGAACAGACAATACACTTAAAATAGTCACCCAATTTTCTCGACTAACCCCCAGCTTTTTCTCGGTAAGTGCTTGATCATCTGGTGCCAATCCTTGATCACCGAAAACTCCAGACTTAATTCCGCGATAGAAAACGATGAGACCAGTTAGCATTCCAATTCCTGCAAGACCGAAGCCATAGTGCCATCCGTAGGTAGCCGCAAGCCATCCGCATAAAAGGGGAGCTACCCATCCACCAATGTTAATACCCATATAGAAGATGGTAAATCCAGAATCCTTTCGCGGGTCTTTGTCAGAATAGAGTGCTCCGACAAACGTTGAAATGTTAGGCTTAAAGTAAGCGTTACCCACGATGATTAACGAAAGGGCTAAAAAGAAGGTAATGTTACTTTCAATGGCTAGTACAAAATGTCCTAAAGCCATTAAAACACCTCCTAGAAAGATGGATTTGCGTAAACCTAAGAGGTTATCTGAAATACGCCCTCCGATCACCGTACCGGCATAGACTAAAGAGCCATAAGAAGAATATACCGCTGCTGTTGCGAAGTCACGATTGGCTAAGGCTTCAAAAATTACATTCACCATATAAAGGGTGAGAAGCGCGCGCATCCCATAGAAGCTAAAACGCTCCCATAACTCAGCGAAAAAGAGGTAAAATAATCCTTTAGGATGTCCTAAAAGTGTTGGCTCTGAAGTCTGCATAATTAAAGGTTGTTTTTAATGAATTGGGTCATTTTTGAGTACAGATGAAGACGTGTGTTTCCGCCATAAATTCCGTGATTTCTATCGGGATAGATCGCCCAGTCGAAAGGCTTATTCGCTTGAATAAGAGCCTCGATCATTCGCATTGAATTCTGAACGTGTACATTGTCATCCCCGCTACCGTGAACGAGCAGGTATTTACCTTTCAAAAGCTCTGGATAATTAAAGGGCGACTCGTTATCGTATCCACCCGGGTTTTCATCAGGGGTACGTAAAAAACGCTCAGTATATATAGTGTCATAAAATCTCCAACTAGTCACCGGCGCCACAGCGATAGCCATTTCAAATACATCGTTACCTTTCAGAAGGGCGTTCGTGCTCATATGACCGCCGAAACTCCATCCCCAAATGCCGGTTCGAGTCTCATCGATATAATCAAGCTCTGAAAGTTTCTTAGCGGCAGCAATTTGATCCTCGGTCTCAAATTTTACTAGGTTGAGGTAGGTTGATTTTTTAAAATCTCTTCCCTTAAAACCGGTTCCGCGTCCGTCCACACAGGCAATAATATAACCTTGACTAGCTAACATTTGATGCCAGTAATCGTTCGAACCCATCCACTGGTCAGCAACCTGCTGTGAACCAGGACCCGAATATTGAAACATCAGTAACGGATACTTCTTTGAAGGATCAAAATCATTCGGACGAATCATATACATATTCAACTGATTCGCACCTACGTTCAGGGTACCAAACTCTTTTGGAGCAATGTCATATCCCTTTAATTTATCTGCAAGTTTAGCGTTGTCTTTAATTACGCTGAGCACACTTCCGGTTCTAGGATCACGAAGAGTAAACTCATAGGGAGTCGTACTGCTACTATAGGTGCCAATGAAATATTGAAAATCTTTCGAGAACTGGGCGTTGTGTGTTCCTGCCCGAGTAGTCAAACGTGTTTTGTATTTGCCTTTGGTTGAAATTCGATAAATCGCACGTTCAATAGATGAAGGCTCAGTAGATTGGTAGAAAATTCGATCCTTCTTTTGATCGTAACCATAAAAATTGGTCACCTCAAATTCACCACTAGTTATTTGACGAATCAATTTCCCTTCAGAACTATAGAGGTAGATGTGATTGTAGCCATCGCGCTCGCTGGTCCAAATAAAATCATCTTTAGCTAAAAAGGTTAAGTTGTCGTTTAGATCAACGTAAGCCTCATCGGTTTCTTCGAATAAGGTTCTGACCTCTAAGGTTTTGATGTTCACTTTGTATAACATCAAACGATTTTGATGGCGATTTAAAGTCTGAACAGAAAGGTGTTCACTGTGATTCATGAACTGTATTCTCGGTATGTAATAATCTTGAGAAAGTGCAACACGGCTATCTTTTCCTGATGCTAGGTCGACAATATGTACCGCTACCACAGCGTTATTCTCTCCTGCCTTTGGGTATTTGAAGCGATACTGACTCGGATACAACTCAGTACCAAAGACATCCATTGAAAACTCAGGAACCAGACTTTCATCAAACTTCAAGTAAGCTAAATGAGTACCTTCAGGACTCCACTCATGGGCTCTTACCAACGAAAATTCTTCTTCATAAACCCAGTCGGCGTGTCCGTTAATGATTGATCCGTACTTCCCATCCTCAGTAAGCTGACGACTTGACTTAGAAGCAATATCAAACACATGTAAATTATTCTCAAAAACGTAGGCCAACTTTGAGCCATCGGGAGAAAAAGCAGGAACTCGAATTAGTGATTCACTAACCTTAGTAAGTTCTTGGGTTTTAAAATCATAGACATAGTAAACAGCCTCTGATGAACGTCTGAATATCGGTTTACGCTGTGTAGCTAGTAACACACGGCTTTCATCATCGCTAAAAGTGTATCCACTAAATCTAGGAATCGCATCTCCCGAACTCAGAAGCACACCTATCGATTGCATATCGCTGTAACGATATTTCACAATCTGGCTTTTGCCATCATGGTACTCAAGAACCGTATAAGCATCCCCTGAATTTAACGATCGTAAGTTCGCAATTCCTTCTGTAGAGAATGCTCCTGACCAAATCTCTTCTAGAGTGATCGGTTGTTGTGAGAAAGAAAAACTGCTAACAAGTACTGCGAGGGCAGAAAAAAGGAATTTTTTCATCGTGTAGATATCTATAAACCCTCAAGTTTACTAAATATTTACCGAATACTAAAGCTCAGCCTAATCCTTATCTTTGCTTTCAAATTAGCCGAATGTCAAAGAAAATCGAAGGTTTCTCAAAGTTAACCAAAGCTGAAAAGATCGATTGGGTTGCCGAAACCCATGGGGAAAACCCGAGTGCGTTTAAAGCTACCCTCGAGACTTATAATCATTCAGACCCTGAGGTTCAGAAAATTCACGATGAATTCATCGAGAATACGTTAACCAATCACTACTTACCACTAGGAGTAGCTCCTAACTTCCTAATCGATGGCAAATGGTATACCATTCCTATGGCTATCGAAGAGAGTTCAGTAGTAGCGGCAGCAAGTAAAGCGGCTAAATTTTGGAGTACAAAGGGCGGATTCAAAACAGAAGTATTAGGAACAGAAAAAGTAGGGCAAATACACCTGAACTATTATGGGCCAGCTGAAAAATTGAATCGCTTTTTTAATGAAAATACCTCTCGATTCTTAAACGAGCTAAGTTCGATTACCGAGAGTATGGAGCGTCGTGGAGGGGGTATTCAAAGTGTGCAACTTATCGACAAGACAGATGCCCTTGAAGGCTATTATCAAATCGATCTGCGGTTTGAAACCGCTGACGCCATGGGGGCTAACTTTATCAATACCTGTCTAGAGACCCTTGCTAAATCTTTTACAGGCGCAGCAACCTCAGCCTTCGAAGCAGATGAACTGCCTGAAGTAGTAATGAGTATACTTAGCAACTACGTACCCAACTGCGTAGTACGTGCAAGTGTAAGCGCTCCTATTGAACAATTAGGAGCAAATCTTTCAGATGCTCAATCCTATGCCAAGAAGTTTGTTAGGGCAGTCAATATTGCCCGCGAAGAACCTTATCGGGCCGTGACACACAATAAAGGAATTATGAATGGTGTTGACGCCGTAATTATTGCTACCGGTAATGATTTTAGAGCAGTGGAGGCAGGAGTTCATGCCTATGCATCAAGAGATGCCAAATACCGTTCGCTTAGCCAGGCAAAGATCGAAAATGACGCCCTTCACTTCTGGTTAGATATTCCTCTTGCTCTTGGAACCGTCGGCGGATTGACCTCCTTACATCCGCTCGTAAAAAGATCCCTAGAAATTTTAGATAAGCCTTCGGCAAAAGAACTGATGCGAATTGTGGCCGTTGCGGGTCTCGCACAAAATTTTGCGGCTGTAAACTCTTTAGTCACTACTGGTATTCAAAAAGGGCACATGAAAATGCACCTATTGAATCTTCTGAGTGCACTTGGAGCTTCTGAAGAGGAGAAACAGATCATAAGCAAACAGTTTAGCGAACAAACCGTCACCAATTCGGCAGTTAAAGAGGCGCTCAACCAACTACGAAATGGGCGTTAGACAATACTATACTAGAGGAAAACTTCTTATTAGCGGAGCCTACGGAGTTCTTGACGGCGCTATTGGGTTCGCACTGCCCACAAAATTGGGGCAGCGATTTTCCTTTGAAACCGATAGGTCTGAAAATATTGAATGTAAAGCTGTAGATGATAAAGGTAATACTTGGTTTGAAGCTGAGTTTGATGTTAAAAGCCTAGCACCTTTAAAGACTAGTTCTGAAGAGGTTGCAAATACGTTTTCTAAATTATTGATAGCGGCTCGTAGTCTGAATCCCAATTTTGACTATCCGTTTACTCTAGAAACGACTCTTGAATTTGATAGACAATGGGGTTTGGGATCTTCATCTACACTTATTGCAGCATTAGCCCAATTTGCATCCGCAAATCCCTATGAGCTTTTAGACTCAGGTTTTAAAGGAAGTGGGTATGATATTGCTTGCGCAACCGCAGAGGGCCCCATTCGGTTTCAACGTATTGGTAAAGAGGTGAGCGTCACCCCAGTTAACTGGAGGCCAGAATTTACAGACGAATTACACCTAGTCTATCTCAATCAGAAGATGAACAGTAGGAAAGCAATAGCACATTATAGAAAGGCCCAAAGCTCAGATCATTTCTTGAATGAACTTTCGAGATTAAGCATTGCCATAAGCGAAGAAACCTCTGATATTCATCTCTTCGAAAAACTACTGTTAGAGCAAGAAAGCCTCTTAGCTGATCGATTAGAAATTACCCCCATTGCAGATCAATTATTTGCTGATCGATCAGGAGGAATTTTTACCTCACTTGGAGCATGGGGTGGAGACTTTGCCTTATTTACTCGCAAAAAAAATATCCCCTATCTAAAAGACAAGGGATATTCGACTATTTTGAAGCTCGATGAGCTTTGTATCTTCTAGTAAAAGATCGCTCGGTTATCTTTTACTTCAGCCTTTTCTTTAAGTGCGTAGAAAGCATTTGCGGCAGCTTGATTTGCACGCTGCGCAGCAATCGTCTCTGTAAAGGGAGCATAAGTGGCTAGATCCATAGCTTCATTTTTCTCAGTGATCTTAAGGGCATAAACCCCGTATTCACCTTCAATAAGTGAAGTTGTTTGACCTGCCTCAAGGGCTAACGCTTTTCCTACTACATACGGCTCAGAACCGATTCCAGAGATCACACTTGAACGAGTAGTCATTGCTAAAGCAGATCCTGTATTAGCAGCACTCTGACCTTTTAGACTGTCAAAATCTGAAGATCCATACTGATCTTTAA
>Ga0255757_10003424_pt1 | contig 14570 bp, 3 predicted proteins | sample 071ome_27_FD_179957 | JGI IMG/M metagenome (GOLD analysis project Ga0255757, IMG submission 179957) | Coastal salt marsh microbial communities from the Groves Creek Marsh, Skidaway Island, Georgia - 071409AT metaG (version 2) | ecosystem: Environmental > Aquatic > Marine > Intertidal zone > Salt...
TCGCGCTCAGTTCTCGAACCGCCGCGTCGACGGCGGACTGGCGATCGCCGGACAAAACGTGCACTTCGCAGTTCAACTCATTTTTAAATCGCTGGATCGTTTCGATGGCGTCCGGTCGCATTTCGTCTTTCAGTTGGAAGAGTGCGAGTACACCTTTTGATTCAGTACCTACGGCTGCAAACGAAGCGCCGCTTCTACTTTCCGTTTCTTCTTCTGTTTCTTCTGACAAGTTTAATTCGGATCGAACCCAGCTCGGCGTGCCTACAAAACACCTTTCGCCGTCAAGCAGAGCGGAGACGCCGAAACCAGGGGATGTTTTTTCCTCCGAACGTTTCTTAAAAGAAGGAGAGGAAGATGCGTCGAGTTTGCTGATTTCATCGCCACAAAAAGCCACGATGGCCTTTGCGAGCGGATGAGAACTTTCGGATTCGACCGCCATGGCGACGCGCAAAGCGCTAAATCTTCTTTCTTCTTCGTTACTTCCATCCTCTGAATTATTAAATACCTTCATTTCAGTTACTTTGGGTTTCCCAACGGTCAGTGTCCCGGTCTTATCAAACACGACACAATCCACTTTTGCCATTTGCTCCAGGACGTCGCCCCCTCGCAATAAAATACCCCTCCTGGCCGCTAAACTTGTCGCCACCAAAACCGCCGTCGGTGTTGCTAAACCTAAAGCGCACGGGCACGCGACGACTAACACGTTTGTCGCCAATTTCGTAGGCGCGAGCCACCAGGGAATACCCGCGGCGTTCGACCCGACCGCCTCCATCAACGCTCCAGGAAAAAACGTCTCGCCAAATCCAGCCCAAAAGACAAAAGTTGCCAAAGAAATACCCATGACGGAATATACGAACGGTCCGGCGATTGCATCTGCGATGCGTTGAGTCGGCGCAGGTCTGCTTTGCGCATCTTCGACCGTCTTTTGAATTCCAGCGACGATAGATTCATCGCCGTTTTTCAAGGACATGATGGAAAGCGGGCCTTCATGAACGACGCATCCCGCGCTCACTTTTGACTTCCTAAATTTTGGGACGAAAATTGGTTCTCCCGTCAGAGAAGCTTCGTCGACCGACGCGGCACCGGAAACGACCACGCCGTCGCACGGAATAGTCTCGCCCGGAAATACTCGGACGACATCGCCTGGAGCGATTGATTCTCGATCGACGAAAGCATACATAACATCATCGGCTTCAACATCGCTCACTTCGCCGTCGTCTTTTTTGTCGTTCAATAATGCGTTTAAATCCAACTTTTTCGAATCGTTTTGAGTGATTTCCATTCTCGCTTCGGCCGGAAGTAAGCTCGACAAGCTCGCCAAGTCGCTCCCCGCTCTCGCTCTCGCGCTCGATTCGAGCGCTCTGCCTAATAAAATAAACGCCAACAACAAAACCGGCTCTTCAAAAAAATCATTCGTTCGCATGCCGTACTCGTTCAATACCGGATGCAACGCGTTTGCTCCGCTCAACGTGAACGCGGCTAAAGCGCCCACACCAACTAATGAATTCATCGTCGGACTTCCGTTCCTAAAAGCCACGAACCCGTCCGATAATATCTGCCTCCCGGGACCGAGCAGAGCAGCGCTCGCAATCGTCGCTCCAATCCACGGGTTTGCCAAACTAGTCACCGCCTCCCCGTGCGCGTATTCGTGCAATCCCAACTGGTGGAGATGATGCGAAACGTGCGTTCCCAAACACGCGATCGTCAACCCCCATGCCAAATATAAATCTTTCGTTGTCCGTTCCTTTTCCTCGAGTCGCTTTTGTTGACTCTCCAGCGCCATCTGCACTCCAGCCTTACCTTTCTCGCGAACGCGCATAGTAAACCCTTTTTTTGCAATCAAATCAATAGCCAGCTTTTCTCTCTCAGCGGCTACTTTTTCTTCTTCTTCCGTGACATCGTCCGTATACGTAATCGCGGCTGTATTCGTGACTAAATTCACCGCGCAGCTCTTGATAAAATCTTGCGCGTTCAACGTCTTCGCCACGTTCGCTGAACATCCGCCGCACCGCATACCCTCGATCGAATACAGTTTAGTTTTCGTAGCAGCGGCAGTTGCAGCGGATGATGATGATGATGACTTCGACGACTGTTCTTCGGAGACTGGGGTGCTAGAAGGAGGTGCGGAAGTGCTCAACGCCGCCAAGCGCGTCGCGAACATTGTCTTCCTTCCTCTTCCCTCAGTGGGAACTTTCGAGAAGGAATTCCGATGAAGTTCCACCGACGACTCGCGCGCAGCGCCAAAAGAACACCCAAAACACCGCGTCGTCGCATTTACCGCTCTCAACGTCGATCTCGCGCCCCGCCCTTCCCTTCCCAAAAAAGAAGAAGAAGAAGAAGAAGAAGAGGACGAGGAGGCAAGAGCAGCTTGGGAACTATCCCCTCCTCCAATTCCAACTCCTCCGCTACAACGTCTCCCGAGCGCGCTCGCTAAACGAACGCTTCTTCTTCCTCCGCGCGACAACATCGCGCTCTTATTCTTCCTCCTCTTCTTTTCAGTACTGGTGGTGCTGAGATGCGCGACGACGCCGACGCCGATGGACACCCCTGATGCGCTTTTCAGCATCGATGTTAGATACGTTTTTTTATCTCTCTCTCTCTCTCTTTTGCGAGTTGTTGTTGTGAAGAAGCAAACGGCAGAAAAAAAAGGGCAAAAGATCTTCAATATAAAGAGGATGTCAGATGTGGATATTATACACGCGACTCGTTCGTTCTTTCCGTTCGTCTCTACTAGTACTTTAAATTAATTCAAAATCCAGCGCGCCCGCCGCGCGCGCGACAACAAGATGCCGCTCGCGCGCTCGGGTGGGGGAATGCTTTCTTAGTTCTCGTATTATTTTCGTTGGTGTCGTTTTCTGTCGCGCCCGGTCTTTCGTTTTTACGCGTCGTCGCGTTGTTACTATCATTATTTTTATTATTATTCCGTTTGTCTGCTCTCGACAAAGCCGACGACTTGGTCGGCGACCATCCACGTGATCGCCTGGCCGGGTGGGATGCGCATTAATCGCGGCAGTAAACCCTTCCACATGGCAAAGATACCTTCTTCTCTGAAAATGACCACGCCGGCGTGTAAGAACCCTTTGTACTTGGCCTCGGTGCCGGGAGGCGCTTTCGCTTGCGCCATCAAACGCGTCTTCATGACATCAAAGGGCCCAGTGGCTATGGGGCCGAACGTTGCGGCTAATCCACCACTAATTAAGGATTGCGCGGGATGTAATACCATCCCGTCACCATCGTGTTTCCCCCACAAAGTTTTATCCACCTGCGCTTTCGCCGTGAACAAACACATCTGATTGGTCCCGTTTCTCGCGATGGTCGGACCTACGCCGGACCACAAACCTCTCACGCCTTCTTCCACTATGATCGTTCTCGCGCAATGAAACGTCCCTTTATACTTTAATTTTGTCGGATCTACACCTTTTTGTTGCTGCAACCGAATTTTAACCACTTCAAACGGAGTCACGATCATCACCGCTTCGCACACGCCGGCGCCGAAACCAGCCAACATCCGGCGTTGCGTGCTCAGGTGCCCGTTTTCGTCTCTCAAACCGGCTTGAAACGTCGCGTTCGTGCCCATGCGCAACATATATTTAAAGCATAAGTGCGTCGCAAATGGGGTTAATCCTTTCCAAAGCGCCTTCGTGCCTTCATTTGCTTGTATTTGCTTGAAACAGTCCGCGATGCCCTTGTATTGTCCAGTCTTATCGAGTTGCAAACGCGTTTTCACCACGTCCACGGGTTGGAGACAGCACGCCTGTTTTATTGTTTTAAAGAAAAGAGTGAGCGAGAAAGAAAGAAGAGAGACGCTCGCGCGAGGGCGAACCGAACCGACGCCGCCGGGCGTTTGGCGAGAGAAGACAGAGAAACACCGGGGGAGAGCGCGCGCGTTTTCTTACTCTTCGGGTCGTCGCCGCCTCTCTTTGAAAAAACGAAAACAACGAAACGCGAAAATACGATTTTAACGCACCTCGATGATGCCCCCGAACGAACCAGAGATGGCTTTTATCGCCGGACTGACGCCGGCTTTCCCAGCCGCGGCGGCGGCGGTGGTCGCCGCCGCGGCAGAAGCAGCGGTGGCGCTATTTTCTTTCGCCGACGGGATAAACAACGCCGGGTGATGATGATGAAAAAACTCCCCACCAGGGGTGGTCGTGGTCGTGGTCCTCCCGCTACCACTACCACCACCAAACCCGCGGGGCTGCTCTCTCGCGTCGTACGACGTCGACGCGAACGACGACCCGCGCGCGCTCGTCGTCGTCGTCGTCGAAGACGCCGTCGCCACCAGGTCCCGCAGGTACTGGGAAGATGATGGCATTCCTATAAAAAAAAACAGAGAAAGGGGGCCACGACAGCAAAAAAAATGTCGATCGATTCGATATTCCCACGCGCGTTTTGCTGATGAAATGCCGGTGAGTGAGTGAATCCAACACCTCATTTAAAGAAGAGAGAAGTGCTCACAATTTTTTTCCAACTTCACACCATCGCAAAGACAAAAAAAACGCGACATCGCGACATCTCAAAACCTCACAAGAACAAAAAGCAAGCGCAACAGGCGTGTTGGGAATTTTCAAAAACAAGCGAAGAGCGCGCTCTTGCTTTTTGTCTCTCTCTCTTTCCTTCTCTCGTTCGGGCACCGCACGCGCGCGCTGATAAATACACACAGAGAGAGAGAAGAGAGATGGCACCGCCGCGAGTTTTGGGCGGCAGCGGCGCGCGTCGCGAACGAGGAGGAGGAGAAGAAGAACGAGAAGAAGATGCGAGAGGGGCGGTGCGAAATCTCGTTCGAGACATTAAAACCGAGTTGGCGATGCAGCGAGAACGAGAGCACGTTCCGGGAGGAAAAGGAAACGAAGGAGCGGACGATGGCGACGATGCGAGAGCGAAGAAGATGCTCGAAGAGCTCGTGGAGAGGCACTTTCGCCGAGGCGTTTATGTTGGTACGTTTTCTTTGCTTTTTTCTTCTTCTTTGCTTTTGCACGCGCGAAACAACAAACTCTCGTTTTTTTCAAAAATACTCACGCGTTGAAAAATCTTCTCTCTCTCTCTTGTTCTTCTTCTTCTTCTTTTTCTTCTTCAGGCGAAACGTCCGCGTCGGCGATGACGACGTCATCCTCTCGCCTCGACGATGAGTCTTTGACGCTAGAAGTGCTTCGAGTGTTGCGAGATGCGATGCAAAAACGACCAAACTTGTTCAAACGCGAAGAAAGGTTTTCGTCGGCGGCGGCGGTGACGGTGTTTTTACGCGTGTTTCCTTGGACGTGCGCGGTGTCGTCTTCTTTGGATTCGAGAAGGGTAGCGTTGGAGTTGGCGTCTAAATTGATGCAGTTCATCGCGGTCGATGATAGGGAAGGGTGGATTGCCTTGTGTTTAGGTGCGTCGAGGGCAGTAGAAGATGCGTGGGAGGGGTTAATGTTACAGCAAGAAAAATTGACGGCGACGGCGAGTTCTTCGTATTATAATAACAACAATTATACGAATGTGGCGGAGTACGTCGCTTCGTCTTTTGCGGCTATCGTGGAACACTTTGAGATGAAGATTATGGATAATGATTCCGAAGGAAAGGAAAATAGTGACACTGCAATTAAGAAGAAGAGTGCGGAGGCGCTGCGCGAGGAAGAGTTTCTCTCTGCTTTGAAACGTTCAGCGTGCATATCTTTAGACCTCTCGAAAGGTGTCTCTGCGACGCATCTCTTTGTCAACGCAGCTTTGCAAGTCGTTTCTTACACATTCAAGGTTTCGCCGCAAATTGCGAGCGCGATGATCACACCACAAACTATCGATGCGATTGTAGATTTGAGTGCGTACGCTGGTTCGTACGAAGTGCGCTTGAACGCTTTGAAGTGCGCAAAGTCGATTTCCGTAGAATTTTACGAGAACATTGGTCGCGAAGATTTCGCAGTTGAAGCCACGCTGAACGTTTTACACTATTTCGATCCCAGTGATGAGCATACTAGTAATCTCGACGTAGTGCGATTGTGTTTTCAAACTTTGCAGCAGCAGAGCAGCAACAACAATAGCATCGAAGTAGATCAGAAACCGTCTTCGTTGTTGTCATCAACAATCATTGACAACGCCGCGAGGCTCGTAGAATCGCTCACAAAGTGCATTGCTGTTTGCCAGACTCGAGATACGAGAGAAATTTTACTCGAGGCCCTTTTAGTCGTCGCCACCTGTGCCGAAAAAGAAGAAAAAAGAGTGAGGTTGCATAGACGAAGAAGAACAGAAAACAAAAAACAAAGGAGTAGCCAACAACTAGTCTCGTCTTCAGCATCGGATACTATCGGTGTATTGTGTTCGAAAGCGTGTGCGTCCATTATGCACTGCGCAGTCACTATGGATGGATCGATGGCTTTTTCTGGAATACTCGCAATAGCCATGCGCGCACCACACCAGTCAGGAAAAACAGGAAGAAACAATAGAAAACAAAACGGGAAAGAATTTAGTGACGAAGATACCGATTATGAAGATCAAGCATATTTTAGAGAAGAAGCCACGGGGGATGGTGCGAGTTCAAATATTATAGACGAAGAAAAGCAGCGTCAAATAGCAGCTGCGAAATGGACAGAGTCTTGCGTGATTTCAATGTTAGAACAGCTCGGCTTACCGCGAAAGAACACAGATCCAGACTCTCCAGGCGTGTGGATTCCAGATGCACATGTCAAGGTGGAGAAAACAAGTTTCAATAACAGCGCGAGCGATATAAAAACATTAGAAAAGATTGGTGCCATAGTAACCCTTGCTAAAGCTGCTGCGATGTCTGATTCTGCCGATGATGCGAGAACTTGTTCCGGAAATTTCGTCTCAACGTGGTTGCAATGGTTCGGGAAAAATAAGAATTCAACAAAAGATAGTAAAAGTTTAAGTGCAGCAGTAGCGAGCAATAGCGATGGCGTAGACATCGAAACAGTAGCTCTCTCTAGGGAGAAATTTTGCGCATTTACGATGCTTTGCGATGCGGCAACAGCTTTACTCCTAGCTGAAACGACGAAAAAGCGACGACACGATCACGAAGATAACTCTCATCGAAACATGGATGTGAGCACAACCGGAGGATCGCTTGTAAATGTCGACGATTTTTCACTGCTCAACGTGCATGATATCACTCCAGAAGTCGTGTTGTGGCCGTACACGAGATATGTGAAAGATCCGCACGTCAGTTGGGTTCTTCTGAACGCGAATAAGTTCACGGACAATAGCAGAGAACGACGCCAAGCCAGGGCGCTTCTAGATAGTACGACAAAGTCCAAAATTGCATCTGTGGCGCTAGCAATCACTTTTATAGCGTCGACGGAGAAGTCGAGCGGAACATTGGTATCTGCTGAACTTGCGAGGCGTGTGTTACAGCGCGCCATTGCAGACGAAGATGAGCGAGTGAAGTCAACGGTTGTCATGGCTTTGCCATTTGCCAAATTTTTTGCAGAGCGATTTTCACCTTCGAGTCGAGATTTGGGGGAATTGACAAAGAAAGCGATCGATATGACTCGTGAAGAAGCGAATAAAAAAGTATTTGACGTTGCGGAACGGTATGAAATTCTCGCAGCAAAAGCTATCGCGGCGATGGCGATTGGGGTGAATTACGACCTCGGATGTCTCGCAGTTGCCCTCTCGCTTAGCGACACTTTGATTGAGAAAAGTAAAGAAAACAACAATACTAGTAGCTCCAGAACGACATATAAAAGCTACGAAGTTGATCTTGACCGTTTGCGTGATTCCTTGACGTCGAAAGCTATCTCAGCAATTCGTCTCGCTTCGGAAAAAAAGTACGAAGACTTGGAATGCATTTGCGAGTCCATTCATTCAGTTGTGAATATCAACCTAGCGAGCGCTTCAGAAACTCGGCGCAAGATTCTGAACGCGTTGTTCGCAAAAATATCGCAGCAAGATAGGGGATCGACAGAGTCGCGAGATAGTCACTACTTTCAGAACAATGTCTTCCGTATAGCATCTTCCGGCACGGTCGGTCAACAACAATCCAAGTCCAAGACACCATCGCGAGGGCGAACGTCGCGCGCAAAAGCAATGAGTGAACTCGAAGTCCAAAGAATGCCGCTCTTGCGCGATGAGCTCGAAAAATTATGCATCGAAGAATATGCTGAAATTTTTGAGATTTTTCTCGTTTCCGACGACTGTCCTGAAATTAATGAGGCAGAAGATGGTACGGAAGAGGCGAAAAAGCGACGCGCGGCTGCTTGGAGTAATAACAACGGCGATAAGAAGTGGGAAGCAGATGCGATCAAAGTTGCGGTTTCCTCGTTACGAAGAATTTTAGATACCTTGTTAACTTGCGGTCCAGATTTTCTCGATCGAAGACTGCGAAAAGAAAAGGAAACATTTGCACTATTTGGGGCCAAGAAATTGATTGGATACGCGTGGCGATTAGCGCATCATGAAAGCTCGAGCGTGCGAAAAGCTGTCCTTGATGCAACGCGTATATTCTCTCGGCGTGAAATTCTCCTTGAAAGTGCTCTTGAAAGCGGAGAGATTGACCTTTCGACGTTTTCCTTCCGAGCGATCAAAGTATTGGCAGAAAACGCAAACAACTCGAATTTGCGCAGGCAATCCAGTTTGAATGTCGCCTTACTTTGGGGTGGTGTGCCTGCGGCCTTGAATCAAAATCCAATCCATAATATTGAGATTGAAGCATCTTTAAAATTACTCCGGCATCTGAAAATTGTAGTGGACGAAGCGCCGACAGACACCGCGCGAGAGCTTTCTTTGCGTGTTTTTTCGACCGCTGCCATGACTGTCCCGGCGAGACGGGACGCGTTAACGATTGAAGCTATGTTCTGTGTAAAACATATCGTTCCAAACTCAGGGGAAAGTTTACTCACGGCATCTACTGCTGCTCTTCTTTTGCACAACCTAGCAAAGAAACGTGACATTCGACCAAAAGAGCTTTTGTTAGGAGATGCTCAAATCGCGGAAGGTATTGGATGTATTATCCCTAATAATAAAGAGATGTTGCGTACGCTTTGTGAAGCGGTTGTGGAATGCTCAGAAAGAGAGTTACTTGATGCTCTTTTACCTGCGGCGATCCCAACGCTAGTGCGTAAAAGGGATATCAAGACGTTGGGGGCATACGCAACTGAGCTTCGAGGAGAGAAATCTGTCAAGTCTATCGTGACTGAATTCGCGTACGTCGTCATTGCTGATTTTCTCTCTGCTCGAGACAATGAAGCGTTGAAGAAAAACGCAATCGAGTTTCTCGAAGAGCAAACAGGTTTAGAAATAGAAACTTTGATCGCAGATAATGCGTTGTATCTCATTAGGTGTTTGATCAAATCAGCCGGCGCCAACGAGAAAATTGCAGAACCAGTAGTTTGCGCGAAAGAATTGAAGACCATGCTCCACGATATTGGTCGTTTGGCGCTAGGAGATGAGCAATTCACCACTTTGCCAGATTTCTTGCGTGCCCATTTCACTGCCGTGGAAATGCTGATGTACGAACCAGATGAGAAGAGGAACGAAGTGATCCATCGCAGATTTCTGAAATCGCTTGCGATCATGGTCATTTTAATCCAAGATCATTTACCTCAGTTTGCACCAAAAGTCATGGCACACTTTTCAGCCGCACTTGAGCGTAAGAGTTTGCGCAAAGATGCTCTTCGAGCTTGGTTGATATTTGTGCAAGTGATTGCAAAGCATAGCAATGAGTACCTATCGCGAATCGCCGGTCAAATTGTGGTCACGATGCTCCCGTATCTACAAAGTAGCGATCAGGAAAAGCAAAGCAGCAGTGAATTCGATGAAGGACACGGAGATTCATCGAAAAAATTTGCAAGCTCGGCACACTCTGCGACGACAGATGCTAATCTAGCGGCAGCCGTTATTGATGAGCTCGTGTTAAAGGCTATTTTACCAAAGCCAATTTTGGCTTCGCTGCCTCTTTTGCCTCGGCTGGATAGACTGCGAGACTCGAACACAAAGCTTGATGATGCAAGAAGATCAAATTTACTCGAAGATAGTTTAGGAATTCGTCTACAAGCGTTGACCAACTCCTTGTCCCAAACAGAAAGTGCGGCAGTCCGCGAAACTGCACTGGTGGAAATATATCGCGCTTTGAGCAATCATGAAAACACAGATGAATTGAATGCTCTTGTGAAAGGCTCAAATGAAGGTGCAACGGCTGATTCAGTTGTAGGCAATCTTGGGTTTGCTCTGTTGAAGTCTTTCTCGCATGATTATTCATCCACAGGGAGTGCCAAAAACGAGCAAGCCAGAGTACGCTCGCAAAGAATGGCGGCAAAATGCCTCGGCGAGCTCGGCGCTATTGATCCCGGCCGTTTGGGTATTACTCCGGAATCTGTCGACTTACACTTGGACACTACGCCCACAGAAGTTGCTCAAACTTTACTCGTAGATCACCTAGCTCGCATGGTTCGCGGTGCAACAGATGCGATCATGCTTGATGCCACGGCGTTTTGCGCACAAAAAGTCCTCATAACGAGTGAATGCAGGCCAGCTGAAATTGAAGAAGCCGCGACATTTTTGTACAATCAGCGTAATAATTTCGGTATGGATACAGCTGTATTACCAGAAGGATCAACAAAAGACGGAGCTAAATTTTGGTCGGAGTTACCTGAGGAAGCGAGAACCACGTTGGCTCCATATCTTACGACGATTTACACCTCAAGTAGTAACAAGCAGCTACCGTCGACACGTCCGATATATGGAACGTCTTCTTCTGTGAACTCATTCTCGAAATGGATTCAACAGTGGTGTCGTGTTCTAGCCATAGAAGCTCGCGGTCCGTGTGCAGATTTATTCGAGAATTGTTTGGGAGTGTTTCGACACGATACACGCCTGACGCTGTATTTGCTTCCGCACATGGTTTTAGATGCTCTGACTGGACAAACCAAAGACGAGTATGCTAATACGAACGAGAAAAATGATCCGATTGTTATCGATAATGATGACGGAGATGAAACCACGCGAATGCGAAGGCTCTCCATTGAGCTTGAAATTTTAGCCGTGTTGAGAGATGCTGCTGGTATAGTAGTTTCGGAGAATGAGCAGCAGATTGTTACTACGAGCAGAGGTGAAATATCCCCGAACGATGTTGTCGCATTTTCGGCGTTGCGCTCGCAAAGAGGAAGAGATAATGCGCTTAGCAGTAAGTCATCTGCTTCCGGAGGCTCTGGTGGTATTGCAGAGTTGGCTGCGCAAGCAATATTCCACTTACTCGACCAGCTCGAAACGTGGGTTGCTAATGTCCGTATTTCTAGTACGAGACGCCATTCATATGGCGCAAATGCCATGCACAAAAATGCTCACTTTGTTCAGGAGTTCCTGGAAAGTATTCCTAAAACGCTACTTGCAAAAGCGGCGCAGAATTGTGGTGCTTCAGTTCGCGCCCTGAGGTACTTTGAAGATCACTGTCGCGCTCAGGGTGCAGTATCCAACCCTGCGTCGGCAAATTTTGCAAAGACAAAGCTCGACATGGCGGATGGAGACGTCTCATTCTTAGCATCGGTATATCAGGGTCTTGCTGAACCGGACCAGTTATTGGCGTTGCCCAGATTTCGCGCCCAACCAAAAGTGGAGGATGAACTTTTACGTCACGAGGAAGCCGGAGAATGGGAGGAGGCATTGATCCACTACGAATCTGAGCTTTCAAAGAAGCCACCACAATCATCATCTTCGAGTGATGCTTTATCTCCTGCGGAATGGGGAAGACTTCGATGCTTGAAAGGTCTTGGACATTTAAGAACAGTGCAAAGAGATTCGGAAACTTTACTCGCGGCGCGTCGCTTCTCACGAAATCGCAGAGAAACAGCCGCGCTGGCAGAATCTGGAGCGAATGCAGCGTGGCGGCTGGGCCGATGGGATGATTTAGAGAGCTTTTTGACAAAGTTAGATAACGAGAACTCGAGAAGAGGTGGCGGCGGCATTCACTCTTATGATGGCAATGCTGCATCGGCGGGCTCGTTAGAACACGTCATCGGTTCTTCTCGTAAACGAATTCGGAGCACTGCGGGTGGAGGAATTCTCTCTTCGCGATTACATCGTCATCAAGCGGTAAATGTCTTCAACGATGACGACGATGTGTCTGGGTTATTGACGAATTTATCCTCGTCTGCGTTCAATCCAAAAGCTCCTGCAGATGGTGATGCTGCTATTGGACGCATAATGCTTGCATTGACAAGAAAAAATAACCGAAATGGAGTAAACAATTGCGATGAAGTAGGTTTTCGCCATGCGATGAAATCTGCTCGTGATGCTGTCTTGGCACCATTAGCTGCAGCAGCGATGGAAGGTAGTTGGCACAGAGCGCACCCGAGTTTGGTTCGACTTCATTTGTTGCAGGAATGCGCAGCTGGCTTTGAAGCTGTCAGGTCTTTTCGCGAAGAGACGAGTAAAATGCAACTGGAACTTGCACGACACAACGAAAGCATACCTTCTAACAAGGGTAACACCAATAGCACATCAAGAAGTCGATTAGCCGAAACGAGAACAACCGCAAACCGATTTCGAATATCTCGAGAGTCCAAATCTGGTATTCCTACGGTCGCTCAGTCCGTGTTGAACGCGTGGGATGCGCGCTTAGAGAGAGTACCTGCCACGATTCAGACACGTGAGCCTATCTTAGCTTTGAGACGGTGCATCTACGGTTTACTTCACGCTGCACCTGCGCAAGCGAACGCGTGGTTGGCGCAAGCTCGAGCATGTCGAACGGCTGGTCATCATGGCGCTGCTCAGCTTGCTCTCTTGGAGGCAAGAAACTCCATGCAACAAGTAGAAAGTGGTGTGAGCGAACGAACAATGATTGGAAACAATGTTCGATTAGCCTTGGAGCAAGCAAAGTTACTCTGGGCAGAAGGAAAACAACACAAAGCAGTCAGCGAAATTCAAGAAGTGCTAGGCTTTACCGATGAGAACAACAACAGCTCGCGTTCGGGAGGTAACACGACGACCATAACGGAAGACATACTCGCCGAAGGTGACGAGGATGCGAAGATCTTGGCGAAAGCAACGCTCAAGCTCGCTCGTTGGGCAGCAGTCACTGGACAAAAGCAAAAGAATGAAATTCTCGAACTGTACAAGCGTGCAAAGACCCATTACGGATCGAGAGAAAAGGCACATTTTCATCTCGCTAGGTATTTGGATGAGCTACTCAAGGATGCTCAAAGGAGAGAAGCGATGAGTGGGATTGGCAGCGCTTCAGTCGCCCAGAATTTGAATACGTCCTCACGAAATCGAAGAGCGAATAATCAGGTTGGCGGTCGCGCAGGCTCAAACGCTCTCGCAAATAGTAGAGAAGTGACATCCAGTTACGATTTGATCACTGAAGCAGCGAAAGCTTACGGAGCTTCCGCCAAAAATGGGCACCGCCACGTGTATGCCTCCATACCGAGAATGTTGACGTTATGGTTTGATGCCGGAGACAACTACGAGAGAATGCACGCAACTTGTACTTCCACAACCTCAACAACGGCGCAGCACCAGTTGCAAAAGGAACTTCAGCGCGCGAAAAAGTGTTGCGAAGACATTACGCTCATCGTCAAGACGTACAGTAATGCGTTTCCCTTGTATAAATGGCTCGTCGCTTTACCGCAGCTCACCTCTCGCCTGACCCACAAAAATGAAGACGTGTTGCACGTCATCCAGACGTTAGTTTCGCGATTGTTCCGTGCATACTCGGACCAAACGCTGTGGCAGCTCGCTCCAATGCTGCGTTCGCGTGATGACTATCGGAAACGATCTGCTTTACAAGTATTACAAAAAGCGATTCGCGAAGAGAGCAGCCACCGCGAGCAAATTGCTACTTTTCAAGCCATGGGTGACCAACTTGTCAAGCTATGCGCGTTTCAACCGAAAGCACCGACAGAGCCTAGACAACGTCAAGCGAAAAGTTTCTCACTCGAGAAGGAATTCCCTGGTTTATGCGCAATGTTACCGTCACAAATTATGATTCCAGTTCAGTTATCTTTGACGGCGGCGCTCCCTCCGAAGGATTCAAATCCAACGGACCACAATCCATTTCCTGCCGCCGCGCCAAGTTTTTACGGTTTCGTCGACGACGTGCAACTGTTGCAATCTTTGCAAAAGCCGAAAAAACTTACCGTCATAGGAGACGATGGTTTGGAGTACTCATTTTTGTGTAAACCAAAGGATGACTTGCGAAAAGATTTGAGAATGATGGAATTTTGTGCCGTCTTGAACCGTCTGTTATCTCGCGACGAACAAAGCCGCAAAAGACGGTTATATCTACGCACTTTCTCCGTGATTCCACTGTCTGAGGACTGTGGTATCATTGAATGGGTCCCAAACACGACCGGTTTGCGCCACGTGATGCAAAATTTGTACGTGCGCGAAGGTATATTCGGACGCCACACGCACAACGACATCAAAGAAATCTACGAAAGATGGAAAGGACGCTCACCGCTCGGGTATGGGAAGGAAGTCTTACAAAAGTTCCCGCCCGTTTTCCACAAATGGTTCCTGGATACTTGGAAAGATCCATCGAAGTGGTTCGCCGCGCGCAAAGCATTTGCACACACCTCCGCAGTGTGGTCGATGGTTGGCCATATCGTTGGTTTGGGAGATCGGCACGCAGAAAACGTCTTGTT
>Ga0255757_10003428_pt1 | contig 14562 bp, 14 predicted proteins | sample 071ome_27_FD_179957 | JGI IMG/M metagenome (GOLD analysis project Ga0255757, IMG submission 179957) | Coastal salt marsh microbial communities from the Groves Creek Marsh, Skidaway Island, Georgia - 071409AT metaG (version 2) | ecosystem: Environmental > Aquatic > Marine > Intertidal zone >...
TATTTGGAAAGAGGATAAGCTCAGTGTCACTTTCGGCAATTGCCCGGATTTCACTTCTTTTACTAGTCAAACAACAATTCATTGAAACTGAACATGAATCTCCTGGTTGAAGATAATAAAGCAATAACTCACTTCCGTTATTATCTTCTTTCATGATTTTTATTGTTCCTGTAATAACAATAGGAATATATTTAATGTTTTCACCAAGATCAATGATGATATCACCTGTTTCAAAGGTTTTTTTAATTCCGATTGAATTAATTTGGTCAACTAATTCATCTTCAAAATAATTTAAAACATTACTTTTCATTCTTATTCTTTAAAAGCTGCCTAATTTTAAAAACTTGAATACACATCACAACAATATTTAAAAACATAATTGAAAATGAACCAGCAATTATGCCATATATAAGCCATAAAGTTGCTCCAACAAGGTTCAATGATCTTAGCTTCAACATGTCATTTATAAGAAAAGATCCAATCACTACAAATGTTGCTATCCAACCTACAATTTCTAGATAATTCATTAAATCTAAAATAGCTAAATTTGAACGTACTAATGAAAAATATACTTCTTTTATTTTTATTAATAATTAACTCAACTTTTGTTATTTCTCAGGTCAAGATAAAAGGTAAAGTTTTCTTTGAAGATTCAGGAATAAGTTATCCAATAGGAGGGTCAAGTATATATTGGCAAGGAACTCAATCAGGAACAATTTCTAATGATAATGGTGAGTTTGAAATTCAAAAAATTGAATCAACTAATAATTTAGTTATAAGCTATATAGGCTTTAAAACTCAAATTATTCAAATTGAAAACGATCAATTTTATAATGTTGTATTGGTTTATGATAATGAGAACGAATTGGACGATGTTACAGTTACTAAAAGAAGAAATGCTGTTCAAAGATCTTATATTTTACCACAAAATGTGGTCAGAATTTCAGAACAGGAATTATTAAATGCTGCATGTTGTAATCTATCGGAGAGTTTTGAAACAAACCCTGCGATTGATGTAAATCATTCGGATGCAATCACTGGAACAAAGCAAATTAATATGCTTGGACTAAAAAGTCCTTATATCTTAATTACTGAGGAGAATGTGCCTATGGTTAGAGGAGCATCTCAAACATATGGGCTAGGATTTACACCGGGTCCGTGGATTGAAAGTATTCAGGTAACAAAAGGAATGGGAAGTGTAGTTAATGGATTTGAGAGTATTGTTGGACAAATTAATACGGAACTAAAAAAGCCATTAACTGACATACCTTTGCTTTTAAATTTATTTAATAGTAATAACGGTAGAGTTGAATTAAATACTCAGGTAAAATCTTCAGTCAGTGAAAAAATAAGCACTTCTTTTTTCGCTCACTACAATAAAAGAGACCAATCAAATGATAAAAATAGTGATGGTTTCTTAGACAAACCTCTTCAGAGTCAAATCAATTTGATTAACAGATGGCAATACACCAATGCTGCTAAAGGCCTTGTAAGCTTTTTTACTATTAGAGTTTTAGATGATCTAAAAAAAATTGGTCAAATTGGATCTCAAGATGATACATCTAAATGGGGTGGTAGAATAAAGACAAATAGATTTGACACTTCATTCAAATTAGGCTATGTTAACCCAAACATCCCATATCAAACAATAGGATTTCAATTATCATATAATATCCATGATCAAGATTCGTACTATGGTAAAAATATCTATGATATAAATCAAAAAAGTTTATTCTCAAATTTTCTTTATAACTCTATTATCACCAATACAAAAAACAAAATTAAAGTTGGAATAAATTATTCTTATGATGCTTATGATGAATTTGTTTATGGAAGCGATATTAGTAGGACCGACAAATCATTTGCTTCATTTATTGAATACAGCTATGATAATATGAATAATTTAAATCTTGTTTTAGGATTGAGATATAATACACATAATAACATGGGTTCTTTCTTTACTCCTAGACTTCATTTGAGATATATGCTCAATGATAATCTCTCTATTAAAGGGTCCTATGGAAAAGGAAGAAAAATAGCAAATGTATTTGCAGAGAATCAACAAGTGTTTTTTACTAATAGAGTTATTCAGAACAAATCTTTTTCAAATTATTTATATGGTGTAAATCCTGAACTAGCTACAAATTATGGTTTTAGTATTGATCAAAAAATATCTTTTCTTGGAGGTCAAGGAAACTTAATTTTTGACTACTATTCAACTAGATTTGATAATAAAGTTATTATTGATTTTGAGAGATATGGAGAGTTTAATTTTTATAATTCAATTTTTGGAGAGTCTGTTTCAAACAGCTCACAACTTGAATTTATGTTTTCAAAAAACAATTGGAATCTTACTGCTGCATACAAAATGTATGATGTAAAAAACTTTTACAAAGGCGGTTTAAAAGAAAAACCACTTCAGCCAAAAAATATCATATTCTTTAACTATGGTATTGAATCGAATAGAACTGGAGAAAAATTTTGGAAATTTAATTTTACATATAACAGGCTTGGTAAACAAAGACTAATGCAGAACATAAGAGATAGAGAAATATATGCTGAACCCCATTATTCAATTAATTCTCAAATAACTAGAGTATTTAGTGATAAGTTCGAAGTTTATCTTGGAGGTGAAAATATTAATAATTTCAAACAGGATAATCCAATCATAATGGCATCAAATCCTTACAGCAAAGACTTTGATGCATCAATTATTCATGGCCCAATTTTTGGTTCAACATATTATATGGGTTTAAGATTTAAAATATTAAATTAAAGCAATGAAAAAAATATTATTCCTTTTACTACTTGTGCCATTTTTTAGTTTAGGCCAATCTAAAGGCAAGACTGTAAAGCAAGACTTTTTAGTCAGTGGAAATTGTATAATGTGTAAGAATAGAATAGAAACTGCAACATTGAAATTGAATGGTGTCAAATATGTTAATTGGAATCCAAAAACTGATAACTTTTCAATTATTTTCAACTCTAAAAAAGTTTCTATTGATGAAATAAGAAGTAAAATTGCAGAGATTGGACATGACAATGGGGAATATATTTCAACTATAGAAACTTATGATGGATTGCCAGATTGTTGCAGGTATCGACATACTGGTAAACACGAATAAAAACCAACCAAAACAATAAATCAATTCCTTTATCCATAAACCTTTTATTTCTTTATACTCTTATGTTACTTTAATAGGTTACATTTGCCGCAAATGAATGACTTTTCATCGATGGGATTAAATGAGCCTATCGTTTCCGCAATTAAAAAATTAGGTTTTAAAAAGCCTACAGAGGTTCAACAAAAATCAATTCCATTATTAATTGAAAAACCAAAAGATATTGTATCATTAGCTCAGACAGGTACTGGAAAAACTGCAGCATTTGGTTTGCCAATTCTACACCATTTAAATATTAATTCTAAAACCACACAAGCATTAATAATTGCTCCTACAAGAGAGCTATGTTTGCAGATAACTTCAGAATTAAAGAAATACTCAGTTAATTTAAAATTAAATATAGTTCCAGTTTATGGTGGAAGTAGTATTCAAGAACAGTCTAAATCAATAAGGCGAGGGGCAGAGATAATAGTTGCAACACCGGGTAGAATTCTTGATATGCTAAAAAGAAAGTACGTAAATATTTCAAAGATTAAATTTTGTGTTTTAGATGAGGCTGATGAAATGCTTAATATGGGCTTTTATAAAGACATTAAGCAAATTTTAAGTAACACACCAGATTCAAAAAAAACTTGGCTTTTCTCTGCAACAATGCCAAATGAAGTTTCGAAAATAGCTGAAAAATTCATGAAAAATCCATACAGAATAACTGTTGGTGAGAAAAATTCAACGTCCACAAATGTAAAGCATAAAAGCTTTTTTGTTAACAGCAGGAACAGGTATAATGTATTGAAATTATTAATTGATTCCTCTCCCGAAATATATGCTATTATCTTTTGTAGAACTCGAAGGGAAACTCAAAAAATATGTGAAAATTTAGTTGAGGATGGCTACAACTCCGGAGCATTACATGGCGATTTAAGTCAAAACCAGAGAGATTTAGTTATGAAATCTTTTCGAACTAAACAGATTAAGATTTTAGTTGCGACTGATGTAGCATCAAGAGGAATTGATGTTGAAAATATTACTCACATCATTCACTATAAAATTCCAGATGAGGTTGAAATCTATAATCACAGAAGTGGAAGAACTGGTAGAGCATCAAATACTGGATTATCAATAGCATTTATCTCTAGTTCTGATAAACAAAAAATAAAAAGAATAGAAAATAGACTTAAAATCAAAATTGAAAACAGCCAACTTCCAGATTCGAAAACAATAATTAATAGTCAAATAAATAATTACTTGAAAAAAATAAAAGATGCTAAAATCAATTCTGAATTAGAAACATATTTTTCTTCTTCAGAAAACATGTTAGATGAATTCTCTAAAAGTGAATTATTACTAAAAATCCTATCTCTTAAGTTTGATAAGAAAATTGTATCACCTGAGCTAAATATTGAAAAGAATTTCAAAAAAAATAATGAAAAAGATGTTCGATATAAAATTAATTTAGGTATTAAGGATTATTATAATTGGCAAAATTTAAAAGATTTTTTAACTGAAATTTATTCGCTTCATCCGGGAGATATTTATAATGTTGATGTACAGCAATCAAAATCCTTTTTTAACTCAAAACCTGTTCATAAAAAATTAATTATTGAAGGAATTAAAAATCTTGATTTTAATGGCAGAAAAATTAGTGTAACTGTTACAGATAAAAGAGGCCAAAAAGATGAATCATCCTTTTCTCATAGAGATCAAAAAAAGAAAAGAAAATCTAAAAAAAATACTACTAGTCTAAACTAAAATTTTCTGGCGGATTTAGATCTAGTAAGTGTTTTACAAAGTAATCCCATTTTCTTCTTGTAAAATAATTGTTTTGATCACCAAATCCATGCCTTTTATTTGGAAATATAATTAGATCAAAATCTTTATTGGCTTTTATTAATTCATCAACCACCAACAGTGTATTATAAGGAGGAACATTATTATCCATATTACCATGAGCTAATAGTAGTTTTCCTTTTAAATTACCAGCCAATAATTGATTAGCTTGATTATCATAATTGGTTTTATTAAAGTTAAAATCATTCGATCTCTCATCATCTTCAACTGTAACATTTTCTAATAACCCTTGCCACTTTTCACCCCAGTCAGCTTCATAATTTCTGTTGTCATGATTACCAGCACTTGAAACTGCAACATCGTAAAAATCTGGATACTCCAAAATAGCTCTTGTAGAAGCGAAACCACCACCAGAATGGCCCCAAATTCCAACCTTCTCAATGTTCATTCCTGTATATTGTTTAGCTAGATCTTGAATCGCCTTAATATTATCTGGAATACCATTATCACCCATATTTCCGTAGTATGCATCATGAAACGACTTAGATCTTCCAGGTGTTCCCATTGCATCAACAGCTACAACAACAAAACCTAATTCAGCCATAGCCTGAAAATCTCTTCTAGCAACTGAAAAACCATAATTTCTAACGCTTCCAGCTTGCGGGCCAGGATATATATAATTCAAAACTGGATATTTGCTGTTGTCAGAATAAAAACTAGGCAAATACATTAATCCATAGATATCAGTTTCTCCATCTCTTGCTTTTACATTGAATTCAACTGGTTCTTGCCAATTATTTTCTTTAAGCTCAGCTATATCACTTTCAGCAAGAGTTTTTAATGTATTTCCTTCACTATCTTTTAGTAAAGTAATTGGAGAATTAGTTGTAGTTGAATAAGTAGTTGTAAAGAAATCCCAATTTGGTGATGGGTTTATTGAATGAGTTCCTTTTTCAGGTGTTAGAAGTTTTAGATCAGATCCATCAAAATTCACTTTGTAGAGATAAACGTGATATGGATTTCCATCCTCTCTACCTCCTCCAGTAAAATAAATTTCCCTTTTGCTTTCATCAATATGTAAAACATCTCTAACTAACCACTGACCACTTGTAATCTGATTAATTAGTTTTCCTGTTCTCAAATCATGAAGATATAAATGTCCCCAGTCATCTTTTTCAGAATACCATAGAAATTCATTCGTATCAAAAAACACTCTCCAATTCTCTCCGCTTACACCAGATTCATAATATGTCTGTGTAACTTCCTTATATATTGGTGTAACTCTTCCAGTTCTTACATCAGCAACATGAAGATGAGCTTCTTTATGGTCTCTCGTTGAAGAAATAAATGCCAGTTTTCTTCCATTTTCTGAAAAATTAGCATCTAGTAATGTTCCATCCCAATCAGCAATATGATCTGTCGTTGTAGATCTTTGAAAATCTCTTTTAAAATTAAGTGGAGTTATTTTTTTAGTTTTTATGTCAATAAAAATTCTTTCAATTTCAAAAATTTTATCATCACCCGGTAGGGTATACTTCCACTTCTCAAGAGTTGGATGTCCAACGTTAGTTGTAGCCAAATACATTTCACCCAACCCACGTGCATCTTGTCTAAAAGTTGCTATCGTTCTAGAGTCTGGGGACCATTTCAGAACTGGTCTATCATTTTTTATCCACCCAGCGTTATTTGTAGCATAACCATAATCTTCAAAACCATCATATGTTAACTGAATTCTATCACCAGTTTTAGTATTTCTAATCCATAAATTATGATTATTTATATAAGCTCCATAATTTCCATCAGGGGACAAGTATTCATTCCAATTTCCTCTATTTCTTCTACTTTGATTTTCATCAGTTTCATTCACTTCAAGTGTTTCAAGATCAATTTTATATGTTTTAAAAATAGTATCATTTTTAATTCTATATGTCAAGGAGTTATTCTCCCATAACTGAGAAGAAATGGTATTTTTTAAATATTTATTCAAATTTTGAGATAAATGTTTTTTTGCATTTTCATAAACCTCTTTATCCATGTCAACATTATTATCACAAGAAAATAGTATCAATGCAATAGAAATCTGTAATAGGAATTTTTTCATTTTATCAATTTAAGAACTTTTTTTATGATAGGGGCATTCATTCCTCCCCTCCAGCCTTTGCTGTAGTTAGCACTTATACTTAAATTATGCTTTGGACTGTAAACAACTTGAGTCCCCCAAAAACCACTGTGTGTATAAAGTTTGATGCCATCAATATTGATTTCCCAGATTCCCAATGAGTAGTCCATTTGAGATGGAGTGGAGTATGAATATTTTATTAGCATTTCATTAAGTGTTTTAGGCGATTTAAACACTTTATTATTAAATAATAGATAGAAAAATTTAGAAATATCACTGGCAGTAGAAATCAGTCCACCTCCTCCAAAATAATCCATAGACTTATCAAAATTATAAGCATCAGTTCCGTTCCTAAAATATTGATGGATTCTTTTATCATTTCTATCATCCTCAAACCATGTATCAGTTATATTTAATTCATTAAAGTTTAATAATTCACTTATAGATTTGTCAAGATTTTTTCCGTGTAATTTCTCTATTATACCTCCTAATATGACATATCCTGTATCAGAATATTTCATTTGTTGACCTGGCAAACCAACAGGCTTGCCCCAATCGACACATGCTTTAATTTGAGCTTCTCTTGTCCACTTGTATGAAGGATTTTCAAATAACTTTTTAAAAAAATTAGGATGTGTTGTGTGATCAAATAAACCAGCCGAATGATTTAATAAGTTTCTAACTGTAATAATTTCAGGGTTGTAGCCCCCATCAATAAGATAATCGTAAATATTTCTTTCAATATAGTAAGAGATTGGATCGTCAAGTTCTAATTTCTTTTCTTCCCACAACCTTAAAATAGTTGCTGCAACAAAAGTTTTAGTGACACTTGCTATTCTGAACTGTGAATCATTTTCAAGAAAGTTATCTTGAGCTAAATCATTTATTCCATAGGCATAAGAAAAATTTAGATTATTTTTTTCTGAGAATAAGTTTAAAATTAATCCTGGCTCACTACCATTAATTTCACTTTCAACTGAATCTTTAATTAAATATTTATCAATTTCTTGAGTAAAAGAAATTTGAATAAAAAATAAAAAAATCAGTTTTCTGAAAATCATAATCTAGTGTTGATTATGCTATTATAGATTGATCCAAAAGTATAACTTAACCCTATTGAAAAACTTTTTTCATAATCTGATGCAATTCGTCTTTGCTGGAGAAGCAAATCTTCAACAGATGTATTACCAGCAGCTAGACTGTACTGTTCTCTAATTAGATTGACATTTCCTGAAAGTCTTACCGCTAATCCCTCAAATACCCTAATATCTAAATCACTACGTAAGGAAAATCTTTTTTTTGTTCCGTCGTTAAAAAATTGAGTACCATTAAGGTAGGAACTTATATTACCCCACTTTTGTCTAAATCTAACATTTAGACTTAGGGTTTGAGATGTAAGGGATTGCTTTTCGTACCCATAAATTGTTTTTTCAATGTAATTTCTTTTACCAGTACCAATTCTGTAAGCAAGAGTAATTTCTTTACTTAAAACATCTTCATATGGATAAAAACTATACTCAATGGCTGGGAAAATATATCTCTCAAAATCAATATTTTCAAAAGTATTTTGATATGCTCCAAAAAAAGCACCAGCTGAAAAATGTTGAGAAATGCTTCTTACGACCCTTCCTCTTAAGCTCGTAGTTTTTCTGTTACTTAAGTATACATTGTCATCACTGTAGAATTCTCTATTCGTTTCGTTTCTTTCAAGATCAATTCCAATTCTCCAGTCTTCGGTAACTTTATCAATTTCAAATTGAATTTCATATCTATTGGATTTTCTACTTTCTTCTTTATCTGAATTATAAGAACCAGATAATTCGAAAACCCAATTTTTCCATTTATCATCATTTATTTCTAAATCATCAAAGTTTGTATCAATTTTTACATTTAAATCATATTCAGCTTTATCTAAAAAAGGCACTAAAGCTAATTTTAATTTATTAACCATCTTATCTCTTAAAGAACTTGAAGTATCTGACGAAAATCCATTTACTTTTGTAGTTGAATATATATCTGTAAATTCATTATTACCATCAATTTCTATCTCGTAAGACCTTCCTCCACTAGGATTCCAAATATCTCTTATAAAAATTACAACATCAGCTAAATCTTGATCTCTTACGTAATCTAGAAAGGAAGTTTCTTGCTTAATGAAATTCTCGTCACACCTACTGCAGTCTAAGTAAGCTTTGACTTTGTCTTCTTGAGCAAAATTAACTGATGTGATAGTTAATAATATTAATGTATATATATATTTCATGTTATTTACTTGGCAATTTTTAGACCAAAAAAAGATTAAAAAGATTAATGAGTTATTCTTTTATTGCAACAGCGTCAATTATTTTATAAACTCCACTCATGATGTCATCATAATTTAATTGAAAAGTTCCTGTAACTGTTACTAACTCATCCATTAGGAATTCATCATGTCCAGGTTTTAAAACTAATTCAATTGCTGTTTCAGGACCACCATAGCCACAGAAAAAGCAATCTGCGTAAGGATTTTGTGATAACACATATACACCGGCGTCAGGGGCAAGAGTAAGCATATATCCTGTAATTTTTACTTCTTTGTTTGCGAGTTCTTCAATCTTTTTTCCAAAAAAAGGTACCTGAAAATAACTATCATATTCTTCATTATACTCAGATTTATAATGAACATCTCTAAGTTCTAGCCAATTAGTTTCAATTTGCCCAAAAGTTGATAAACTAAAAAAGAAAATAACTACAGTAATTAATTTATTCATTTGAAAGTGTTTTTGATATATCCATTTTATAAACTTGAATACTAGGAATCAAACAAGCTATGAGTCCAATAAAAATTGAGATAGCTAAAAGCCAGAATTCGTTATTTAATATTCCGTACGAATTTAACGAATAATTAAAACTAGACTCCATTAAACTTGATATAAATGCTAATCCCAATCTACTTAAAATAATTCCAAGTATAAAACCAGAAATTGTTAAAACTAGAGCTTCGTACACCAACATTGAAGATAATTGTAATCTAGAACCACCTAATGTCCTTATTAATGCCATATCGTATTTTCTTTCTTTCATTGAATTAAAAAGAGTAATAAAAATACTAATACCAGAAACTATAATAATTAGGTAAGCCAGTAGATTAATTGTTTCAATTCCAAATCCAAATAATTTAAATAATCTAGAAATCTCATATGAAGGGACTGCCGATTGTAAGTTTGTGTTTTCGTTAATGTATCTAGGGAATTGAATTACATTCATTGGGCTATTAAACTTGATAAGCATAGCAGTGATTTCCTTATCATCATCGTGTCCATGTTCTTCATCGTGGTCATGTTCTTCATCATCGTGAGTGTGATCGCCATGTACACCCCAAACACTTTCGGCAGACGTTAATATTAGTTGATCAGCAACTGAGTTAGAAAAATTAGTAATCCCAACAACAGTAAATGGAGTATCAGCATGTGCCTCCCCAGTTTCTCTAAGTCCATGGGATGTGACAAATGTATCTCCGACTTTAAGATTTAATTTTGTTGCAATTTTTTTACCAACTACAACTTCAAATTCATTATCCCAAAAGGAACCGTTTTCTATAGATAAATTATATAGTTCTATAAACTTTTTATTAGTACCAACTATCCTAAATCCTTCATAATTATCACCGTAGAGTAAAGGGACACTATTACCAACCATTGGATTTTTTTCTATACTTCTAGCCTCCATTAGTGAAATATTTCCAGTGGGTGAATCAACATGATAGACACTTGACAGAATAAGTTGTAAAGGACTTCCTTTTGCACCAACAACCATATCAATTCCTTTTAAGTTATTATTCATCTGATCTTGAACAACTGAATTGATTAACATTAGCAAAGAAATCATACTCACTCCAAGGGCAAGAAGCAATAAACTCAAAAGAGAACTCAGAGGTCTATAAAATAAATTCTTAACACTTAACTTAAATATATTCATAGGTTAAGATTGTTTTTGAAATGCTTTTTTAATCGAGCATCGTGAGTGATTACAATTAATTGTGCCTTATGATCTTTTGCTTGTTTTTTTAAAAGTTTAATTACATTATTACAATTAAAATCATCTAAGCTGGAAGTAGGTTCGTCAGCTAATATCAAACTAGGGTAATTAATTAGAGCAAGGGCTATACTTGCTCTTTGTTTTTCACCTTCACTAAGCTGATTTGGTTTTTGTTGATATTTGTCCTTTATATTTAGACTTTCTAAAATCTTTTTAGCATCTCCACTTATTTTACTAGGACTTAAATATTGAGCTAATTTCAAGTTCTCATTAATTGTAAGTGAGGAAATAAAATGTGGTTTTTGAAAAACTATTCCAATATTATCTCCTCTAAATTTGTCTAGTTCAGTATCAGAAAATTTTGAAATATCTAAACCTGAAATACTAATTGATCCAGATCCAGGTTTTAAAATTCCTGCTAGTAAATGAAGAAGTGTAGTTTTTCCAATTCCGGAGTTTCCAATAATCAGAAGGTTTTCACCAGAATCTAAATTGATATCAGGAAAATTAAAATATTTTTTCCCGTCATAACTAAACTTTAAAGATTCTGTTTTTATCATTTAAATTGATTTTAATAAACCTCCATCAATTGGTATGCTAGCTCCAGTGATGTATGATGATTTATCTGAGCTCAAAAAGGAAGCCAAATATCCAAATTCTTCAGGATTGCCTATTCTTTTCATTGGTACTTGAGCTTTCATAGCCTCTAATACTTTGGCTTCAGATATATTTAGTTTTTTAGATTTTTCTGAATTTAATTGTTGAATTCTTTCAGTTTCAAAATATCCAGTTAAAATATTATTAACTGTAATATGATCTTTTGCAAGATCACTTGCTAAAGTCTTTGCCCACGCTATGACAGCAGATCTTAATGTATTGGAAAGAGCTAAATAACTTAAAGGTTCTTTCACTGAAATGGATGCTATATTAATAATTCTTCCCCACTTATTTTTACTCATATTTTTTATAGCTAACATAGTCGTATATACTATGTTTTTAAAAAGAAGATCGAAAGCATTTTGATAATCATTTATGTCTACATTCAATACATCACCTGCAGGTGGCCCTTGTGTATTATTAACAAGAATATCAATTTTATTTTTTGAAAAAAAGTCATTAATTATATTTTTAAATGCTTTAAAATCATTAAAATCAACAATTAAGTACTTGTGAGTTAAGCCAGTTGAATTATTTAATTCATTAACTATGATCTTAAGCTTACTTTCATCTCGAGCCATGAGAGTAACATGAGCTCCTGAACTAGCCAGTTGTTTAGCAACAGCAAAACCCAATCCTTTGGAACTTCCTCCAACCAATGCTCTTTTCCCTTTTAAATCAATTTTCATTTAATGCTTAGCAAATTAGACAGTGATCAATCAAAATTTTACCATCTCTTTCTACAAAAATAGCATGGTTTACAAATTCATCATCAGTTTTTGAAATAAATTGTTTCCACACTATACCAATAGATTTTTCTCTTCTTACTAATAATGTAAATTCTCTTTTTGTGAAAAATCCATGAGGCCTATACTCAAGCTGAGATTTTAGATTTTCGGGTGTTACTATACTTCTTAATCTTGGTGTAAAATCTTTAACGTGTTTTTTATAATCACCTTCATTAGACCCATCTAAACAGTTGTCCATTATCGGCTCTAAGATTTCAAGAATTTCTTTTTGAGATTTATTTTCGAACATTATTTGTATTCTTCTCTTGCTGGGCTAAAAACATCCATTAATTTACAGTCAGTTAAAGCAATCCCGGAATGTAATTTATTTGAAGGTATGTGTATAACATCACCAGCTTTACATACCATTTTATTACCATCTAGAGTAAATTCAAATTCTCCTTCAACCACATGCATTATTTGTTCATGATGATGGCTGTGTTCAGCAACTCTTGAGCCTTTATTTACTCTCCAAAATGCCCAAGTTATTTTCTCTCCGTGAATTAATTTTCCAAAGTAACCAGGAAAAATTTCTTTTTCCTGAAATTCATTTAAATTCATATTCTTAAAAATAAAAAAACCTCACAACTTAATGTGAGGTTTTAAAACCAATTTTTTAATAATTAATAGTTATTTAAGAACTTTAATAGGAAAATATGGTCCCTTTATCCAATTAAGGAATGTTGAAATTAAACCATAAACAAAATGATAAATAGCAAGTGTTATGAATAATTGAATTAATATAACTAGTGGAGCTATATACATGCCCAATAATTGTAATAAACCATCAACGGACCAACCATCTACATAAATGACACCATCAGAACGAAGATCTAACATATATAGTAAATCTTCCATTTCAGAAAGCAAATCACCAAGAGGTTCTATAAATCCTAAAATAGCTACAAGAAAAGCTGTCATTGCAGCAGAACCTTGTTCTGCTAAACCAAAAAAGTCATGACCATAAACACTAGAGTCTAGAATAAAACTTACTGTTCCTGCAATAGCAGCAGATAATGCTATTAAAGCACCTAAATATGCAAATAATTTTAGAACAGCAACAACAAAATCCTTAAAAAAGAAAGTAATTATTCCACTTTCTGAACTTGATAAATTAGAAGCAGTGCTTCTAAAAAACATAGATAGAGGAAAAGTTACATAAAGAAAAATAACCATAGTTAAAATACTTCCAACTATAGTTAATCCTTTAGCCCCCTCAAAGGATTCAAATCCTTGTTTAAGAATTAGATAAATAGTCAAGACAGCAAAACCAAAAGATAATAGTTTAAAAATGGATCCTATCCAGCCATTGATTGATTTTTCGGAACCTTCAATTGCTTCATTAAAGCAATTTTTTGGCAGCATCGAATTCACTTTATTTGGCAAATCCAATACAAGATTTATATATTTTTCCATAAATTTAATTTAATTATACTCAATAATATATAAAATATAATTACATGAAAATCAATCCATTAAAACTAATTATAGTTTTATTATTAACATTCTGTGTTGTTTCATGTAGTAATTACAACACAACAGTTGAAAAAGTTCTTCCCATACCAACTGATAGGCAACTTGAATGGCAAAAGCTTGATTATTATGCATTTATTCATTTCAATATGAATACATTCACTAACAAGGAGTGGGGGTATGGAGATGAAAAACCTGATCAGTTCAATCCTACAGAACTTAGCACTGATCAATGGGCAAAAATAATTAGTGAAGTTGGAATGAAGGGTATTATAATAACAGCTAAACATCACGATGGATTTTGTTTATGGCCAAGTGAATTTACAGATCATTCAGTAAAATCAACTACATGGAGAAATGGTGAGGCAGATATATTAAAGGATTTATCTGAATCATGTAAGAAATACGGTTTAAAATTTGGAGTTTATCTCTCACCTTGGGACAGGAATCATGCTGATTATGGTAATGATAATTACATTACTTATTTCAGAAATCAATTAAAAGAACTTTTAACCAATTATGGAGAAATATTTGAAGTTTGGTTTGATGGAGCAAATGGTGGAGATGGATATTATGGGGGAGCTAATGAAACTAGGAA
>Ga0255757_10003448_pt1 | contig 14506 bp, 9 predicted proteins | sample 071ome_27_FD_179957 | JGI IMG/M metagenome (GOLD analysis project Ga0255757, IMG submission 179957) | Coastal salt marsh microbial communities from the Groves Creek Marsh, Skidaway Island, Georgia - 071409AT metaG (version 2) | ecosystem: Environmental > Aquatic > Marine > Intertidal zone > Salt...
CGGGTGACCGGCGCCCGGCCCGGCCCATCCCGAGGGTGTGTGTCGTTCGGTCGCGTCGCAACGGCATACACGCGCACGCGAAACTTTCGAAAGATGATGATGCAAGCTCTCACGTCCACCAACCTCGTCTCGGCGAAGACGGTTCGGGTCGCCGCGAAGAAGCGCGGACTCGTCGTCATGAACAACTCCTCCGGACCGAAGCGGGTGCGTCGCGAACGACGCGCGAGAGCGAACGAGACGCGACGCGGATGCGCGGACGGACGCGGGGCTCCAAACCCGAGTCCCTCGGTGATTTATTGAATCGTGACTCGTCGTGGGAAGGACGGTTTCGCGTTCGCGGGTCGGAGGGCAACTCGACGGAAACGCGGACGCGGTGGACGGCGCGGCGACGTCGACGCCGACGGACGTCGGGGATGAATGCGGGGAAATGTTTTCGTGGCGATACCGCCGCGCGGGAGCGGCGTCGGGGGCGTCGCGGAACGCGTGAGAGGTCGATCGCGCGTCTCGGGTTGGGTCGAGGGGTATCGCGATCGGACGATCCGCGATCCGATCCGCGAGGGAGCGACCGACGGGCGGAGGCGACGACGATGAGAGACGACGATGAGAGAGAGTGCGGTGACTGACGAATGGATGCGATTGGTTTTCGATGCACACGCAGGGCGTCAAGGCTGCCCCGGCGCAGCGCAACGTCGGCTACAAGGGCTCCACCGAAGCTGGCTCGGCCCCGAAGACGTGCGTATCTATCTCTTTGCGTTATCTTTTCTCGACTCGTCGCGACCTGTATCGATATGGGTAAACAGTCCGTATTGTTGGTTTGGCTGGTGTTGGCGGCGTCGCGCGGTGAAACGCGCGGCGGATGCGAGAGGGAAACACTCGATGATTTCTTTGTTAAACTCGAGACTGACGGTTGATTTGGCTCGCTCGTTTCGTTTTCTCTTGTAAATTTCAGGCGCAGCGGTAAGGCTGGCTACGTGTACAAGCTCGGCATCCGCAACGGCAAGGCCAACGTCGACGAATACTCCCCGATCTGGTCCCCGCAAGAGTTCAAGTCTGACGGTGACAAGTACGAGGGTAACTTGCTCTACTGGGCGGCGACTGTTGCCGGTGTCATCGGCTCTGGCGCGCTCGCGATCTACCTCACCTCTGCGCTCTAAGCGGTGCTCGCAGAGTCGTCGAAAGCCGTCGCGTGCAGCGGTGGCGTTCGTCTTTAGCATGGTGAAAACGTAGAGAGCGATCGATCGCATGTAATTCACAACGAAGCGCCTAGCTTGCGTTAACGCAGCTTCTTCTCGTGTAAATTTCCTATTCGCGCGCACATGATTCATCTCGATGCGTTGACTCGAGGACGATGAAAATTGCATCGACTGGAGGAGCGTTGACTCGACTCGGGGGCAAGCCAAACGTTGTTGGCTAAATGTTTTTAGGGTAATATCACAAAAGTCGCTCGTCGCCTTCTCCTTCCTTTTCTCAGTTTGATTGTTGCTAGGTATTTTGTTTGTTTTCTGTACAGGTGTTGTTTTTTTCGTTGGAAAAAAGTTGCGTCTTATCGGGTATCCTTTGTTGGCGGAATCGGTTTGTGTCGTGTTTTTGTTCTTCTTTTACGTCTTCGCTCGTCCCATGACGCAGTGAGACGACTTTCTCGACTGATGATATGTTAGGTGTTGTGGACGTTGTTTTATTGTCCGTCACCCTTGAGTTGCTTGGTATCGATGGCTCCCATCATTCCACCCATGCCGTCGCCGCCAAATTCCTTCATGGCGAGTCGTTGCTCTTCGAGATCAACCGTCTGAGTGGTGTTCTCGAGCTCTTCGCGAGCCTTGGCGCGCGCTTCTTCGCGCGCGCGAATTTCAGCTTCTTTGGCTTCTTCGACGGCGCGCTTCTTCGCTTCCTCTTCAGCCTTCTTTTCAGCTTCGAGTCTGGCACGTTCGGCTTCGGCTTGAGCGGCGTCCTCTTGGCGCGACTTGTCGAGCTGTTGCTTTTGTTGAGCGGCAGCTTCGAATTCGCTCCACAGGTCATCAGGGATGGCATCTTGAGTGGCCGCTGCGGCTGGCGCCACCGGGGCGGACGGAGTGTCCGACGAAGCGAGGGTTTCCCAGCCAGACGGATTCTGGATGTTTACCGCAGCCTTGGAGACGTTTTGCTTGATGCCCGGCGCCTCGTTGGCAAAGACGTTGGTCGACTGATCAACTGGGATAGCGCCTGGTCTAGACGTCACGGCGGCAGCTCCACGCTTTTCAGGGTTGCTACCAGCACCTTCGGCGCTGTCATAGCTCGACGTATCAGAGTCAGAGTCGGAGTCATCGCTGTCGGATGCGGCGGCGGCTCCGGCGGCTGGCGGCGCTTGTGGTTTCTTGCCAGTCTGCGCGTCGACGACTTCCTTGTAGCTACCACCCGTCTCTTGCACGTGCTTCAACGTATCTTCGACAGCGGCGAGCTCTCTTGCGGCTTGGGCTTCGCGCATCTTGGCTTCGAGAAGCTGTTCTGCAGCGTTGAGTTTGCGCTTCTTCGGACGCAAGACGCCGCGAACGTACTTGTCGAGCTTCCACAAAGTTTCAGAGTCGAGCTCTTCAATGTTGATTTCAATCTCGTCGTCATCGGCTTGGTCCATACCCTTCTTGCGCTCACTGACAATTTGAACAACGCGACCTTGCTTTTCTTCCGGAAGCTCTTGCAAAAGCATGGTGAGATCGTGCTTCTCTTCAAAGGACATTTCGCGCTTGGGCAGCGCTGTCTCAGCACGAGCCGCGCGCTTGATTTCGCTGCGCGCGCGCTTCTCCTCTCTGAATTCCTTGTACACGTCTTCATCCATGCGCGCGTCGTCAAAGTCAAAGTCTGGATCCTCTTCCGGATCAGCCTTGCGCTTCTGGGCGCCACCACGGGATCTGGACTTTGGACGCGGAATGGGTTCGTCGTCGTCGAGGAAGTCGTCATCCTTGTACATGGCCTCTTGCTTGGCGCGTCTGAGCTCTTCAATCTCGCGGCGCATCTTTTCGAGTTGCTCGCGAGCTTCTTGAACGGCGACGGCTTCCTGACTGATGGGCGTCGCGGGAGTGTTACGAATATCAATCTCTTCTTGAGCCCGGATGGCTTGATCGTGCGCCGTGTATTCTTCGAGTTGGCTGTTCAACCACGCGTTCTCAAACTCATTCTTCATCACCGCACCCATGTGGCCGGCGTCAGAGTCAGGGGAGTTGTACGTCGCACAGTTTTGCCATATCAACCGCATGTCATCGCGGAACTGTTCCGGGTTCTCGTACTTCCGATCATCAAGCTTCTTCTTGATCGCTCCCAAATCCATCGGCTGCTTGATGATGTCGTAGTAATCGGGGATACCGAGGCGCACCGCATCGACTGGGTACAGGAAGATTCTGTGAAACTTGTGTTTTTTGGTCAAGTTGAGAACTTCGCGGCAACGTCTGATCATATCCTTATGACGGAGCTGTCGTTCTTGGTCAATTTCGTGCTCGCGCTGAAGTCGCGCGTTGGTGATGAATCTACCGTCACGCATCTTCTTGTAACCCGCACTCGCCATCGCGGCTGCAGACTTTTTGCCACCCTTTGACCCGCCAGAGCTGTAGTTGCTGTAAGTGGGCATCGACTTGACGGGTCGCGTCGACGTTGGGCGCGGTGGCGGAAGAGAGGCAAAGCGAGACTTCTTTTCCTCCTCAATCTTCTGCACCTTGGTCTTGGCTTCCTCGATGGCTTTCAGACGCGCCAAGAGCTCCTCCTTTTGTCGACGTTTTTGCTCCTTGCGCTGAATGCGTCGCAACTCGCGTTCTTCTTCGGTGAGTTCCTCGTCCGGCTTCTCGGGGATCTTTGCGGAATCGTCGCCAGCAGTCGGTGCCGCAAATACGCCGTCGGAAAAGTCGCCCTCGCCACCATCTGCCTTCGCGGACGGCTTACGAACGCGCTTCTTACTCTCCATCCAGTTTGCCTCGAACGGCGCGTAATCACCAGCTGGCATGTACGCGTAACCCTTTGGCGCCTTGATCGATTGGTTAATCGTGAGCAAAATCTCCCCTCGTTCCGCCTTGACGGCGTTTGCGAGCCACTTCCCCTGCGCCGCTTCTTGCGGAACATCCGCCGCCCCCGCGCCATCCGTTCCAGGCGTCGCCGGCGCGTCAGCCATCGTCGCGTCCTCCGGCACCACCGGTTCGGTGGTCACCTTTTCCGCATCAGCGGCTCCACCATTCTCAACAGCTACGACTTCCGCAGACATATTTTCCCACGGACGAAAGTCTTCTCGTCCGGCTTTGTCAAGGTCTCTGGAAATAAGATCTCGCGTCGGTTCAAACGCGTCTTCGTTCGTTTCTCCTGTGCGCATTGATTCGCACAAATCACCGAAAAGTCAGTCAACCACGTTCTCACGCGTCGTTCAAACCGCAAAATCCCGGCCGACGGCGTCCTCGCGTCACGCTCGACGAACAGTTGATTGGAAATTAAAATGCAGATCCCGAAATGAAAGCTTCAGAAGAACCCTCAAAGACCGAGACGCATTCGCCACCCTATACCCGCCCCGTCGTCGCGTAAAACCCCAACCCTCGGTGTACATCGAAGAATCCCTTCCTCGCGCATCGTTTCCGCGTCGTTTCCACCGTTTCACCCGTCGCAACCCGGCGATGCGCGGACGATTCACTCAGATTCTTCAAGAATGAATGAATGCCTCGTGTACGAAATTCCTTCTTCGAACGTCCCTCCGTCGTCCGTCGCGGCTTTTATCGCGGGTTTACGCGCGCGGAGGATCGATCGTCACCGTCTGCGTCGATGCTCGTCGCGCGCGTCGGCGGACCGTCGCGCGCGTTCGCTTCGTGCGTACGTACCGTCGTCGTCGGGTGGAAGGGGGTGTCGACGTGAGCACCGGGGAGTGAGGCGCCGCCGGTCCGATTGAGACCAAAAGATTTATGTCGTCAGGGTTGTGACCTATACATTTGATACCTACATAGCTTTATGGGTATCTTTTATATTATACCGTTGAGATTCGGACATTTGGGCGAGTGGATAGAGGACGACTCGCGCGCGTTCGGATGAACGATTCGCGACGACGCGACGACGCGGGTCGTGGCTGTAAGTGTTTACTTTTTTTGTCTCTCTTTGGTATCTAGTGGTGTTACAGTGGGGTGAGCGTGGACGAAGCGTCGGCGGTCGTCTTTGTGCTAGTTTGCGTCTCGTTCGGCTGAGTCTTCGGCTCGGGCGGCGCCGCGCGCCTCTAAATACGCGAGCGCTTCCTCGGCTTTGGAGGCGCAGTCGGTGGATTCGAAACACTCGACGAGTTGCCAGACGGTGGTGTCGGTGGGTGGTGCGCCGGCACGAAGGGCGTCGGCGAACGCGCGCTCGGCGAGCGCGGGGAGCCTGGCGCGCGAGTACATCGAGACGAGCGCGTCGTGCGCTCGAGCCGGCACCGCGCGGAGATTTTCCTCCCCGACGAGGTCCCAGAGCTCTTTTTTGCGTTCTTGCGCCGCGCGCGTTTCGTTGTTCTCGCACGCTCGGAGCAGACTGCGGACGAGGGGCTCGGCGCGAAGCTCAATATCGCGGAGCCTGAGCGCTTCGGCGCGTGCGCGCTTTTCCTCCGCGCTCAGCGCTTCGCCTCTCTTGCGCGACGACGTCGATTTCGACGCCGCCTCGGCGTCGAGCGGGCGACGCACGACGCGCCGCCGGCGCGCGCGAGCCGGCGCGGTCGCGTCCGAGGCACGATCGGAGTCTGAATCAGCGGCAGACGCTCGCGGTGGTTGGAAACGACTGCGCCTCAACGAGGACGCTTTGTGCGCGATAAAACGCCCCACAACAGCCTTGTCGACGACGCGGCGCCCGGAGAAGGACGGTGATGACGCGACAACGCGCGTGAGGGAGAGCGCGCGCATGTCCATTGGACCGATGCGGCGCTGTGTGGCGCTATGCTATGGAGTTGAAGGAAACAAAAGGTACAAAATACAAAATCACCGGTCGACTTCGTCGAAACGATGCGGATCTAAATCGTACATCTTGCGCTGTTTCGGATCGCTGAGCGTCGTGTACGCGCGCTGTAAAGATTTGAAAGTTTTCTCCGCCTTGGCTGCCTCCTCTTCCGACGCTTTGACCCATTTGTCAGGGTGCCACACCGCCGCGAGTTTGCGATAGGCCGATTTCACAGCCTTGGCGTCGGCGTCTGGCTTGATGCCCAAAATGTCGTAGAATTTGCCCCCGTTCGGAATCTTGTGCCCGGTGCCGGTGGGTCTCTTAATATCGTGTGGAGAATTCGTGCGAAGCGCCTTTGAGGCTGCGGTGCGGACCATGTTGTCGATTCCTGGGTACGTTGGCGCGAGCGTCTGGGCAAATCTCAAATCGGTAAACGCATTGTGATGATCGCCTCGAGCGGCGCACATGGATGCCCGGAGAATGAAGGTTTCGTAATCTCGACCATTTAAAGCGATGCACTCGGTCAAGTCTTTGGAAGCTTTGGCGAAGCGCGTGTTCGCCGTCTCGTCGTTGACGGAGTCGTATTCGTGCAGCTTGAACACACATTCGGCACGCTTGCGTAGAATGCGACCTCGTAACCACGTCTTCATCGATCCCTCGGGTATGCGTAAGATTTGATCTAACAATCGAATTGCGTTGCTGTACTGACCGTCTTCGCAATCGCGCTCGGCTCGCTGAATCAAATCCTGCAGATGAAGTATTCGTCCGCCCAATTCGACGCACTTCTTACACGCGAAACAATCATACGAATCTCTGAACGAAGCGCTTGAGATTTCAGCCAGAGCTCCGTCGACGTCACCCATGCGCAAACGAGTCTCTGCAACGATGTACTTGCGATCGAGAGAGTCTTCCATCAAGGTTTTACATCGCTCGAGAGCCATCTCGTATCGTTGACATTGTACCAACGCCTCGGCCACGTTGGCTTTCGCGCCTTCAAAGTTTGGATTGGCGCGTAAGAGGCCCTCTGCGCTCAGTAACGACTCAGCTGCGATTTCTTCGTCAATATCTCGCCTCGGCAGCGCGGGCCTGGCTCCGTGTAAGGCTGCTTGCTCTTGACGTTTTACTTCGGCGCTCGCAGCGGCGGCGGCGTGCTCCGCTTCTTGCCTACCCTTGATAGCCTTTTCATTATCCGGATCAATCGTGAGAACCGAATCAAACATCTCGAGTGCCTTGTCCGGTAGCCTCAACTTCAAATTGGCTGTTCCCGCGCGAAGAAGCGCTTTGACGTATTTGGCGTCTCTCTCGATGGCGCACTCGGCGTCCTCGGCGGCAGCTCGGAAGCGTTCCAGCTTAATCCCCGCCGCCGCACGATTCGCGTGGTACACAGCTTTTCTCGGTTCTAATCGAATCGCCTCTGTGAACGCATCGAACGCCTCCTCGTACGCCTGACCGCGCATCGCCTCCATTCCTCTATCGTTTGCGTCCTCGGCGCGCGTCTCGTCGTATTCCCCATCCCTCCACCACGGTACGCTCTCCGGCCTCTCCCTCTGCTCGGTGCTCATCTCATTCAGCGACATCGTCAATCTAACCATCTTCTCCAGCTCCGCCGCCACCGCGGGATCCTTATCCACCCCCGCGCACCGCGCTCGCCATCGAAAATCCTTAAACTTTTCGCGCCTCCAAAGTTCTCCAGCTGTGCGCTCATCCGTCGCGAGTTCCACGCTCGCCGCGTCCCCGAACCCGAACCCGAATCCGGACGCGCCCGCCGTTTTCACGAAAGACTCGCTCCCGATGGTTTTCGCCTCGTCATCGGGCGAGCGCGGTCGTCCCATGGTCGCGCGCGACGCCCGACGCGCACTCTGCGGTTGCGCAGAAACGCCTTTTCGGGTCGTAACGCATGAAAACGTCCCATCGATCAAATGAAAATCGAACCTTGTTTTCACGCTGTTCATCGTGAGTACGAAGCGTTTTTTTATCCTATCGATTTTCTTTGAACCTGGTTGCCTTTTTCCAGGTTGGCAGACGGCGATTAGTCGCGATTGGACAATCACCGGCGCCACACGACGACGACGCCGACGACGACGCGCGAAGCGTCCGCGAGCTACGATGCGAACGATGCGCGCAAACGTGACTTTTGCGTCGACGACCCGTTCGTCGGCGCGCGTCGGCGACGGACGACGCGCGCGCGCGGCGGTGACGCCGACGACGCGTAAAGCGAAGCGAACGAGTGGTTGGGAACGACCCGCGCGCGCGATGACGCGCGGTGGGCGCGAACGCGGTGCGGTTTGCGTCGCGGCGGCGGTGAATGAAACCTTTGTTCAAGTGCCGGCGACGGAAGAGGAGGATGACGCGGTGGTGCGCGCGGTGCAGGATGATGGGGAAGGACTTTCGTTTGTGGTGTTTGGCGCGTCGGGCGACTTGGCAAAGAAGAAGATTTACCCGGCGCTCTTTGCGTTGTATTACGAGGGGAGGTTGCCGAAGACGTTTAAGATTTACGGATACGCGAGGTCCTCGATGACGACGGAGGAGTTTCGGGATAAGATTGCCGAGTCGTTGACGTGCAGGATCGACTGGTCAAAGGCGGGCGAGCAAGACTGCGCCGCCAAGAGCGAAGAGTTTTTTTCTCGGTGCGAATACGTGGCGGGGCAGTACGATCAGGCGGAGGATTTCAGAGCATTGGATGAGTTGATGACGAAGGAAGAGCGTGGGATGAAAAAAGTCAAGCGGGTGTTTTACTTGTCCATTCCGCCGAGTATCTTCGTCCCCGTGGCTCAAAACGCGGCGAGAGAGTGCCAAAGCAAGACTGGGGACACTCGAGTCATCGTCGAGAAGCCCTTCGGGAGAGACTTGAAGAGCTCGCGAGAGCTTACGGCGGCGCTGGCGAACGATCTGAGCGAAGAGCAAACCTACCGCATCGATCACTACCTTGGTAAGGAACTCATCGAAAACCTCACCGTGTTGAGATTTTCCAATATCATGTTCCAGCCGCTGTGGAACAGAAACTACATCCGAAACGTTCAGATCAACTTTAGCGAAAACTTTGGCACCGAAGGCCGAGGAGGATACTTTGACAACTACGGCATCATTCGAGACATTATGCAAAACCATCTTTTGCAGATCTTGGCGCTCTTTGCCATGGAGGAGCCGGCGAGCTTGGACGCGGAGGATATTCGCAACGAAAAGGTCAAGGTGATTCGGAGCATGAGACCGATCGAGATGGACAACGTTGCCCTCGGACAATACAAGGGTCGTGAAACAGACGGAAAGACTTTTCCGGCATACCTGGATGACCCCACCGTCCCGAAGGGTTCGCTTTGCCCGACGTTTGCGGCGATGGCGCTCTTCATCGACAACGCCAGATGGGACGGCGTGCCGTTTTTGCTCAAGGCGGGCAAAGCTTTGCACAAGCGCCAAGCTGAAATTCGCGTCCAGTTCCGTCACGCCCCGGGTAACCTCTACGGTGAACGCCAAGGACGCGTCGAACACGTCACGAATGAGCTCGTCATTCGTATCCAACCAGACGAAGCCATTTACCTTCGAATCAATAACAAGGTTCCAGGTCTGGGTCAACGTCTCGACCAGACTATTCTGGATCTTCAATACAAGAACGCGTACGGTGCCACCGAACTGCCGGATGCGTACGAGCGTTTGATTTTGGACGTCATCAACGGCGACAAGCGTCTCTTCATTCGCAACGACGAACTCGAGGCGGCTTGGAAACTGTTCACTCCTCTCTTGGACAAGATCGAGGGACAAAAGATTGCACCAGAACTGTATCCATACGGATCTCGCGGTCCGATCGGCGCGCATTACTTGGCCAGTCGTTTCAACGTGCGTTGGGGCGACACTGAGTAGATGTAGTAAAACATTAAGCAGCAGCAAGCAGCAGCAGCACAAATGAAAACTTAGACGCTCGCGACTTTTTTGTAATCAACAGAGAGAAGTGCAAACGCATTCAGCAACGATTATGGTTTAAATTCGATTAAAAGAATGGTGGGTTGAGGAAAAATTCACTGCGGAAGGGTGGTGTCGGCGCTCACTCTGGGATTTCGTAGAGCACCTTACCTCTAGACTTGCCAGCCTCGAGGTAGTTGTGACCCTCGACAGCTTGCTCGAGCGGGAAGCAGCGGTCCACGGCAACTTGGAGCTTACCAGAGGCGATCCAGCCGAAGATGTCGTTCGCGCGAGACATGAGCTCATCGCGGGTGACGGTGTAATCGTTCAACTTCGGGCGGGTGAGGTAGCCAGACTTGTTGATGAAGCGGAGCGGCGGGAACGCCGGAACGGCGCCAGAGGCATTACCGAAGGAGACAAAGATACCACGGCGGGCGAGGACATCGATGGAGGTCTCATAAGTAGCGAGACCGATACCATCGATCACAGCCTTGACGCCTTCACCCTTGGTGATCTCCATGATGCGTGGGACGAGGTCGACAGAGGTGTAGTCTTCGTAAGACGTACCCGGAGCTTCGTCGTACACGATGAGCTCGTCAACACCCGTGGCGCGAGCGATGTCCTCCTTGCTCTTGGAGCAGGTACCGATCACCTTGTAACCGCGGAGCTTGGCCATTTGCGCCGCCCACTGGCAGGTACCAGAGCCGGTACCGTGGATCAACATCCACTCGCCCGGTTGCACCAATCCGGCGTGTGCAGAGTGCGTGAGGTAGTGCGCCGTCATACCTTGCACACCGCACGACACCGCAACGTCGAGCGGCACACTCTCCGGCACGGTAATGACCTTACTCGCCGGCACCGCCGTGTACTGAGCGTAAGTTTGGAACACGGAAGAGTAGCTCACGCGATCACCAACCTTGACGCCTTGCGCGATGGCTTCGTCGCTCGCCGCCGCAATGTATCCGCCACCCTCTTGGCCACCGATGAACGGCAACTCACGCTTGTACAACCCGCTTCTGTGGTACGTATCGATAAAGTTGATACCAGAGAATTTGTTCTTCACAATGACTCCGCCCGGGGTCAACTTGGGCGTCGGGTAATCTCGTTCAATCTTCATGTTTGAAGCCGGGCCCGTTTCGCGGATCACCGCCGCCGTCTGCTCGCGTCAATCGTCACGTTTCGCGCGTCGTCAGTCATCGCGTCGTCGTCTCGCGCGCCACGGCATCCGTGTCGAGCCATCCTCTTCCTCGCGCGCGACGATCATCATCCATCATCGACCGGTACGACGCGCGGATGGATGGATGGATGGTTGGATAAAGAAGAGAAAATCTCGATCGGCGGCGGCGCATTTTCGAGTCACTTCGCGACGATGCGCGCACCATGACGTCCGGGACGCCGCCAGAGGCGAACGCGCGAACACCGGTGAGGTGTTTACGCAGGGAGCGGGCGGAGCGGGACAACATTTTCAAAGCGGGCGGGCGTCGAGCGCGTCAGCCTTTGAGGCTTTTCAGGTTTTCTTTGAGGCTCCGTTGACGCGGGTGCTTCATTCTTGGTTCATGAACCGTCAAAAGTGTATAGGGTACCTGGTGCGAGGGCAAGGAATGTTTTACAAAATGGGAAACGCTCTAGAATTGAAAAGCCCGAACGGGCGGATGCGCGGACGGCGGAACGGAGGACTCACGCGACGTCGTTGTCGTCGTCGGTAAATGTGACGACGGACTCGGCGTCGGAATAACTGAGGGGCGGGTCGGTGTCGCGCGCGGGAAGACGTCGGCGAGCGGCGTTGGATTTGGCCGACGCTTGGGCGAGCGATTCGCGAACGGCGCGAAGCGATCGACGTTGATCGACGGATAACCCGTCGATCGGGGTCTCCCCGGCGGCGTTGACGACGTTTTCGTTCGCACCCTTGTTGATGAGGTACTCACCGAGCTCAAAGTAACCGTATCCGTAGCAATAGTGGAGGGCGGTGTTGCCCTGTTTGTTCTTGGCGTCGAGGGGTACGCCCGCCTTGACGCACATTTTGGTGACGCGTTTTCGGTTGTTTTGTGCGGCGACGATGAGCACGGTGTTGCCAAAGCTGTCTCGGATGTCGACATCGAATTCAGCGAGGTTTCGGACGAGAATATCTTGCGCCTCACTGATTCTTCCGTTGCGCACCGCGCTAAAGACGGGATGCTGCGCGCCGTTTGCGTCGCCGCGTCGCGCTTGAGTTGCGACGTCATCCGGAATGATGAGCTTGCTGGGTGAGAACTTTTTGTACGTCGGAGACGCTCCGGAGTCTTGACCGCCACCGGCGTTTCCGTTCGCGTGACTCCTCTTCACCGCTGGCTCTGGAGAGCGCAACCAATCGGGTAAATCTCCTTCGTCCAAATCCGGCTTTGCTGGGCTCGGCGTGCTCGGCGCCGGACTCTGCTTTGCGACATTCGACGCGGCATATCTACGCTCAGCCGTCTCTTCTTCCCTCGCCCACATTTCGTAATCTTTCTTCGTATCCTTGAGCTCGTCCGCGAGCGAACGCACGCGCGATTCGCTCGCATCGCGCGCTCTTCTCAAGGCGTTGATTTGCTCCAACATGGCGCGCTCCTTTTCGGTGAATTGTTTCGTCGTCTTGCGCATTCTATTCAATTCCGTCTTCAATCCCGCCTCACCCACGCCGCTGAGATCGCCGTCGTCGCGAACGACGGAATCGATGTTAACGTCGCGCCCAGCCGCGGCTGCCGCCGCCGCGACAGCCTCTTGTCGTCTCGCGGACACGTTCATCAATCGTTTCTCCTCCTCGCGCAATTCCGCAACGCGCCGATCCGTCTCTTCTCGCTCGCGATTCAACGCCGTCTCTCGCTTCGCTAAAGCCTCCTCTCGAACGCGCAACGCATCCTCTTCGCGCTTAACTTTTAATTCACGCGCGCGAAGGCGTTCCTCAGCCTCTGCGCGATCGATATCAAATCTCAAACGCGCCGGTTCGTCCGCGTCGTCCTCTCGAGCGCCGGCGTCATCCGGCGCTAAATCCACGGGCGCCTCGCGCGCCTGTTCAACCGACGACGCGGCGACGACGATCGGGCCGAGCGCCTCCGCTTCTGCGTCTAACTCTTCTATCGTCCGCCCGCCTTCTAGCGAACGCATCGTGTCATCATCGTCGCCACAGAAGCACGACGTCAACCATCTAAACGATTTCAAACGGCGGCGTCCTCGTCCTTCACGCTTCTTCCCTCCATCGTCATCTTCGTCATCCTCATCGTACGACTTGGAAGCTGAATGTCCTGACGAGCTCTCTACTACTCGATCGCCTTCACCCGTCGTCGTCGGCGGCGGCGGCGTTCGTCGCTCTTCCTCTTTTCCTCCTTCGCTCGACGCCCGCTCGCCTCGAATCCGCGCGTCGACACCCATCCCCGCTCGTCTCTCCTCCATCCTCGCCCTCAACCGTTCGCTCAACCGAGACGTCGTCGACGACGTCGACGCACCACCGGAATCCCCTCGCGGTCGTCGTCGTCGTCGTTCGCGATCCGGCGACGAAAGCCTCTCGCGAACCACCGAGGAGGCGCGCGAAACCGTTGCCGAAGTCGACGTCGTCTGCCGACGCGCGTTCACGGTGGCCCTCGCGTGAGCCCGCGCGTCGACCCGCGCGCGCGCCTCCCTCGTCCACGCCCCCGCGCGGCGGCGCCCGGCGCCGTCGTCGTCCTCCATTTCCGTCGCGGGCCGAGTGTGACGACGACGACGCGCGTTTACAAAAAATGATTTTGAAATGCAATGAGGGCGTCACTCACCGGCACGCCCGCGGCGCCGGTTCCAGCGGTCGCTCGACGACGGGGTCGCGTTCATGCGACGAGAGTCGGCGAGGAAACGACCGAAACCGACGACGGCGCCCGCGGTGCGCGGAGGAGGAGGAGGAGAGAAGAGCTGGAAGGTACGGACGGTTGCGGTTGACGAGGAGACATCCGCGGAAGAAACAGAGACAGAGGACGACGACGACGACGAAGGGGAGGAGGAGAAAGATGGGATCGGGGTATCAAAGGTGCGCGTGATGACGTGCGAGTCGTACGATGCGTACTTGAGGTCGAAACCAGAGTCGCGGAAGCGGCGATGGAGAGAGTTGGAGACGCCGCGCGTAGGCGAGCGGCGCTCTCGCGATCGCGATGGAAACGTCTACGGCGACGGCGGCGAGGGAGCACCGCGAAAGGCGTGGTATCACACCGGTCCACGCGAGCAGCGCGTCGTCGCGCCGACTGGGAAGATTGCGATACAAAAGCCGAAACACGCGTTGGACGCCCTCGCGACGACTGCTTTCACGAAAGCGGCCGGGACCGCGGAACAGGACGCGGGAGATCAGTTGTGCGCCGTGTGCGACACGCGATCGACCCCGCAGTGGCGAATCTTTCCAAAACGTTTCGTCGCTCCTCGCACGTGTGACTCGGGGAGCGTGGTGTGTAACAAGTGCTACGCCAAGGCGAAACGCGCCGCCGCGATACGAATACGCGACGCGGCTGGATAGCTCGCGTCAACCATTCAAAGAACCGTTCGTCATCGACGCGCGCCGTAGTGATAATGATAGCGTCGCGTTCTCGATTCAGTCTGTTGTACATGACCACACATTCAAATCATAGCTTCAGCTCGATGACGAGCGACGCGCGAAGTCTATTTAAATCTAGTCGTTCTTCTTTCTTCGAGAAGAGCATCGACACACACGCGCGCGCGGACGACGAAGAAGAAGAAGACGCACGCGGTG
>Ga0255757_10003451_pt1 | contig 14501 bp, 13 predicted proteins | sample 071ome_27_FD_179957 | JGI IMG/M metagenome (GOLD analysis project Ga0255757, IMG submission 179957) | Coastal salt marsh microbial communities from the Groves Creek Marsh, Skidaway Island, Georgia - 071409AT metaG (version 2) | ecosystem: Environmental > Aquatic > Marine > Intertidal zone >...
TTAATGAAGGCGTATGGGAAGTAATTAAAACTTCTCAAGAAAGAATTTTTGATGCTAAGCCATCTCAACTCGTTGATACAATTTCCAAAGAACTTGGCTATAATCTCAGAGAAATTTCTAAGGGAAATAATCAAACTCATTAATTATGCAAAGATTTAACAATAAATTAGTTGTAGTGACTGGAGCCGCATCAGGAATTGGTAAAGCAACAGTTAAGAGACTGCTTTCTGAAGGAGCTAATGTAATAGCTTTAGATGTTAATGATTCTTTGTTGAATAAATTGAATGATGAACTGAATAGTGAACACCTAACTATTCAGACTCTAGACATATCTAATGTAAGAGACATTGAGTCCTTTTTTTTAAGCTTTGCCCAGTCCAAAAATGCTCTTGATGCACTTATTAATGTTGCGGGTATATTAAGAATGGAACACTCTCATGAAGAAAATCTAGAGGACTGGACAAAAATTCTTAACATTAACCTCACAGGAACATTTTTTATGTGCAGGTTTGCCCTACCACTATTGCTTAATTCTCAAGGATACATTGTTAATGTATCATCTACCGCGGCCTTAGGTGCTCATGCATGGACGGCAGCCTATAGCGCTTCAAAAGGTGGAATTAGTGCATTTTCTAAAAATCTTGCCATTGAATATGGCATGCAAGGTTTAAACGTTAACTGTGTTTGTCCTGCATCCATTGAAACACCAATGACAGAAAACCATCGTTTACCAGAAAATTTTGATAAAAGATTGTTAAAAAAAATAATGCCGCTTGATGGAGTGAATAGAACTCCAGACGAAGTAGCTAGCGTTATAGCATTTCTAGCCTCTACAGATGCAATTCATATAAATGGAGTAGATCTAAGAGTAGATGGAGGCCTTTTAACGTGAAAAAAATTCTGATCCTTTTATGTTTTTCTCTAGTGATTGAGGCAGATATCCTTAATAGAGATTCGATTGTTCATCCTGCTGTAAGTAATTCAGGAATGGTTGTATCTCAACACTATCTAGCCACGGAGGTAGGCAAAACTATCCTGGATCAGGGAGGCAATGCCATTGATGCCTCAGTGGCAGTAGCATTTGCCCTGGCAGTGGTATTACCACGGGCTGGAAATATTGGTGGCGGAGGTTTTTTAGTTCTCCATAACGCAGAGAAAAATAAAAATTATGCCTTAGATTACAGAGAAATGGCTCCTGCTGCAGCCGATCGGGATATGTATCTTAATGAAGATGGAAGTTTGAACAAGTCCACCTCCAGGCTTGGATATCTAGCTGGCGGAATTCCTGGAACCGTTGCAGGAATGTGGGAAGCTCATCAAAAATTTGGCTCTATGCCATGGGAGGATTTGCTTAAACCTGCAATTAAATTGGCTCAAGCAGGTTTCAAGGTTAGTCCTTTTATGGCAGACAGCATTAACAGAGCTCATAGCTCAATGAAAGATTACCCCTCAACAGTTAAGATATTTTTTCCAGAATTTCCTTTAAAACCAAATCATAACTTAGTGCAAAAAGATTTGGCTGCAACCCTTAAAAGAATAGCCCAAAACGGTAAAGATGGATTTTATAAAGGTAAAACGGCAAAAATGTTTGCTGCTGCCATGAAAAAAAACAATGGTTTAATTACCGAAGATGATTTAAAGAACTACAAAGCAGTATGGCGAGAGCCATTGGTTGGCAATTATAAAGATTTTAAAATTGTTACTATGCCCCCGCCCTCTTCTGGAGGCGTTCACTTAATACAAATGCTCAATGTCTTAAGTAACTTTGATCTCAAAAAACTTGGCCATAACTCAAGAGACTATACTTTATTGCTCACAGAAGTCATGAAATATGCTTATGCTGATCGCTCCAAATACCTTGGGGATCCGGACTTTTATGAGGTGCCTGTAAGCAAACTTATTGAGCAAGTCTATGCTGCTTCAATTGCAAATAGTATCACCATTGGAAAAATCACATCCTCGGATGAGATTTATCCTGGAGCAATGCTCCCACCAGAAGGCATGGAAACCACCCATTTTTCTATTTCAGATAAGTTTGGTAATACTGTATCAAATACCTATACCATTAATTCTAGTTATGGCGCAAAAGTAGTAGTCGAAGGTCTTGGCTTTCTTCTTAATAATGAAATGGATGATTTTGCTGCAGCTCCTGGTATTCCTAATCAGTTCGGTCTGCTAGGTGGCGATGCTAATAAGATCGAACCGTATAAGCGACCGCTGAGCTCTATGACGCCTACTATTATTTTCTTTCAAGATAAACCCTATCTAATTACCGGCTCACCTGGTGGCTCTAGGATTATTACGACAGTTTTACAAATGATCTTGAATGTCATTGAATTTGAAATGGAAGTATCGGATGCAACTGTGCAACCAAGAATCCATCATCAATGGAAACCAGACGTGCTTGGTTTAGAAAAAGGGTTCAATAGCTCAGTCATTGAGTTATTAATGCGGTCTCCACAAAAGTTATATGTTCATTCCCCTGGTACATCTCTAGAGAGTATCGTTCTTAAAAATTCATACCATTATGGTTTTGGAGATACCAGAAGACCAGACTCATTAGCCAAAGGTAGCAATGACTAATAAAATTCTGATGATCGCAATTTATGCAGTCCCAACATTGTTATTACTGGTGGGCGCCTATCTTCTTACAAAAAAAAGATAATTCTAAGAACTTTTTAATATTTATTAGGTCAAATAAATACTGACCTTTGATTCTCCTTCATGTTAATTTCCCCAGGTCAGACAATGTAAAGCGGGCTTAGGCCCGCTTTTTTTATACATCTTAAATATTGACATCTTTTACTTTGTCATATAGATTTTACAAATGTCACATAATTGTCACAAAGAGGTAACAAATGAAACATTTTAAAGGAACTTATATTGTTTTAGCGTTGGGTCTTATTGCTTCATTGAATACTGTTGCAAAAGATATGGCGGCTGAGGAAATAAGCGTAGTGTATGACTCGTCTAAAGTTGAATTAAATTGTCCAGAAAATGCTTTAGGATGCTTTAAGTCAACTAATGGTGGTGAAATATTTATAAGAACAGACATCAAGAAAGAATATACCGATGTAGTTAAATTCGGTTTATACAATGATTACATGCAGTACTGGTCTTCAAAATCTATAGATCCCATTAAAACATGCGAGTTACAGGTGGATTTTTTATATGATAGAAAACAGGCCACAACTGCAGAAAAGTATTCTGATTATTGCAAACAGTTAAAACAAAATTTATTAGCGCTTCAATAAAAATGAAAATATCATATTTTAGGCTTGATAATGTCAGAAGGTATATGTCTAAAAAATATAGAAGGCTGGATAAACTTTTAAAGAAAAGCAGATTGGACAAAATGTCTAAACACTTTTTTTAAATCGAGGTAAGTTCCCTCTAAGTTAAATAAAACGCACCCTTTGGGTGCGTTTTTGTATGGAGCGGGTGACGGGATTCGAACCCGTACCAATAGCTTGGAAGGCTATTGTGCTAGCCATTAACACCACACCCGCAAAGAGAATTCAGTTTGGCTTTAGGGATGAGATTCTATCACCTTATAAAAGAGCCTTCTACAAGAAAAAATGCTAAAATTTTTTTAATTAATCGAAAATTTATGAATTTACTAAATAACCCTGAAATTCGCTGGAAAAATTACAATGAAGGCGATAAGTTTGGATACCCTATCAGTTACTCAGATTCTATTTTATCTGCTAGCGAGGATGGACGGCTAGAAATACTTGTGAAGTGGGAGCCAAATTGCTTTTGTCATTTTCATAAACATACAGCTGAAACCTCTTCAGTTGTATTACAAGGAGAGCTGCATGTCACCGATATATGCTCAAAGACTGGGAAAGAGTTAAGCAAAAGAGTGAGAAAGGTTGGAGATTTTGCTCACAAGGAGCCTGGTGACCTTCATATGGAGCAAGGCGGGCCCGAGGGAGCAATTGTACTTTTTAGTATATATGCACCAGAGGGAGAAGGAGAGCTTGCTCAAGCACTGGATAATAATAGACAAGTAATTAGCAGCTCTTCAATGAAAAAGATTCTTACAAAAAGAATCCCTAAAGAATCTTAATTTATTTTGTTAAACTATCTAAGACCTTTTTAAAGTCCACTATCTTAAAATTTTGATTCATTACATCAGTTCTATCTGTATTGAATCCATCCTGTACTACAAGAAAACCTTTCTGAAATTTACCTGGCACTCTTATGTTAGCTACATCGAGACCGTCAGTATCTGAAGCTCCATCCACCCTCCCGTCTCCAACGATTCTAAAAGAACCAAGGTATGAATGAGGAGTCACTCTATCGTAGATATTGTATTTAGAATCTCCTTGGGATGAGAGAATAATATAACCCTCGGATTCAGAAGTTTGGTACAGAGTAATTCCTTCAGGATCTCCGCCAATATTGCCCTCTCTGGTGTCTATAACAGACTCTTTAAGATAATCCATGCTTGATAGCTCATACGAACGCATCACGCCAGCATTTTCTTCTTCAGAAATAAATAGCCTCTTATGATAATCATCAACAACACAACCTTCAGATTCACCTTGATTAGAAAAAGTATCGACCAGGGTAAGACCACTATCTTCAATTTTCCAAATTTGGACATTTGAGCCCATATCTTCAGTAACAAAAACGTGTAAGTTGTTATTTATAAGACCGGTACAGAGCCCGTAAATATTAATATCAGAACGAGCTGTTAAATATGGATCAGGAAGGTATGTGCCTTTGGTAAAAGAATCTAAATCACGGTAAGAAAATTTCCAAACAACAACCTCTTGAGTAGAGCGGTTTGTTCCTGCCAAAAAGATTTCATCATTTATTTCTCGGACATCAACATTATTAATATTCCCAAAATTTCTGTAAGCTAGTTCTTTGCCATATATGGAATAGACATACAAGCCTGACTTTTTATCGGTACCAAAAATGAGAGAGTTTTTTGGATTTTTAAAGTTAGCCCATATAGCAGGGTCATCTGCCGCATCTCCTGAGGTGATAACCGGAGGAGTCTCGTAATCGGCATTTATTGCAAAAATATCTGCCTTTAGAGGAGCTAACAAAAATACTGCTGCAAATATGCAGCAGTATCTTGAAAGGTTAAAAGTATTAGTTAGTGTAGGTAAAACCGATTGCATAAGAAGTCCCGTATTCATCATACTGAGATAGTCTATCTGATTTACCCCAATAGTAGTACTCAGGTCTATCCTCTGCATTCACAATTTCGAATTTAAGTGCAAAGTTATCATTAATTGAATAGCTTAGTTTAAAATCCCATTGCTTGTGTGGTCCAACAAATCTAGAATTATCAAGTGAGACGGTATCAATGTCCCCCTCTTCATCTGCCAGCCAATCCAAATAATTATCTCTTGAATTATAGGCTAACCTCATATCTAACTTATCCTTGCTGTAACCTAGTGAGAAATTTTCCTGTTTCTCAGAAAGCTTTCTAAATGGTGTGGTAAAGGTAGCTCCATCATCAAAATCAAATGTGCTATCCCCATCAGTTAGCGTAAGGTTATAGGCGATAAACATTCCATCAAAAGGAGCAGGCAAGTTAAGAAAATCTTTTTGAAAATTAAACTCGTACCCAGTGATGTCTGATTCTTTGGCATTGATCCAAGTATTTACACCATCGTTAAATGCAATACCGTTAATAGTAGCGGACTTTTGAATGGTTGGATAAATAGCATTATCAATTTGTTTTAAGAAAGTACCGATACTAATATATGACAGATCTTCACCATAGTATTCAATAGACAGATCAAAATTATTAGACTCATACGGTTCCAAGTCAGGATTTCCATAAGAACCGCTGATATCTTCGCCATTTATTTCTAACTCTAGTACTGGCGCTGTTGCCTTAAAAGATGGTCTAGATAAAGATCTAGACACTGCAGCTCTTACAATTGTATTTTCGTTAACAAAGTATTTGTAATTTAAGCTTGGAGCAACGAAGGTATGATCTTTTGATGCCCTGGTCTTATTTCCATCCTGGTCGAATGCGCTTGATGACATCTCCATTTCTTCGACTCTTACACCGGCAACAAGAAGAGAGTTATCATAATTGATGGTAACCATGCCATAAATAGCAAATATATCCTCATCAGTTGCATAATCCTCCAGCGTAATTTCAGCTCCATCCAGCTCTAATTGAGCAGTCTTGCCTTGCAAGGCAAAAACCATAGCTGGATTTGCTTGAGGACTAAAAGTTTGACCTTTAAAAGGCCAGGATAGTTGAAACGGAGAGAAATCTGCCATAGTGCTATCATCTACATAAAAAGTCTTATTTGTATCGTTAGTAACTTCACGGGCTCTATTTTTCAATCCAAACTTAATCTCAGCATCGTTGCCGTTAATGACCACATCCTTGTAGAAATCAATTTTGAATGCTGTTTCGCTATCTTCGATAACAGAATCTTCTAGTTCTAATTCTTTAAACTTAAGATTTGCAGGGTTATACATTTCTGGATAAAAAGAAGTAAATCCGAGAATTTGAGGATTTGAAAAATTAAATTCTCCTACCGGATCTGAATTACCGGTAAGGTCAATACATTCATCCTTATTGGCTCTTATTTCACATCTGAAAGTAAGGTCAGCATTATTAGAATCATCTTGTTCTGCAAAAGATCTGCTTACTTGAAAATCCACATTCCAATCATTTACCAAGGTAGAGCCCCCAAAACTAAAAGATGAAATAGTTCTTATCTCTTCTCTTACTCTTGTTTCAGCATCATGACGAATTCTTGAAGAGAGCATAGAGGCGCCTGAAGTGGTGCCTGTTTGGGATATTTTTCCGTATTCATCTTTATACCGAAGCTCATCATCAACGTATTCGTTATAAAAAGCATTGAAAAATAACGAGGTATCCTCACCAACAAGGAAATCAGCATCATAGGTTAAACCGTAACGTTCTCTGGTTAGATCGTAGTAACGCATTTCCCAATCGTCGTTTAGCTCCTTTAAACCAGCTCCGTTAGTTTCCCATCCGTAGCCTGTCTCATTATTGTAAGTAACGATTTGTTTTGATGAATAAGTTACTCCTAAGATATGACCAAAGGTATCGCTGACTTTATTACCATAGGTAAGAGCAAACCTTGGGTTATCAGAGCTTTTAGCTTGTTCATTGTATTGAGTGTCAAACTTTAGTTTTAGGAGAGTATCCTTAAGATCAGTAGCTTTCTTGGTTTTAAAATCAATTCTTCCACCTATAGAGTCAGCGTCTTGATCAGGAGTTAAACTTTTGCTCACTTCAATGGAGTCTAAAAGTTCTGTTGGGAGACCATCTAATAATACACTTCTATTACCTTCAGGAGCTGGCATGAGAGCGCCATTGACTGCAATTGAGTTTAAATCAGAGCTCAGGCCTCTGATGGATACATATCTACCCTCCCCTTGATCGTTTTCAATAGAAATCCCTGAAAGTCTTCTGATAGATTCTGCTGCGGTCGTGTCAGGAAAATCGCCTAACGCATCAGAATCTACTACCGAAATAATTCTATCGCTAGCCCTTTGTTTATCCTGAGCAGAGATCAAGCTTGCTTTAGTACCGACTACAAGAACTTCCTCAACGTCGTATTGAGCAGAAACAACTACAGGATCATCACTGGAGTCGGTTGACTGGGCAAAGATGAGAGCTGAGAACAAAAGAAGAGGTAAAAGCTTTTTCATATGATTTCCTTCAAATTTCAACGATTAATTTAATAACCTAATATGTCTATTGCGTAATGGAAATGTGACAATTTGTTACAAGAATGAAAACTCGAAAACTAGAATCTTAGTAAAAATGCAGTAACATAAGAACATGCTCATAGACTTCAAGCATTTGCAAAAAGTAAATAAAAATTATTTCTCTCATGGATGGAGAGCCATAAGAGTGTCCTTAACTATGATTGTTGTTGGGATAATAGGGATTATCCATGCAGTTTTCCCTTTTATTTTTTTAAAGACGGTCAGTAATACAATTAAGAGCCTTTCAGAGGAACTCAATTCATAAATGGGAATAATTCCCCATTTAAAATTCTATCTTTGTTCAACTTAAAGTAAGCAAGTCGCTCAGGGCTGCTAGGATGAGTATCAAAAAAGCTAGAGCGCTTCTTTCTTGAGTCCTCTTGGGCCATTCGAACAATTACTCTTTCAGCCTTACTCAAATCCAAGCCTGCTTTAATCAGAATGGCGATACCTATGAGGTCAGCTTCATTTTCTTGAGCTCTTGAAAATCTTAACCTACCAATGGATCCACCAAGATCTGCAATCTGATTGATATCATCTGAACTCCCTTCAGATCCATAAACCGCTGCTCCTATAACTGCACCTGCTAGTTGGCCAAGCAAGATATTTCTAGATGACTCAGAAATATGATTGGCAATGTGGTGTCCTAGTTCGTGAGCAACTACAAATGCTAATTCTTCAGATTCCTCAATCCCGTTAATGAGCCCTGTTAAGATAGTGATATCATTTTTACCGCTAGCATAGGCATTAAAAATTTTATTTTCTTCTAGCTTGTAATTCCATTCGCATAGGTCTTGTTCTGAATAAATCTCACAAAAATCATGTGCAGGTATATTTAATGCATCAATAACTTGATTGAATATTTTATTGATGACCTCTGGTTCTTTTTCTTTAAGTTCAGCGAATTCAGTGTTGGCAATTTGAGACTGTGCTAATGCAATGTCTTCAAAAGGAAGCTCTGCCTGATCGTAAGTAACAGTAGCGCAGGAAGTTAAAAAAAGGATTAATGCTAAATGCCAAGAATTAGGCAATCTTGCGTTTTTTATTTCTGAAGAAAAGAAGTTCTTGGAACCAGTTTCTTTTGTTTGTGTCATAGAAGTCAGAATCCTTTTCGGCAACAATTACTCTACCACCATCCATATCTATCCTCAAAGAGTCTGTGACTAACGTGCTTCCATCCTTTAAATGAATAACAGCTTGCATGGATCCTTGGGTATCTTCAGGATGAAGGTCTGAAAAAATTTCAACGAGCTCTTCTTTTTTCATGGTAGATGTCTCTCCTATATGACAACGTTGACAATTATAAGGAAATTTTTTTAAAAATCACCTATAAATGTTATTAAATTAGCTTATAAGCTTGATATTTTTGAGAGCCAAAACAAGATGCGGTTTCTTTGAAATCTTGCTGTATTTCTTTTGCCAAATTGCTTTCTATCCAAATGTTTTTAAACGATTCAATATCTGTCTTATTAGGGTACCAATTGGTCCATTCAAAATTTAAATTATTGGAAAGCTCTCTTACCGTAGAATTGATTTTAATATCTTGCAACATTCCTTCTAGGACTAATTTATCAACAGCAAGCATTAAATCTACGTAGCCCTTGTCATCTGCAAATTGGCAAAGAGAACGCTCGATTAAATGGGGGGTGTTTGGCTCTATAGCAAAGCTATCTATGAGCAAATAAACGTTGGCAGCATCAATCCTTCCCTCACAATGCTCAGTAATAAAATTATTTTCTAGCAATTGCTTCTCAAAGCTTTCTTCTGAATTTTCAATTTCAAATTGTAAGAAAAATTTATCTATCTGGAGTTGATCAAAATAAATATAAACATTCTTAAAATCATATGTTTCTTTAAGGTTCTTTATAAATGTTGGAATGATGCTCTCTAGATTTCTGATTGTTTGCTTTGGGAGGAGATTACATTGAATGGAATAGCTTCTTTTTTGAGAATCCGGTAAGACCAAAGAAGCTATTTCTATCGAATCACTGTCTACCCCAGAAGAGCAAGACGAAATTAAGATTAGTAAAGAAAGAATGAATCTCATAAAATTAGTTACTTAAGAACATATATTATAAATGAGAAACATATTATTTTTTTTAGCTGCTTGCAGCATAGTAAACCTATCAGCAGAGACCTATAAAATCGGATTTGGTTCCTGCCTTGATCAAAGAAATACTCAAGATATATTTTCTACTATTCAAAATGAGGGCCTAGACCACTTTATCTTTTTGGGAGATAACGTCTACGGGGATGCACCATGGACTGGCAATTTAGATAGGCTTATCGAGGCCTATCGCATCCAAAAAACAAAACTTCCCGCATGGCTAGGTGATATGCAAATTGATGCTATCTGGGATGACCATGATTATGGGCTCAATGATGGTGGTAAAAATTTTACCTTTAAGGCAGAAGCTCAAGATCTCTTTTTAAACTTTTGGGATATTCCACAATCCGACCCTAGGTATTCTCAAGAGGGAATATATTTTTCCAAAACTCTGAATGTTGATAATAAAAGAGTCAAAATTATTGCTTTGGACACTCGGTACTTTCGATCAGATCTAAAAGGTCAAAGAAATCAATACCAACCCAATCTTGATAGTGATGCAACCATTCTTGGATCACAACAATGGGAATGGCTGAAAAGCGAGGTTGCTGAGCCAGCTGATTTAATATTAATGCTAAGCTCTATTCAGATCTTGGCCACACAACATCGTTTTGAGAAATGGTCTAATTTTCCAGCAGAAAGAGAAAAGCTATTAAAGCTTATTAACGAATCGCCCAATGCAGCAAATACTATTTTGATAAGCGGTGATAGACACAGGGGTGCTCTGTATAAATCTAATGCAACTTATGAACTCACAGCTTCTGCATTAAATAAAGTGGCCTCACAAAATATTGAATTAGATCCCCTACTAGTTGATCAGACATTTCCTGAGCTAAACTATGGTATTGTGGAAATAGATTCTGAAGACAATTCAGTAAAGATATACCTCAAAGATATAAAAGGCGATATTTTAGTTCAAGGGTCTATAAAAATTTAAGAGATATAAGATGAAAAAAATTTGTTACTCACTATTAATTTGTGCGTTCAGCATTCAAGCAGATGTCATTATTCATGCAGGTCATGTTTTCGATGCCGTTGCCGGTGAATTTAAAGCCAAGCAAAGCATTGTCATTGATGAAGATAAAATAAAAGCTGTAGAGAGTGGCTTTATAAAAGTTGGGAAAGAGGATCAATACATTGATTTAAAAGAAGCCTTTGTTATGCCTGGACTAATGGATGCACACGTCCATCTAGCTCAAGAATATCAACCTAAAGCAGAAAGAGATGTTTCCATGGAATCAGAATATGCAACGCTCTATGCTGCAGCCAATGCAAAGAAAACTGTAGAAGCAGGATTTACAACCGTAAGAAACCTTGGCGACGGGGGAATGCAAACGATCTCACTTAGAAAGGCTATTGCACGCGGATTGTTGGTAGGGCCTCGCATTATTACCTCGGGCAAGACCCTTGCAACTACCGGCGGCCATGGCGATCCAACAAATGGCAGGTCAAAAAATGACTACACCCCTCCTTCGCCAGAAGATGGCGTGATTGATAGTTATGACGATGCTAAAAAAGCTGTTCGCCAAAGATATAAAGACGGAGTGGATGGCATCAAGATCACTGCAACCGGCGGCGTCTTGAGCGTTGCAAAATCAGGACAAAATCCACAATTCATGCAAGACGAGCTTGCCGGTATTATTGAAACAGCCCAAGACTATGGATTATGGGTTGCTGCTCATGCGCATGGAACCGAGGGAATTATCAGAGCAGTTGAGGCAGGAGTGAACTCCATTGAACATGGCACCTATCTGGATGAGGCAGGTATGGATTTGATGATTGCCAAAGGAACCTATTATGTGCCGACCATCATGGCAGGCGAATGGGTTGCTAAAAAAGCGAAAATTGATAACTTCTTTCCTGAATTGGTAAGACCAAAAGCTGCCGCTATTGGACCTCAGATACAAAGCACTTTTGCGAAAGCCTATAAGCGAGGAGTAAAAATTGCATTTGGAACCGATTCAGGCGTTTCTCCACACGGAGACAATTGGCAAGAGTTTGTCTTGATGGTTGAGGCAGGAATGCCGGCAGCCGAGGCTATTCAAAGCGCAACTATCGAAACTGCAAAATTATTCCGCTTGGATGATGTTTTGGGTCAAATAAAAATCAATTATCTAGCTGATATTGTTGCAACTAACGAAGATCCAACCAAAAATATCAGCGCGCTAGGGAATATTGTCTTTGTAATGAAGGACGGAGAGGTCATTAAAGAGCTTTAAAGTTAAGTATCATGGGCTCCAAGCTAGACAACATGCTTTTTCAGCATAAAAAAGTATGAAAAACATCGGAATTTTATTTCCAGATCAACTCTCCAATAATAATCCCGTCATCAATCACCTCGGGAAAGATGACTGTTTAATAATTTACGAACCCTTACCTACTTTTTATGAAATCTCTCATCATATTCAAAAAATAGGTTTGATGATTTCAGCCACCAGGCATTTCAAAGAATCCCTCAACCTTCCATGCGATATTGTTCATATTAAAATCTCAAAAAAACCAAAAACCATTGAAAACACTCTAGAAGATTTGCTTAAAAGCAGTTCAGATTTTCAACTCCATGCCATAGAACCCTCAGACTATCGTCTTAAATCTGAACTATCCTTGTTAAGCATCAAGCTTGGGATCGAGATAACAATGCATGCTGACCCAAAGTTTATTAGCAGCATTGCTGAATTCAAGTCATGGGCTAAAGATAAAAAAAGCCTTGTACAGGAATTTTATTACCGGTGGCTAAGAAAAAAAACCAAAGTATTAATTGATGCTAATGGCAATCCTGAGGGTGATGCATGGAATTTTGATAAACAAAACCGTCAGGGCATCAACAAATTAAAAGATACGCCTCCTCCCCCGATTAAGTTTAAATCGGATAATCTGACCATTGAATGCCTCTATGAGTGTGCAGAGGTTTTTAGCAATGCCTTTGGAGAAATAGAGGGCTTTAACTGGGGTGTTACGCATTCCGATGCTCTCGCTGCCCTTGATTACTTTATCGAGCATAATCTTGTTCGCTATGGTGATTTTCAAGATGCCATAGACAATGAAAACCCATTTCTATTTCATTCATTACTATCTCCATACATTAATATTGGATTACTGGATCCCATGGCTGCCATCAAAGCTGCAGAACAGGCTTACCACTCAAAACAGGCTCCCCTTAATTCAGTTGAGGGCTTTGTTCGCCAAATACTTGGCTGGAGAGAATTTATTAGGGGGATTTATTGGGAGCATATGCCCTCTTATAAAAACCTTAACTTTTTTGAAAATAAAACTAGCCTCCCAAATTTTTACTGGGATGGAAAGACTCAAATGAATTGCATGGCAGCTGCTATTAATTCTACGATTAAATACAGTTACTCCCATCATATTCAACGTCTCATGGTCACGGGTAACTTTGCCTTGCTTGCAGGCATCAACCCCAAAGAAGTCCACGAATGGTATTTGGGTGTGTATATTGATGCATTGGAGTGGGTTGAGTTACCCAACACTATTGGAATGTCTCTTTATGCGGACGGTGGTATTGTTGGCTCAAAACCATACTGTGCCAGTGGACAGTACATCAAAAGAATGTCCAATTGCTGCAAAGAATGCACCTACAATGTTAATGAAACAACAGATAGCGATGCTTGTCCGTTTAATTTTCTCTACTGGGATTTTCTGGAAAGAAACAAACAGGTATTTCGTAACAATCCAAGAATGAAATTAGTCATCAATAACTTAGATAAAAAATCAGATGAGTTTATTCAATCAATTAAAAATCAATCAAAGATATTTCTTAAAGAGATAAAATAAGGGGCCATAAAGACCCCTTGGGAGATTATCGCATTTATCAATTTAGCAAGTTCAAGATATCAATAAAATATTGCAAGAAAGCAACAAGAAAGTATCTTTTTAGTAAAATCTAAAGATCTTCCAATAGAAAGCTTGCCGCAGCTGGTGTCATTCCTTGATTAGAATGTTCCACACCTTTAACAACTTCATAACGCCACCTGAAAGGAAGCTGCTTACTCTCCCCAAGCCTCACTAAATCAAAGAAAAAATTTGTGCCTCGCTCAAAGCGATGTTTGCCCTGTTTTTTAGCCTGTCTCGTTCTGTTAAGTGATCTATGACGAGTATCAATATCTTGATCACCCAACAAGATAGCGTTTTTTTTCCATAGAAATGCTGATAGTTGCTCATCGCTAATATTTAAATTTTTAATTCCGAAGGGGTAAGGGATATCCGGATCCAGAAATGTATAAAACCCTGCATTTGCCATGACAGCTTTATCAATTCTCGAATCACCGCGAAGTAGTAAAAACCGATGAACAAATTGAGAGCCTCCAGAATGCCCATAAATCCTGTATTGGCTGGACTTGACTCCAAGTTTTGCTTTAAACACATCAAACATAGTGGGAATAATATTGTCTAAATATAAAGATGGATCATTTAAGAGCTCTCCCTCAGTAGTGGCACGCATCAAGGTTACATATTGAGGAAAAAGCTCTTTAGTAAATTTTGGAGCTATGGCAACGACGTTTCTACCTTTGATAAATGGCTGCCATGCTGCTAAATAATTTTCAGCAGTTCTTGAAGCTCCGTGCATGATAAAAAGAATCTTGGTATTTTCATCAACCTTATCTGGAGTAGTATAAAAAACTTCAATATCAGGTAAATTTGTATA
>Ga0255757_10003462_pt1 | contig 14479 bp, 13 predicted proteins | sample 071ome_27_FD_179957 | JGI IMG/M metagenome (GOLD analysis project Ga0255757, IMG submission 179957) | Coastal salt marsh microbial communities from the Groves Creek Marsh, Skidaway Island, Georgia - 071409AT metaG (version 2) | ecosystem: Environmental > Aquatic > Marine > Intertidal zone >...
AGACGCGTTTGGTTTGCCTTGATCGCGCGCAGCATCAACCCGAACGGAGACCGGAAAATACGGATCGCAAGGTAGAATGAGATCAGCATAATGACCGCACACATATAATAGCCAATGGTGAAATCAAACGTCCAGCCTGCGATTTTGATTTCGAGGATAGAACGCATTTCGAGGCCAAATAGATGTGTGACGTCTGGGCCATTGCCCTTTAGGTACTGCGGATCATTGCTGTACACTTGCAGACCGGTTTCACCATTGGTGATCGGTGTCAAAACCGAATAGGCCAAGTTGTATGACATTTGCGCAAAGGCCAGTGTCAGGATTGAAAAGTAAATCCCGGAACGGCGCAGCGACACAAAGCCAATCACAATCGCGAATAGGCCCGCAGTGATAACAGACAATATGATTGCAGGAACGACGTTATAGCTCAGCAGTTTGAACATCCAAACGGCTGAATAGGATCCCACACCCAAGAATGCAGCGTGACCGAATGACAGGTATCCTGTCAAACCGAACAGAATGTTAAAGCCAATCGCAAAGATACCAAAGATAACAAAGCGTTGCATCAGGTCTGGATAGCCTGCGTTAAACTGGGCAAGCGCGCTGTCTGCAGGGAAGGGGTTTAGGATGATTGGTGCGCAGAACGTCAAAATCGCGACGATGATCAACAATCGGGTGTCTTTTTTGTCTAGTCCAAACATGGATTAGTCCTCCATCACGCCTTTGCGGCCCATCAAGCCACGTGGACGAGTGAGCAAAATAATAATCGCAACCAGATAGATGATGATCTGGTCGATGCCGGGCAAAATTGCCTTTACTTCGTTCATTGAGGCAAAAGATTGCAAGATCCCCAAAAGGAAACCCGCAGCCACAGCACCCGGAAGGGACCCCATGCCACCCACAACAACAACAACGAAGGAAAGAACAAGGAAATCCATGCCCATGTGATAGTTCGGCGACAGGATCGGCGTGTACATCACACCCGCCATCCCCGCGACAGCGGCGGCAAGGCCAAACATCAACGTGAAGCGGCGGTCAATGTTGATCCCCAACAAGCCGACAGTTTCACGATCTGCCATGCCTGCGCGGACCACCATCCCGAAGGTAGTGAATTGCAAGAAGGCAAAGACACCCGCGATAATGATCGCGGAAAAGGCGAAGTACACCAAGCGCCACACAGGATAGATGATCACGTTTGGATCAAACCCAAGCAGAACGCCGAAATCCATGGATCCCAAAAATGCGCTGGGCGCAGGTGTTTGGATTGGGTTCGCGCCAAAGAAATATTTGATGATCTCTTGCAAAACAATCGCCAAACCGAATGTCACCAGAATTTGGTCTGCGTGGGGACGTTTATAGAAATGTTTGATTAGGCCACGTTCCATTGTGTAGCCCACTGCCAGCATAACAGGGATCGAAAAAACGATTGCAATCGGGACTGACCAATCGATCAGAGCCGTTCCAAAACTTTCGCCGAACCATGATTGAAGGTAGGGTACTTTTACCTCAAGAGGATTTCCCAAAAAGTCCTTTTGGGATTCATCAATGGTAACATAGCTGATTTTCATCAGTCGTTGCAGAGTGACGGCACAAAAAGCACCAATCATAAAGAGTGCGCCATGCGCAAAGTTTACGACACCCAAGGTGCCGAAGATAAGTGTAAGTCCCAATGCAATCAATGCATAAGCCGAGCCCTTATCAAGCCCGTTTAGGATTTGAAGAATAATAGCGTCCATCGTCCGCGCCCTGTTTTGGTGTGACTGATGACCCGAATAAACGGTCAAGAATGACTGGCCGCGCGATTGCGGCCAGTCCAAAGAAGGTCGTGATTAACCTGCGTTACAGGTGCCAAGTGTCGCTTCGTCACCACCAAACATTGGGTGGTTTGGCGCATATGTGACTTGCTCAACTGGTGTTGTTTCAACGATTTCCAATGTGTCGTATTGGTTTGTTGGGTTTTCTTTACCCTTCATGACCAACACGTCTTTAAAGCACTGGTGATCTTCGGCACGGTACAGTGTCTTACCGTTGCCCATACCGTCGAATTCAAAGCCTTCAAGTGCTTCTGCAACTGCACATGGGTTGAACGAACCCGCGCGTGTAACTGCATCCGCATATAGCAATGTTTGAACATAGCATGTGTGTGCTGCGTTTGATGGTGGGCGACCGTATTTTTCGCCGAATGATTTAACGAACGCTTTGGTGCCTTCATCCGCGAGCTGCCAGTTCCAGTTCATCGAACCGTAAACGCCTTGGATGTTTGAGCCCGCGCCCGCTGCCATCAATTCTGAGTACAGAGGAACAACGATTTCAAAGTTCTTGCCGCCAACTTGTTTGTCACGCAGACCGAATTGGATCGCTTGTGTCAATGAGTTAACCATGTCCGCACCGTAGTGGTTCAGAACCAAAACGTCTGCGCCTGAGTTCAGAACAGGTGCAATGTATGACGAAAAGTCGCCCGCGCCAACCGGTGTTAGAACGTTGTTCGCTGTTTGCCAGCCCATTGCTTCGGTTGCGGCTTGGATAGACTCTTGTTGTGTCCAGCCCCATGTATAGTCCGCAGTCAAGTGGTACGCACGGCGGTCTGTGCCGTATGCGTTTTTCAAAACTGGGCCAAGCGCTGCGCCTGACATGTAACCGTTAAAGAAGTGACGGAAACCGTTTGCTTTGCGGTCTTTACCAGTTGTGTCGTTTGAGTGTGTCAAACCTGCCATAAAGATGATGCCAGCTTCTTGGCACAGACCCTGAACAGCAACAGCCACACCTGATGATGAGCCGCCGTTGATCATGATGACGCCGTCTTTTTGGATCATCGATTGCGCAGATGCGCGTGCAACGTCTGATTTTGTTTGTGTGTCACCTGTGACGAATTCAACTTTTTTGCCCAAGATGCCGTTACCTTGCAGTGCTTTTGAGCTGAAGGTGTTCATCATGCCGCCGTCGCCGATACCGTTCAGGTGCTCAACAGCCAATTCTTGTGCGCGCAGTTCGTCCAGACCCTCTTCTGAGTATGGGCCAGTTTGTGGAACGTTAAAGCCGATTTTCACAGATCCGCCAGTTGGTTCGTTTGTGAAAGCTGCAGCAGAAGACGCTGTGAAGATTGTAGGAAGTGCAAGACCGGCACCCGCCGCTGCACCTGTTTTGATCACGCCACGGCGTGTCAGGTCTAATTTGGACATGTAATCCTCCCAATTTAAGTAATGCTTCCGGCTCCTCCTGCCGACCGCATGGCACAATTGTGCAAGGGTATTATTCCAGTGTTTTGGAAAATTTCGCAATAATGCTTTCAAATACAATAATTTATTTGTAAAATATTACACAGTATGCGACGGTATTTTGTAAATTAATTTACAAAAGGTGGCGCATCATGTTGTTACTTGGGTTTTTTTTATGGTTTTAGATACGGGATCAACCGGCGCACGATTGCGCGAACGGCGTATCGCGGTTGGGTTAAAGCAGGCAGAATTGGCCGAAAAGGTTGGGATTTCAGCGTCATATTTGAACCTGATCGAACACAACCGCCGCAGAATCGCGGGAAAATTGTTGATAAATCTAGCCAACGCATTAAATCTCGACCCTGCTATTTTGTCAGAGGGGGCGCAATCCTCATTGGTGGGGCGTTTGCAAGAATGCGCAAGCCATCAATCACCACAGGGCCAGGTTATCGATCGCGCCGTTGATTTTGCAACCCGTTTCCCGCGCTGGGCGGAACTGACCATTTCGCTGGATCGCAAATTGCGTCAAATGGAACAGACGGTCGATGTATTGAACGATCGCCTGTCGCATGACCCACATTTAGCAACATCCCTGCACGAGGTTTTGACCACCGTCACCGCCATTCGATCAACATCATCAATCCTGGCAGAAACCGATGACATTGCCCCCGAGTGGCGCACCCGATTTCATCGCAACCTTAACGAAGACAGCCATCGATTGACCGAAGGCGCCCAGGCGCTGGTGTCGTATCTGGATACATCGTCCCAAGATACCGTTTCCATTGGTACGCCCTGGGACGAATTGGATGGGTTTTGGGCGGCGCACGATTATTGCTTTGATGATTTTGATCATTTTTCCGCCGCAGATTGGCATGCCTATATTACCGCCGCGCCGGAATTGGTGTCTGCACAGGCGCGGTCTTTGGCAATTGATTTTGCCAACCGCTATCGCGACGATGCCAGCCAGATCCCCAAGCAGAACCTGATTGACGCAGTGGCGGTCTGTGGATTTGATGCGGTGCAATTGGCGCAGACACTGCGCAGTGACATTCCAACCGTGATGCGCCGATTGGCATTTTTATCGCAACAGGACTTGGGTATGGAAATTGGGTTGGCCTGTTGTGATGCCTCTGGCAGTTTTATTATTCGAAAACCGGTTGCGGGCTTTCATATCCCGCGGTTTGGGTCGGCCTGTGCCTTGTGGCCGATCTTTGCCGCGATCGGGCGACCCATGGCGCCGATTTCAATGGTTTTGCGCCACACCGGCCGCGAAGGGGGGACATTTGATACCATCAGCTATGCTGAGGTACAGCCAGCCTATGACACAACGCCCTATCCGATGACGCGATCTTATATGTTGATCATTCCGCGCCATGATAGCGACAGTGTTGATCCCCTGCGTGTTGGTGCCGCCTGCCGCGTCTGCGCGCGAAATGCCTGTCCCGCCCGACGCGAAGGCAGCATTTTGGGGCATCAAGGTCTTTGACAAATTTGCAGATTACGTCTTAGATAGACAAAAAAACGCGCAACGCGACAAACGGGGAGAACAGGATGAGCAAGACAGTCTTGCTGATCGAGGATGAGCCTAACATCATCGAAGCGATCAGTTTTATACTGTCACGGGATGGTTGGACGGTTGCGACACACTCAAACGGCCATGATGCCAATGACGTGATTGTGCGCCGCAAACCGGACTTGGTGATTTTGGACGTCATGTTGCCGGGTAAAAGCGGGTTTGATATTTTGCGAGACTTGCGACAAGACGCGCAGTTTCAGGATTTGCCTGTATTGATTTTGACAGCGCGCGGTCAAGCTAAGGATCGCGAATTGGCCGAGGCCTTAGGTGTCAGTCGGTTTATGACCAAGCCATTTTCAAATGCCGATGTCTTGGCGGCGGCAAACGGCTTGGTTCCGTAGTAATGGCAAAGAAACCCCTAATATTCCTAGAACGCGACCGGTACCGTACGCGCCGATTGGTTGATGGATTGCGGGTTTTGCCGATCTTGGCCGCGATTTTGTGGATGTTTCCTGCAATTTGGACACATGACCCCGAAAATCCACCAAACATTGCACAGGGAGCGATTTATTTTTTTTGCACTTGGGCGATCATGATTGGATCCAGTTTTCTGTTGGTGCGCCGGCTGCGCCATTCAGCTGAATTCTGGCAAGATGATCAATCGACCCAAGGGGATCGTGATTGACATGATCAATATCCTGATTACCGCCAGCATGTTCTACGTTGCAGCGTTATTTTTTGTGGCATTCTGGGCTGAACGTGCGGCCGCACGCGGGCGGGGGGCATGGCTGCGGTCGCCTTGGGTCTATACGCTGTCATTATCAATTTACTGCACGGCTTGGACATTTTATGGCGCAGTGGGCTACGCCGCGCGGTCGGGATTGGAATATTTGACCATTTATCTAGGCCCCAGTTTGATCATGCTGGGCTGGTGGTGGATTTTGCGTAAATTGGTGCGCATAGGCCGGGCGCAGCGTGTCACATCCATTGCTGATTTGCTGTCATCACGGTTTGGAAAATCAAATTTGCTGGCGGCACTGGTCACCGTTTTGGCAGTTGTTGGAACAACACCCTATATCGCGCTTCAATTACAATCCGTGACACTATCATTTTCGGCGTTTTCGCAGGTCGATGATCTGGGAGCGATGGCGGCGAAAAATGAAAACTGGGCCTTGTGGGTTGCGCTGGGCTTGGCGTTTTTCACGATCATTTTTGGCACGCGTAATCTGGATGTAAATGAACGCCATCACGGTGTTGTCATGGCCATCGCGGTCGAGGCGATTGTAAAATTATTTGCACTATTAGCAGTCGGAGTTTTTGTTGTTTGGGGGGTCAACGGCGGGATCGGCCCGATGTTACAGGCCATCGAGGCATCGCCACAAAACAACTGGCAGATGGACAATGCCCGTTGGGTTGCGTTGACGTTTTTGTCAGCTGCGGCCTTTCTGACATTGCCGCGCATGTTTCAGGTATTGGTCGTCGAAAACGAAGATGAGCGCCATTTGCAAACCGCATCATGGGCGTTTCCAACCTATGTTTTATTGATGTCCTTGTTTGTTTTGCCCATCGCCGTTGTCGGGCAGGCCATCCTGCCCCAAGGGTCGAATCCAGATTTGTATGTTTTGACTATTCCACTGACCTTGGGCCAAGATTCATTGGCAATCCTATCGTTTTTGGGCGGATTTTCTTCGGCGACATCAATGGTTGTAGTTGCGTCCTTGGCCTTGGCGACGATGGTGTCGAACCACATCGTTATGCCCATTTGGTTGCGCTATTGGCAGGGGAAATTTTCTGCCTTTGGGGATGTCCGCCGGATTGTATTGTTGGCACGGCGCGTGTCCATCGGGTTCGTTTTGTTTTTGGGCTATCTTTATTATTCGCTGTCTGGGGGCAGTGCGGCCTTGGCCGCGATTGGATTGATTTCCTTTACGGGCGTGGCCCAAGTATTACCAGCCATGATTGGTGGGTTGTTTTGGCGCGGGTCGACCCGAATGGGTGCGATTTGCGGTTTGCTGGTTGGTTTCTTTGTCTGGGCCTATAGCCTGTTTTTACCCAGCTTTGGCGTCGATGTGATCGTGTCTGTGGATGTGATGCAAAACGGGCCTTGGGGGATTGGGGCATTGCGTCCGCAGGCTTTGTTTGGGATCGATGGCATGGATCCGCTGGTTCACGCCATTTTTTGGAGCATTCTGTTAAATACAATCGTTTTTGTTTTTGTGTCGCTGATCGATTTCCCATCCCCCTTAGAGCGGTTGCAGGGCGCGCAGTTTGTCGATGTCTTTGATCACTCATCAGCCACCAGCGGATGGACAGGCAAAGCCGGCCAAAGCGAAGACCTCATGGTTATGGCGCAGCGTATCATCGGGTCGGTCCAAGCCCAAAGATTGTTTCAATCTGAGGCGCAAAAACAAGGCGTAGCTGGCTTTCTGCCCGAGCCGACGCCGGAATTTTTGGAACGATTAGAACGTGAATTGGCGGGGTCGGTTGGGGCGGCAACAGCACATGCGATGGTGGGCCAAATTGTGGGCGGCACATCCGTGACCGTTCAGGATTTGATGGCCGTGGCGGATGAAACGGCCCAGATGATGGAATATTCATCACGCCTTGAGGCGCAGTCAGATGAACTTAGCCGGACCGCAAGACAGCTGAGAAATGCAAACGACAAGCTGACGCAAATATCGGTGCAAAAGGATGCGTTTTTGTCCCAAATCAGCCATGAATTGCGCACACCCATGACCTCAATTCTGGCGTTTTCAGAAATCATGAAAGAGGGGCAGGACCTTGATCGGCAGAATTTGAACAAATACGCCACAATCATTCACGCAGAATCGACGCGACTGACCCGATTGCTAGATGATTTGTTGGATCTAAGTGTCCTAGAACATGGCCAGGTGCATTTGAATCTGACTGAAAGCTGCCCAAATCAGCTGATCCGACGGTCCATTGAAACCGTTCAAGCGGGCGAAGCGCATCGGGTGATGCGCATTAACCTGCGCCTAGATGATACCGTGCCCAAGGTGATTACTGATGCGGATCGCTTGGGGCAGGTTTTTATCAACTTAATCGCAAATGCCCGCAAATACTGTGACGCGCATGCGCCAGAATTGACAATTACGGTGTCACATCGTGGTGGGCTAATCCTTTGCGATTTTATTGATAATGGGTCGGGTGTACCCAAAGAAGAACAAGAGATGATTTTTGAAAAATTCGCTCGTGTTGGTCAAACCAAAGCAGGGGGTGCAGGTCTGGGCCTGGCCATCTGCCGCGAAATCATGGGGCGACTGGGTGGTGAAATTACCTATCTACCCGGCCAAGGCGGTGGCGCGTTTCGTGTCAGTTTTCCCACTGATGCGGATAATTTCATCGCCCATTAATGAATTGGTAAAGGTTCACATGCCAATGTGCTGCGGTATCTTATGCACATGGTTTTAGAATGGAACATCGCACAATTATTCAACGTAAACTGTCGCGATCGGATCGGGGCAAGGCACCGCAAAACGCGGGGCAGTGGGCCAAGTGTGTGACACGGGCTGCACATGCGGCGTTGACCCTGCCATTAACAGCGGGGCGGCGACATGCGTTGCGGGTGCTGTCCGACGATGTGCCGGCGTTGTTGACGGACATGGGGTTGGTCGCATGGTGTGCCTCGGATCAAGGTATGGGTGTCTTTATTGCCTTTGATCAACATGCTTTGGGCGCCATGGTTGAGGTGCAGACTATCGGTCGCGTTTTGGGGCGGGCCTGCCATGGCCGGCGTGCAACGCAGACGGATTTCGCTCTGACCACTCCTTTTATTGATGCGATTTTGGATGATGCCGTGGCCAATGATTTGGTCCAAGCGGGGTTTGGCCGAAAAACATGGGTTCAAACCCTGTCTGATATTTCGCATTTTTCCGAACGCGAATTTGACATCGTGTCAATGTCGTTTCGGATGGGCGATGGGGGTGTGTCTGGCAAGGTGGTGATCGGTTTGCAAATCCCCCTGACGCCAGAATTGCAAAATAATGGCCCTGAAATTGCCAAGGATTGCCCGCAAATTTCCGAATTACAGGTGCAAATGTCCGCCGAATTGGCGCGCATAAAAATTACGTTGGCTGATTTGGCCAAGCTAGACGCAGGACATCAAGTGATGTTGCCTATAAATGCCCTAAGCGATGTTCGCCTAAGACCCCAAGGGGGCGGGCCAGAATATCTGTGCAGCTTAGGCCGTCAAATGGGATCGCGCGCGGTTCAAATGATTTTGGATGCCACCGCAAGTCCAGCGGCGGCCACGGTATCCAATGATACCGCACCCGCACCTGACACAGCACATGCAGATACGGACACGTCACAGCCATCCTTTGACCCAGATGTCGAGGGCGCATTGGATCAAGATTGGCTGGACGCTTTGTCTGAATATGACGACGCCGCCGATCAGGATGTGATCGACGGCGCCGCCTAGGTGATATTCCTACAGGTTAGGACTTAACCATCCATTTTTTCCAACTGCGCCTTGAAAATTGGGGCAATTAACATGCCGCCCAACATAGCGGCAAAGAAAATCCACAAGGACATTCCGCCAAAGCTAAGCGATGCAATTGCTGGTCCTGGACACAGACCTGCCGTGGCCCAACCCGCGCCAAACAGGACGGACCCAACAACCAAATTGCGGCCTAGTTTCGGATCAGGTTTCGCTGGAAACGATCCGCCGATAACAGGCGTGCGCCCCTTGGTATAGGCCCAAGCCAGTGCCATCGGGATCATTGCACCCCCCATAACAAAGGCCAACGTGGGATCCCACGCGCCAAAGACGTCCAACCAACCTTGGACCTTGGCAGTGTTGGTCATTCCAGACACCAACAAACCACCGCCAAAAAACAAACCAGCAACGAAAGCAATCATATTCCGCATCAGATCAACCCCAAAACGTGACGCAATGTGGCCATCGTCAGACCGCCCGCGCCAATGTAAAACACAGTTGCCACGATCCCGCGCAGGGACAGGCGTGAAATGCCGCACACACCGTGACCGGATGTACAGCCATTGGCAATGCGTGTGCCCACGCCCACCAACAAACCAGCAGCGATCAGCTGGACCACATTGTTTGTAATGTTTGTTTCGGTACGTTCCCAGAATTGGATCACGATCAGGGGCATCAAGAATACGCCCGCCAGAAATATAATCCGCTCGGCCGCGGTGGACCAACCTGATTTATCGACCAGACCACCAATGATGCCGCTGGCCCCCATGATACGCCCATTCCCGATCAGGTAAATGGCGCCCCCCGTTCCGATCAGCAGGCCGCCGACCAGACCGTAAATATAGTCTATGTGCATTTTAATTTTCCGATTGTTAGCTGTTTATCCCAGCGCGGCGTGCCGCACTGGGATGTCCCCACTTAAACCCTGCTAAGGTTCAGATTTTGTTTACAGGTACCTTTAGATATATGTTGCCCTGTTCATCCGCGGGCGGCATGTTGCCGGCGCGCATGTTCACTTGTAAGGATGGGATAATCAGACGGGGTTTTGCCAAATTTGCATCCCGCTCATCGCGCATGGACACAAACTCTTCCTCTGATTTTCCGCCGCCGATATGTACGTTCAACGCCTTTTGTTCGGCCACAGTGGTTTCCCATGCAAATTCGTCACGGCCCGGTGCTTTGTAGTCGTGACCAACGAAAATGCGTGTATCATCTGGCAATGCCAAGATTTTCTGGATTGAGTTGTACAGTGTTTCAGACGACCCACCCGGGAAATCGCAGCGTGCGGTTCCAAAGTCGGGCATAAACAAAGTATCGCCAACAAAGGCAGCATCACCTACAACATAGGTCAGACACGCAGGGGTGTGACCGGGTGTGTGCAGTACGTCGCCGCGCATTTGGCCGATGTGGAATACATCGCCCTCTTGGAACAATTTATCAAACTGGCTGCCATCACGTTGGAATTCTGTGCCTTCGTTGAACACTTTGCCAAAGGTGTCTTGGACAACTGTAATACGGTCGCCGATACCAATTTTGCCACCAACTTGTTTTTGGATATAGGGTGCGGCGGACAGGTGGTCGGCGTGGACATGTGATTCCAACAGCCACTGGACCTCTAGGTTATTGTCTTTGACATACTGGATGATTTCATCAGCCGATTTCGTGTCAGTGTGACCAGATGCATAGTCAAAATCCAAAACGCTGTCGACAATGGCACAGGCCGAGCCGTTGGGGTCCTTAACAACAAACGAAACTGTAAAGGTTGCTTCGTCGAAAAATGCGGTAACTTCGGGTTTCATCAGAATCTCCATTCTCATTCACAAATGAATATATATTAAAAATGGAATGTATTTCAAGTGAAAATATTAAGAGTCCGATATTTACCTAAAATTATTTCAAAAATATTCCCAAAATGACCATCATCAAACCAAAGGTTGATAGCAACAGGGCGCCCATGTTCAGCGGCACGACCTTTTTCACGGCCTCGCGCAGTTCGTCATCATTGGCAGCTGTTTTCTTGGCTTTGGATACTTTCAGAATGCTGATGATCAGGCCGATCAAGCCAATGACAGATACTGCAGCACCGCCCCAAATTAAAATTGGCATAGTTTGCCCCCATAACAGTTGTTTGCCGTGGCATATGACAAAAGATTTGTCAGAGCAAGTGTAAGCGGGTTGCATGCCCATCGCGCACAGGCTAAATCGGATCAACCAAGCAAGAGGTCAGAGATGAACGACGAAATTACAGATGCAACATACCGCGTCACAGCCGATGAACTGCGTCAATTCATTGAACGGTTTGAACGTCTAGAGATCGAGAAAAAAGAGATCGCCGACCAACAAAAAGAAGTGATGGCCGAAGCAAAGGGCCGCGGCTATGACACCAAAGTGATGCGCAAACTGATTACACTGCGCAAACGCGATCTAAACGACATTGCCGAAGAAGAGGCCGTGTTAGAAATGTACAAAGAAGCACTGGGCATGCAGTAGGCTGGTGCGGAAAAATTAAGTCAGGGAAATATTAACCTGACATTGGGGATTTCCGTGATTTTTGCCAGATCATCTTCGTAAAGGTCGGTCAGGAAATCCACTTCCTCTTGGGCCAGTCCCGTAATTGACACATCTTGGTCCATAATTTCGGGGCGGCCAAATTTTTCGGCAAAGGCAAACATAACCTCGCGCTTTTTTTCGGCGCTGAGGTTGGTGTTTTTGTTCATATAGGCGACAAAGCGGGCCTGTCCTACATCGCTGAGCAGATGCAAATACAAACGATAGGTATCTTTTATCGCTATATTTGGGGGAACCTGCCCAACAGCGCGGATGACATCTTGCCAGACAAAGGGGGAATCTTCGTAGCACCAAACGGTGATTTTCATATCCATAAAATGCGCTTGCAGGCGCAGGAACAGCTCGCTCCACCTTAGGGTTTCGGGGGCAGAACCGCCCGTCACAGCAGACAGATTATTCGAATCACAGGTTTTCATTAGGGCCGCCAGATATGTGGCGGGGTTCCGGATTGCGAAAAACAACTTGATGCGATCGTTTTTGAACACCTCAACCGCGCTGCGCAGTTTTTCAACCGCTTGGGGGAAAAATACGCCTTGGGCCACCGTTTGTGCAGGCGGCGCAAACAGCATCGGCACGGATAACACCATCGCCAAGGTATCGGGGGGCTGATCACCACAGATACTGTCATACAGCATATCGCGCAGTTCGTCAGTGAATTGCGCCCCTTCGATTTGGCGCATTGCTTGTCTTCGGGAACGGCGATACAAAACCGGATCAGGTACCGCCACCTGACAGCGATCCAATGCAGGTTTGTTGTTGTTCATAGACACCATCAAGGTGTCATTGTCTGTTGGATGCGCCCCTGCGTGCAGCAAAATGTCCATATTATCGCTTTCTTGTGGATTGCGGTATGTATTTGTATATAAGCCACATTGGTTTTAGCAATGTGTAAACAACGATAAAAGGATAAGTTGTGCAGGTCAGTCGCGCGACACCATCGACACGATGGCGCCCAAATGGGGCGGGGATATGGTCGTTGGGGGCAGTGATCATTGCCGTTATCGTCATTTTGCCCATTTTATCGGTGATTTACTTGGCGTTTTTCCCTACGGAAAACATTTGGCCACATTTGTTGTCGACCACATTACCGCGGTATTTTCGCACAACACTTGCCCTGATGCTGTCCGTTGGATTTGGGGCCATCATGATTGGCGCGGGTGCGGCTTGGTTGATCACACGGTATCGGTTTTTCGGATCACGATGGTTGGAATGGTTGCTGCTGTTACCGCTGGCAATCCCAGCCTATGTTGGGGCTTATGCCTTGGTTGATCTGCTAGAATATGCGGGACCGGTACAAACCGCGCTGCGCGAGCTGATGGGTTGGAAAACATCGCGCGATTATTGGTTTCCGGAAATCCGATCCTTTGGCGCGGCGGTGTTTGTGCTGACTTTTGCGCTGTATCCGTATGTTTATCTGCTGACGCGGGCTGCATTTCGCGAACAATCCGGTGCCTCGGATGAGGTGGCGCAATCATTGGGCGTATCGCCCTTGGGACGGTTTTTCAAAATTGGTCTGCCCCTTGCGCGGCCCGCGATTGCCGCAGGCGCAGCGATTGTGATGATGGAAACGGTCAATGATTATGGCACGGTCAGCTATTTTGCAGTGCAGACCCTGACCACGGGTATTTTTAACGTCTGGTTGCAAACGAACAATGCAGGCGGGGCCGCACAATTGGCTTCGGTTGTTCTGGGCGTTGTGGTGCTGTTGGTTGTGTTGGAAAAATTTGGGCGCACCAGAATGCGATATTTTAATCTGTCCCGTCACCATCGCCCGGTTGAGCCGCAAACACTGACAGGCAGTGCGTCATTTTTGACATTCCTCGCCTGCGCTGTGCCCGTCTTTATTGGTTTCATCCTGCCTGCCTTGGTTTTGGGCAATCATGCGTTGCACCACATTCCCGAATGGTCCAACCCCGACTTGCTGAAAGCATTGCGAAACACGTTGTTGGCAGGTGGCAGTGCTGCCATTGTGACCGTGGCGGCGGGTTTGTTCATGGTTTATGGTGTGCGCCTGTCGGGCCATGGCCTGCCGCGCATTTTATCACCCATCACCACAATCGGCTATGCCGCACCTGGGGCAGTTTTGGGGGTCGGAATTTTGATCCCCTTAGCCACCATTGATAACGCGGTTGCCGATTTTGTAGAAACCACATTTGGTGTGGATCCTGGGCTGATTTTGACCGGGACAGCCTTTGCGTTGGTCTTGTCATATTTTGTACGCTTTTTCGCAATTGCGCAGGGGTCGGCGGATGCGGCTATGGGGCGCGTGTCGCCGAATTTGGCAAATGCGGCGCGATCATTGGGACGCAATCACACACAGGTCCTACGCGAAGTCTATGTTCCCTTGATCAAAGGATCGGTGGGATCCGCTGTTTTGCTGGTCTTTGTCGATTGTGTCAAAGAATTGCCCGCCACATTGCTGTTGCGTCCGTTCAATTTCAACACTTTGGCAACCCGTGTTCACGAACAAGCCAGCCTAGAAAACCTGTCCCAAGCTGCACCCGCATCGCTGTATATCATTGCTGTTGGGATCGCTTCTGTTCTGCTGTTGGCCCGAACCACAAAATAATTTAAAATTTTTTCAAAAGGGGTATTGCAACCCGTTTCGGCTTTGGCTAAAGACGCGTCAGTGCCCCTATAGCTCAGCTGGTAGAGCAACTGATTTGTAATCAGTAGGTCCGCGGTTCGAGTCCGTGTGGGGGCACCACTAAAACATCATAA
>Ga0255757_10003474_pt1 | contig 14450 bp, 16 predicted proteins | sample 071ome_27_FD_179957 | JGI IMG/M metagenome (GOLD analysis project Ga0255757, IMG submission 179957) | Coastal salt marsh microbial communities from the Groves Creek Marsh, Skidaway Island, Georgia - 071409AT metaG (version 2) | ecosystem: Environmental > Aquatic > Marine > Intertidal zone >...
ATAAAAAACATAAACTGTCAATTTATGTAAAAAAATGTTATCTCAGTTATGGATAATTCTTATATCTAATTAGATTGTGCATTAGTGAAAGAAAACAAAAGAATACCCCCCGCAACAGTTAAGAGGCTTCCGCTGTATTTACAGTGTTTAGAGCAAATTAATCCTGATGAAATTGGTGTATCTTCAAAAAAACTTGCTGAACTTACAAAATTAAATGATGCTCAAGTGAGAAGAGATTTATCATATTTAGGAACTCTTGGTACTAGAGGCGTTGGATACGATATTGCTACTTTAAGAAACCAATTACAACTTGAACTTGGACTTGTTGAAGGGTGGAGCGCAGTAATTGTAGGAGTTGGCAATTTAGGTTCTGCCTTAGCTCACTATGGAGGTTTCAGAGACAAAGGATTTGGGGTTGTTGGATTATTTGATGATGATCCAAAAAAAATTAATAAGCAAGTTGCTGGTCTTGTAGTCAAACCATTAAAAGATTTGTCAAAAGACTGCGAAAAGTTCAATGTTGCAATTGGAATTATTGCTACTCCTGGTCAATATGCACAAGCTGTTGCAGATGAGTTGATCAATTGTGGAGTTAGATCAATATTGAATTTCGCACCAGTGCTACTTAAAAATGTACCTGATGTACAAATCAGATCAGTTGACCTTTCACAAGAACTTCAAATTTTAAGCTACTACTTAGATAGACCTGTCTTAAAAGCTGTAGATTAAGAATTTCTCTGAAAATAAAATCCTAAAACACCTCTAATTATCAAACTAAAGTTAAGAGAAATCCACAATATTTCAATTGTGTTGCTATAAGTTAAAAGAACATTGCATAAAATTCCACCCAAAACTGAAGATAAAATAGTAATTATTGAAAATTCTTTTGACTTATCTAACCCAAGTAAAACTCCATCCCATAAAAATGCAAAGCATCCAATTAGCAAACTAATAGCAAAATAAACTTCCACATTTCTTGAAATAAATTGTGATAAATTTTGACCAGATATAAAGTCAACCAAAAGGCTGACGATAAAAAATGATAGAAAAAATAATATTGTAGAAAGAATGCCTGTTATTTTAAATAAATGTATTTGAAGTTCAGATTTTTCAAAGTTCTCTTTTTTAGAGACTAATTCAGATACTAAAGTTTGTGAAGCAATAGCTACAGAATCAACAAATACATATCCAAGAGACCAAATCTGCAATAAAACATGTTGCAATGCAATCTCTTCCATTGACATTATCGAAGATCTATTTCTAAGATAAGCCATAAATCCTGTCAAAAAGAATGATCTTACAAATATGAATAACCCAATATTAAAAAACTTATTTACTAAAAACCTTTTATCAACAATGTCTGTCGTATTTTCAAATTTTTTACGTTTTGTTGATAATATTTTTACTGAATAAATAGAGGCTGCGAAAAATGATAGTGAACTAGCAAATCCAATACCAGCAGCACCAAAGCCTAGATAAAGACCAAAAAATAAACTAAATAAAATATTTAAAAATGAAACAACTAAGGAACTATATAGTGTTATCTTTGGATACTTTAAGCCTCGTAATACTGCGGTTGAATACATATTTAATAAATAAAATGGAAGCCCTAAACATCTGAAAACTAAATAATCAGATGATAAAAATGAAACACTCGATGTTGGTTTAAATAAATTTATAAAAAATTCATTTGTAAAAAATAAAACAATAAACGATACCGTTCCAAGAATAATTGCTGCTTTAGTACCAAAATCTATAAAAAAGTTTAAGCTGTTGTGTTCTTTTTTAGTGTTAAATGAACTCACTAAAGGTGTTGTTCCATAGGCTAAAAATACAAAAATCCAAATAAAAACAAAGTAAATAGTTTCACCAATGCCTATTGCTGATAAAGAATTTAAATCAATTAAACCTGCAACTCTTGAGTCAATTAAACCTACAATTGGTTCCAACAAAAGCCATAGTAAGATTGGACTAGTATTTGTCCAAACATCTCTTCTTATTTGACTATTCATAAATTTTTTGCTTTTAACTGTCCCCAATGCATTATTTGAAAAAGAGCATTTTCTCCTAAAAGTTGTGGAGTTACTTTGTAATTTTTATATCCAAGTTCATAAAGAAATTCATTAATTATTTGGGTTGGTGTTTTAGATTGCTGTTGAAAGTTTTTTGAAAATTCTATATAAAATTTATTTTCTAATATCTCTAACTCATTAAGAACAATGCCCTCCTTTTTAAGATATTTTTTAAACCCTAAAATTATTGTTTCTGTAAATACTTCAAGCTCTTCTTTACTCATTATGAAAATATTTGTACAATTATTAATCCAAGGGGTCCAGAAACAACTGCTAACCCAATCCTTTTATAATTAGGTTCTAAAATTGTACCTCTATGACTATTAGAACTCATTAAGCTTCTATGACCACTTTGTAAAGTTGGTGTAATTGCAAGATTTTCACCAATAAGTTGGTAGGGTATCCCTGCGTTGTCCAATCTATCACTTGCAAATTCTCCATTTTCAGGGTTTTTATGACACCAAAATCCCTTCGTGTACATTTCTATGGCATAATCTTTAGCTACTAAAGATATACTTTGATTAAATTCCAAAGGTAACAAATTATTGATTACCCTTTCTTCATTTAAAATTTGTGCCATTTGATTGCTTAAATCGTTGTCAAAAAATATTGATTGAAGTGGGTATTTTGGAATTTCTACACACCCAAACTCGTCAACTACTACTGTTGAGCTACCTGTAATTTCCTTTATTCTTTGACTAACTTTTAAAATGTCTGTACCAGAAATTAATTCAAGAAATTGCTGAGGGGTACCATCGACATTTAAATAAAAAGAAGTGAGATTTGATTCATTAATTTCTTTTTTTATCGTATTTGGCAAATTTAACAACGTTATTGAAGAAAGTAAAATTGTTAAAACTAAATTACTAACTAAAAGAGAAATAAGGATGCCAGAAAATTTATTGCCAATCTCAAACTCTGGTTCTCTAACTTTGAAAAGATTTAAAATCAAAGAAAAAATAGTGATTTGTGAGGAAAATATCAAAATTCCAGCAAATATTTCGGAAAAAACAATATCGGAATTAAACCAATTACTAATGTAATTTCCAAACTGGAATGAGTATCTAAAGCTGAAATGTATAGCAACAGATAACAAAATTAAATTAATCAGTTGTCTTAAATACCCTGACTTCCACCCAAAAAAGGCGTTATAAACAATAAAAATACCGATGAAAAAGTCAATATATTCAAAATTCACTAATGTATCAAAAACATTTTCCATATTTTTATATATTAAATGAATTTTTAAAAAATCATATTCTAATATTGAATAGTAAAAAAACTACGCTATTGTTTAAGAACTCCTACTTATATAGTAGGATTTTTTAATTTCAGTAACTGAAAGGAAATTATATGAAGAATCGCAAAGCTTTAGCTTTGATTGCGATTTTAGCATTAATTGCTGCAGCTTGTGGCGGTGCGGATGAAGTTGTAGAAGAAGTTGTTGTTGAAACAACTGAAGCTCCTGCAACAACTGAAGCTCCAGCTGAAGAAGCACCTTCTGATCCATTAGTATTGGCATCACTTATGCCATTATCTGGTGACTTAGCATCATTAGGACCTGGTATTGCACTAGGAGCAAAACTTGCTGTAGATCAAATCAACGCTGCTGGCGGTATAAATGGACAACCAGTTCAACTTATTGAAGGTGATAGTGGTTGTGACGGAGCATTAGCATTAACAAGCTTGACTGATGTAATTGGACAAGGTGCTCAAGGTGTTATGGGAGCTGCATGTAGCGGTACCTCATTGGCAATTCTTGACACAGCAATTGAAAATCAAGTAGTTATGGTATCTCCATCAAATACAAGTCCTCAATTTACAAAAATTGATAACAAAGGATTTTATGCAAGAACAGCTCCATCTGACCTTCTACAAGGTGAAGTTTTAGCTTCATTACTTGTTGAAGACGGTGTGAGTTCTGTTTCAATTATTTCTAGAGCAGACTCTTATGGTCGTGGTCTAGCTGAAGCAACAGCAGAAGCATTTGAAGCTGCTGGTGGTACAGTTAAGACAATCGTTTATCACGCAACAGATGCAACAGAATTCACTTCTGAAGTAACTGCTGTTGGTAAAGGTGCTCCAGAGGCAATTGTTGGAATTTTATTCCCAGAAACTGGTTGTGGTGTTTTACAACCTGCATTCGAACAAGGATTACTTGATACACCTTGGTACATGACTGATGGTGTAAAAGATGCAGGACTTGCGTCACTTTGTGGTCTTGGTACTGCACTTGACGGATTCAAAGGAACAGCACCTGGTTCTGCAGCTGGTGAAGCAAAAGATGCATTTGAAGCAGCTTATGCTCAAGTATCAGAAGATGGTTCACCAACTTTCATTTTCGCACCACAAGCTTATGATGCTGTCATGTTAATGGCAATATCTGCAGCTGCTAATGGTGTAACTGGACCAGAAATTGCTTCAGGTTTAGTTGCAGCTTCATCTGGTGGTGAAAAATGTATCGGCGTAGCATGTATTGCACTTGCAGCTGATGGTGTAGATGTAGACTATGTTGGTGCATCTGGTGAGATTGAATTAAATCAAGCTGGTGACCCAACCGCAGCTACATATGATATATGGACAACAGAGGGTGATACTAACCCAGTCCTATATTCAACGGACTTCGGTTCATAATCTTTAATTAGATTTAAAAAAAGGCCTGATTTATCAGGCCTTTTTTTTTATAACTAAAGTTTTCCTAAATATAAATCTATAACTCTTGGATCGTTAAGTAATTCTTCACCACTACCCTGATATGCATTACGTCCTTGATCTAATACATACCCTCTGTCACTTAAGGAGAGTGCTCTTTTAGCATTTTGCTCAACAAGCAAAATAGCAACACCTGAATCATTTATTTCTTTTACTTTTGAAAAAACTTCATTGATTGCAACCGGAGATAAACCTGCAGATGGCTCATCAAGTAATAAAATTTGAGGAGATGTAATTAGCGCTCTTGCAAGAGCTAAAATTTGTCTTTGTCCACCAGATAAATTTCCGGCTTTATCTCTTTTTCTATCTTTAAGAATTTCAAAATCTTCGTAAATTTTTTCTAATGCTTTTTTCTTATTTGTTTTTAAACTCCACGATCCTATTTCAAGATTTTCTTCAATAGTCAATGAAGGAAATACATTGGCAACCTGTGGAACATACCCGACTCCAAGATTTACAATTTTATGTGTTGCTAAATTTGTTTTTTCTTGACCTTCTATAAAAAACCTACCGCCTGATATATTTATAAGACCCATTATTGCTTTTAATAAAGTAGACTTACCTGCACCGTTAGGGCCAATAATCGACACAATTTCATTTTCATAAACTACAAGATCAACACCTTGTAATATATTTAAACCTTTTACATATCCAGCTGCTACTGCATTACATTCTAAAATTGTTTTATTCATCATTTTTACCTAGATATGCTTCGATTACTTCAGGATTATTTCTAACCTCATTGGGAGATCCATCTGCAATCAATGAACCTTCAGCAAGCACAACGACTCTATCAGAAATTTGCATTACTGCTTCAATATTATGCTCAACCATAATGATTGAAATTCCATCATTTGACAACTTCTGAATTAAATTTAATATATCCTCAGCAAGTTTAGGATTTACTCCAGCAAGTGGCTCGTCCAATAATAAAACTTCTGGTTTGTGTATTATTGATCTCGCCAATTCTAATAACTTTTTTTGACCTCCTGAAAGTTCGCGTGCATAAGATTCAGCCATATGTGATATATTCAACTCTGTCATCACTCTGTTTGCTTCCTCATTCAAATCTTTTTCATAATTTTTTTGTTCATTTGAACTTAATAAAGATCTAAATAATGAATCATTCTTAACAGATGATGCAGAGAATAATAGATTTTCTAAGACCGTCATTCTGTCAAAAACTTTAGTCAATTGAAAAGTTCTAATCATCCCTAAGCGAGCTATCTGATATGGTTGTAACTTTGAAATATTTTTATCTTTATAAACAATTTTTCCACTATCGGCACTTTGAAAACCTGATATCAAATCAAAAAATGTTGTTTTTCCAGCACCATTAGGACCAATAATTGAAGTTAATTCAGAATCATTTATTACAAGAGATTCAACATCAACAGCTTGCAATCCACCAAAAGATTTTTTTAAATTGTTTACTTCGATTAATTTATTTGACATCTAATAACAACTCTTCTTTTTTACCTAATAATCCACTTGGTCTAAATATCATTAATATCATGATTAAAAATCCAACTAGAAGAAACCTGACGCCAGCTAATTGCTGACCATTTGCATTTTCAAAAAATATGTATGCAAGTCTGTCTGTTTCAGAAATTATTACCCAAAAAATTATAGAGCCAAATATAGGACCCACTAAACTACTTACACCACCCAAAATCATAATTGCCCAAACATAAAACGTTAAGAGAGGAATAAATACAGTTGTTTCCAATGATCCATAATTAAACGCTAATAAAACACCTGATAAACCAGCAATTCCTGCACCCAGCATGAAACTTTGAAGTTTTAACCATACTGCATTTTTTCCCATTGCTCTTACAGCATCTTCATCTTCTCTTACTGCTCTTAAAGCTCTTCCCCATGGAGAATTGCTTAATCTTTTTAACAATAATAAAACTAAAATAATTGAAATCCATGCAATCAAACATACCCATGTTTGTGATGGCGCGATATCAAACTTAGTCGCTAAGTTTGTAACAAAAGCAGGTCTATACTGTTGCAAATTTTGTGAATACGAGATAATCCCATAAACACCTCCCGTTATATTTTCTAAATCTCTCACTAATAATCTAAATATTTCAGCAGCAGCAATTGTTACAATAGCTAAATAGTCTCCTCTTAATCTAATTGCTGGCAAACCCAATAGAAGTCCAAATAAAGCAGCAGAAATAATTCCTATTATCAAAGCTACAAACAAGGGAAGGCCAGTAGTTGTTATGTCTCCTTCTCTTCCGGCTGCATGAGGTATTAATAAAAGTGTAACGTAAGCACCAACTCCCATAAATGAAGCATGTCCAAAATTTAATAGACCAGTCCAACCAAAATGAACATTTAATCCAATTGCACTCAAACCATATATACCAGCAAAAGTGAGAAGGTTTAGTAAAACCCTTAAATATCCATCAGGATTTAAAGTCACAACTAAGACTATTCCAAATATTGTTAATCCGATTGTAAGAATTAAGTTTTTATTCGAAAGTAATCGATTCATGAAATTCTTTCTTTTTGACCAAAAATTCCTTGCGGTCTGAAAAGTAAAATAATAATCATTATTGCTAAAGCAATTGCATTTTTTGCTTCAGTATGACCTTCCATAAATGGTAAACCAACAGAAACTTGTACAAAGATTCCAATTAAAAAACCTCCTACCATAGCTCCAAAAGATGTACCTATTCCACCTAAAACTGTTCCGGCAAAAATTAATAAAAGTATCAAAAAACCCATGTTCCAACGAACGTCGTTAATAGTCGCTTGAAAGATTCCAGCAAGACCCGCCAGCATACTTGACAAAACCCATGTCATTAAAATAATATTGTCAGAATTAATTCCTGATACACTTGATAAGTCTTCAGAGTCTCTTACAGCTCTCATTGCTTTACCGATTCTTGTATAAGTTAAAAAGAAACCAACCAATAACATTACTATAACTCCAGCTATGAGCACATTTAAATTCCTTGGAGTCATGTCAAAAAATAAATATGTTTGTCTTCTTTGAAGTTCAAGCGGAAAATTTTGTACTTTACCAGTTGCAAATAACAAATATAAATGCCTTACAAAAATGGAGAGGCCTATCGTTACAACTAAAACAGCAATATTCCCAACATTATTTTTTCTTAGAGGTCTAAATAAAAACAGCTCTAGAAGACCACCAAAAAAACCGCATGTCAATACTGCAAGGATGCATGATATTGCAAAACTTAGTCCTAAAGGTGGAATAAAACCTAAAAATTCAATTCTGTAATCAACGGGGCTTGAAAAAAATAAAGTAGCAATTGCACCCAGTGCAATAATTTCACCATGTGCAAAGTTTACAATTCTAGTAACTCCATATAGCAACGATAAAGCAACTGATGCTACAGAGATGATTGTTCCGAGCAGTAATCCATTACCTAGTTGATCAAGCATTATGAACCATTAAAGAATTCTACTTCTGAACCTTCGGATATATAAATCTTAAACTTATAGTTTTCATTTACATTATTCAAATATCCTATTGTAGCATTTATCCAATTTGAGGGAACTTTGGCTAAACCAATTACAACAATAGGCACCTTCTCATCGACAAATATTTCGAAATTTCCGGAAATATAAATATCCTCTGAAATTAGATTATTGCCTAAGTAAACCTCCCCGGAACCTCTTATATTTGCTTCATTAATGTTTAATTTATCTAAATTTATTACAGAGTCTATTGAGAACAAATCTAAATCCCATATAGTTTCATTGTTTAATTTAATCTTCCATCCTTTAGTTTTATAAACTTCTGAAGAGGACATTTCTCTAATCATTAATATTTTTGGATTTCCGACATAACTATTTATAGTTTCAGGAAACCCAATATTTCCAGGACGATTAATTATATCTACATAGACACTATCACCTTCATAACTTGATAATTCTAATGATTCATCTATATCAATACTTAAAATATGTTCCTGAGATTTATCAAATTCTTCTAATTCAAATGGTGAAAAATGACTATTACCTAATAAAACAGAATTAAAAAATAAAAGAAATGGAAATGATACAAAAGTAATTATGAGTATTGTGTAAGAAATAGTATCTAGATAGATTTTAAATAAATATTTTTTGTTCAAATATATAAAACATAGAGGTAAAAACCACAAAAACCAATTATCCAGATAATCCAAAAAAATAGTTGGTCGTAATAATCCAAAAAAATATAAGGAAAAATTAAGTGCAACTGATATTAAAGTTGCTGATTTGATGAAAGTTAAATTCATTTCAGAGCCGGAGAGGGGAGTCGAACCCCTGACCTGCCGATTACAAGTCGGCTGCTCTGGCCACTGAGCTACTCCGGCGAATAGTAAAATAATAGCAAAATAGTAATTGAATTAAGAATTTTTTTTAAAAAAGTGTTGCATTGCAATTCCTGCAGCTACTGACACATTAAGTGATTCCATAAGTCCAGACATTTCTATGTGTGTTACCGCATCAATCTTATTTAAAACTTCATCACTCAAGCCTGATTCTTCACTACCCATTAAAAGAGCGATTTTTTGCCCCTCAAGATCTAAATTGTTTAATTTTATTTTTGAATCCACATCAAGACCTAATGTCCAATAGTTCAATGATTTGAGTTTTTTAAGTAAAGAAAATATAGAATTAAAATTAATAATTTTTACTTTTTCTAATCCACCTGAAGAAATTGAGAAAGTCCTTTCAGAAATTTGAACAGATCTTTTCTTAGGTATACACACTCCTAAAAAATCAAAAGCAGCTGCGCTTCTTACTATTGCTCCTAAATTGTGTGTATCTTGTAAATGGTCCAATACGATTAATTTATTGATATTTAATTCTTGTATGTTCGACTCATCATAAGTTTTTAGTTCGTCACACTCTGCAACAATAGAATGTCTACTGTGAAAGGTCCAATCTTTTTTATCTATATAATGAATAGGAATGTTTTGACTTGTAGAAGTTTCTAAGATTTTTTTTAGCTTATATGATTCATTATCAATATTTTTTAATACATAAAGCTTCCGTACTCTATTATTTTTCAAAGCCTCGAAAGATGCATTTATACCTTCAACTATTTGACCAATACCACTCATTATCTTTACCATCGTTTAACTTAATTCCTATCAAATTCAGCTCATCTCTCAGCTCATCAGACAATTTATAGTTTTTTTGTTCTCTTGCTGCATTCCTTACTTTTATAAACTGAACCATAGCATCATCAATATCCTTAAACTCTATTCCATATTTTTTAAAAAAATTATTTAATTCTTCATCGTTAATTTGAGAAATTTGATTTAATTCAAAACCTAGAATATTAAAGATATATTTGATTGTTTGCTTTACTGACAACTGTTCTGTTTTAGATTTATGTTTGATTGAATTTAACATTGTAAATATTTCTCCTATTAACTTTGGAGTATTTAAATCATCACCAATACAATCTTCAAACAAGTTCAACACTTCCTGGTTTGATGTTTCAGGATCTACACCATTTAATGTATCAACTAATCTCCTGTACGTTTTATGAGACTCTTCTAAGATGTCTTCAGAAAACTCTTGAGGTTTTCTGTAATGAGCTCTTAAATAGAAAAATCTAATTACTTCTCCACCATAATTAGTTATGTACTCATTTAATTTTTTAATATTTCCTTCAGATTTAGACATTTTTTGACCTGACAAATTTATCATCCCATTATGAAGCCAGTATTTAACAAACTCTTCTTGAAATGCTGATGCTGATTGAGCTTGTTCATTTTCATGGTGTGGAAAAATTAAATCATTGCCTCCACAATGAATATCAATTCCTCCTCCAAAAATGCTATCAATCATAGCGGAACACTCAATATGCCAGCCTGGTCTTCCCTTACCCCACTCTGAATTCCAAAATGGTTCATTTTCTTTTGAAAATTTCCATAAAGCAAAATCTGAATTATTTCTTTTATCTGTTTCCAAAGCAACTCTTTCACCACTAACTACATCTTCAAAGGTTCTACCTGATAGAGATAAGTAATCTTGATAGCGAGTAGTATCAAAATATATTCCCGACTCAGATGCATATGCATAATCTTTATCAATCAATATCTTTATTATTCTTAAAATATTGTCTATATTCTCAGTAGCTTTGGGTTCAACATCTGGCTTTAAGCAGTTTAAATTCTTGTAAGACTCATGAAACTCAACCGTGACAATTTCTGCTAACTCTGAAATTGAAATATTTTTTTCACTAGCTTTTTCAATTATTTTGTCATCAATATCTGTAATGTTTCTTACAAATTTTACTTTATATTCTTTAAATCTTAAATAACGTACTAGTACATCAAAAACAACTGCTGACCTTCCATGACCAATGTGAGGTTCTGATTGTACAGTCGGGCCACATAAATAAATCTTTACGTCATCTTTATTTAATTGAGCAGATTCAATTTTTTTTGATTTTGAATTATAAAGTTTAAGCATGAGAAATTGACACAGTTGTCATAACTGCAGACGCTATTCCTTTACCAATTTCACCTAATTTATCCATAGACTTGCCCTTTAAATTAATCTTTGATACATCGGTTTCCAACAATTTTGCTAGGTTAAGTTCCAATTCGTCAGAAATTTTAGAAATATTAATGACTTCAGATATCAACGTAAGGTCAATGTTATTAATAATTAAATTTTCAAAATTGATTACATCTAATATTTTTTTCAACATTTCAATGCTTGAAATATCTTCCGGTGTATCACTGTTGGAAGGGAAATAATAACCTAAATCTTTATTTCCAGTTGCTCCAAGAAGTGCGTCACAAATTGAATGTAAAACAATATCTCCATCGGAATGAGCTTCAAAACCAATTCCATCAAGTGAAATGCCACCTAGGATTAGTTTTTTGTCATTTGAATGTCTGTGAATATCAAAGCCATTACCAACAAGCATAAAACCTCTTATTGAAAGAATTTATTAATATTATAAGCCGTCGTCAGGATCTTCTTCTGGTAAATATTGGTTTATTTTTTCAATTGCTGCTTCTTCATCTATTCCTAAAGTGCATGCAATTTCACTTGCTAGCGTGGTTCTTGCTTTTGCAAGCATTCTCTTTAAAGCTGGTGAAATTCCTTTATTAATTTGTGCATGGGTAAGATCTCTAACAACTTCAGCAACTTGCATAATATCTCCAGAAGTCATTTTTTCTGTCAACACTTTGTACCACCTACTCCAGTTTGTTCCAGCTTCTTCTGGCTTTTCCTTAAATATCGGAAATACTTTTTTTGATACAGCACTTTTTGAAATAACAGGCCTAATTACCTCATCAACATTTTCTACAGGAACCATAACAAGTAATCCATCAGTTAGCACTTCAATTTCAAAATATTGTATTCTTTTGGACTTTGTTTCTCCTTCAACGAATACCTCTACATTTTTATTTACTTTTCTAACTACTTTTGCTGCACCGTGATGAGGATGAACAACAAATTGATTTGGTTTATATTTGTCAGTTGTTTTTTTTGTTTTAGTTGCCATAGATTCCAACAATACTATATATCAGGAACTAGTTAATGTCCATTTATATAAGAAAAACCAACATTCTTCAATAAAGTATCAAAATAATCTCTGAGTTGTTGAGCTCTGTTTCTGCCTATACCATCTATTTCATAAAGCTTTTCTGTCGGAGCTAATAACAACTTAGGCAAAGACTTGTATTTTTGGACAATAGAGTTGTGTAAATTGTCTGGTAGATCAGGCAGTCTTGCTAAGACTCTGTATCCTTTAGGTACTGAAATATCGTCTAAAGGTAGTTTAAATAATATTGTTCCAAGAAAATCTACACTGTTTAATTCTTGATAAGATAATTTTGAAATTTCAATTAAGGCTTTGTTTGGTGTTCTAAATTTACTTCCAGATAAATGATCTTTTAAAACAAGATTTAAAGTATTTGCAACACCTGACTCTAAGGATTCAATTTGAATCATAATTAAACCAGCATCAGAACCTAGCTTCGTTGCCTCATGTCTTACCTGAGAAGCTAGCCTTGTTAACAGCTCTCCTCTTTGAATAACTTCTAAAAATTCTTGATTAGTTAAAGAATTTTCAATTTCTAACTCACCTAAAGTTGCAACTGCTTCATCAAATCGTCTTCTCATTCTATCTATTGACTGTAAAGACTCATTTACACGACCAAGAATAATATTTGACTCTTCTAATTCAGTAACTGAATCATTGTTAAAAACTTTAATTAATGAACTCTCTTCTGAAACTGCAATAACAGGTAGATTGGTTTCGCTAGATGTTCTTTGTGCAGTTCTGTGTCTAGTTCCTGTTTCTGAAGTTTGTATTTTGTCATTTGGATTTAAATGCACGTTTGCCTTTAAAATTTTTTTAACATCCTCAGAAACAATTATTGCACCATCCATTTTTGCTAATTCACTCAACATTTCAGGCGTATATTCACAATTGTGTAAATTTAAGCCACCAGAAGAAATTTTTTCTAATTTATTTGAAGTACCAACAACAATTAATCCACCTGCTCCTTTATTTGCAATTAAATCAACGCCTAATCTCAAAGGTTCACCTGGTAAAAGTTGATTTACATCTATGTCTAAATTTATATCCATTTTTTTCCTATTAATTTGAGCATTATTATTAATTGAATGTTACTGTATTATTTTATTATTAACCCATTTATGATTTATGAAAAAAATAACTTGTAGAGCGTGTTCAGCAACTAATGATGATTCTAATGAGTTTTGTATTAGTTGTGGTGAATGGATAGTTTTTACTCTTGAAAAAACTTCAAAAATTGATGATGAACCTGAGAACACTAATATTAAAAAAAGAGTCCCTCAACTTAAATGTTCAAATTGTAAATTATTAAATTTACCATCACAAAAATTATGTAAAGGCTGTTCCCAACCGTTAATCAAACCTCTTTCTGAATATGGTGCAATGTCTCTACCAAAAAAAAGTGACGTTCCAGGAATTAGAGCAGTATTTTTATTAACACTGATAATCCCTCTTATTGCTTTAGCAAGCTACTATTACAATTCAAATATATCTGAAGAAGTTATTCAAGAAATTGAAATTGTTACACAAAGTACTACCACTTCATCAACTACTACTGTTCCTAGCTTGTTAGAGAAACACTATCCTGTGTCATGTACATCATCAAGTTCTTATGATGAAAGTTACGGTTGTGAAAAACTTTATGACGGGACTGATAGTACATGGCAGGACAATAAGCTTTCCTGTAATGATGCAGAACTGACTTTTCAATTTTCTAAAGAAATAAACATTGAATTTATTGTTTATCAAAACATAAAAGAGTCCAGATCATTTACTAGAAATTTTAAAGCACGAGATATTGAAATTTCTACAACAGAAGAAGGCAATATTATCAATTACGAATTAGCTAACAGTAATGTATCAGATTGGATAACCATCAACCAAACAACTGACACACTGACATTAAAAATATTAAGTTCGTATCCTGGTGAAGAATATTCCGGAAGTCAGCCTTTTGATGAATGTGCTATTCAAGAAATCACATTCTATGGGAGAGGTTAGCTGAGTTCACCTTTTTTATAAGGAAGCCCCACACTCTTTGGCATTCTCAGCTTCTGACTTGCTGAAGAAAGAACAATTAGAGTAGCTAGGTGAGGTGTAAAATAAACAAATTCGTTTGGAAC
>Ga0255757_10003491_pt1 | contig 14417 bp, 10 predicted proteins | sample 071ome_27_FD_179957 | JGI IMG/M metagenome (GOLD analysis project Ga0255757, IMG submission 179957) | Coastal salt marsh microbial communities from the Groves Creek Marsh, Skidaway Island, Georgia - 071409AT metaG (version 2) | ecosystem: Environmental > Aquatic > Marine > Intertidal zone >...
GGTGGCCGGGTTCGGTGATGTCGAGGACGCCCGCTACTTCACTGCGCCCGTGCAATGGATGGTGGATGAAGGGATCACCAACGGCACCTCACCGACGTGCTTCTCGCCGTGGGACAGCGTCACCCGGGGTCAGGCAGCCGCCTTCCTGTGGCGGATGGAAGACCGTCCGGCGGCCGAGCCTCATCCGTTCTCTGATGTCCAGAAGGAATGGCAGCAGGAACCGGTGTCCTGGTTGTTCACCGAAGGGATCACCACGGGCACGTCTTCCTCCGCCTTTTCGCCCGACCTCACGCTCACGCGCGGTCAATTCGCTGCGCTGCTGTACCGCCTTGCTGATCCGCCGGCGGATGCCCCGACGCACCCGTTCGACGACGTGGTCGCTGGCTGGCAACAGGACGCAGTGTCGTGGCTCTTCGCCGAAGGGATCACGACCGGTACGAGCGCTACCGAGTTCTCTCCGGACGATCCGGTCACCCGAGGCCAGATGGCCACATTCCTCTACCGTTACCAGGGCTCGCCGGTCGTCACGGTTGATGCCTCGTCGCCGGCCTGCGGGGGCCCGAGCCCTGGCGATGGCTTCGACTCGCTCTTCATCGGCCACAGCTTCTTCAAGCCAATGGCCACAGAAATGGCGGTCCTCGCCCCGCTGGCCGGTTTCGACGCCCACACGCAAGAGGTTGTGTTCTCGGGTGGAGCGACCGGCTCACCTGAGGGCTTGTGGATCCAAGACACCAAGCGAGCTGCCATTCAGGCCGAACTCGACGAAGGCGACATCGACCTCTTCGGGATGACCTATCACCCGGAGTATCCGTCGCTCACCGGTTACGTGAACTGGATCGATTACGCCTTGGCCGCCAACCCGGACACGGTCGTGTTCGTTGCGATTCCGTGGCTCACGAACCCTGTCGACTACACCGCTGCGAGTTACGCAGCTGCGCTCGACGTCGCGTACCCGGCAATTGCCCATCCGCTGATCGATTCGTTGCGGGCCGAGTACCCCACGACGACGATCTTCGCGATCCCCTATGGCCTGAGCGCAGGTGAGCTCTACACCCGATACGCCGACGGCGAACTTGATGACGTGACAGAGCTTGTCGGCTCGAACGGCAGCGGCGTGTTCCGCGATGATTTCGGGCACGCCGACCACATCCTCGAGGACCTCGCCAGCCTCGTCTGGCTCCAGGCGGTCTACGGCGTCGACCTCGCCACGTTCGACGCCGGCTACGAGTGGACGATCGACCTCAACACGATCGCGTCGTCGATCCTTGCCGAGCACGACCCGGTCTATGACGCCCCGTGGCGCTGACCACTTCGAGGGCTAGCGCCCAGGCAGAAGATCCAGCACCGCAGCGAGCCACTCGATCGACTGCCGCGTGATCGGATCGACGACGAGTTGGATGTGCGAGGCGCCGGCATCGCCGAACGCCGTGAGCTGATCGGCGATCTCGGCTCGAGAACCGGTGATCGGTTCGATCGTCGCGCCGGCGCCGTAGTCGCCCATGACCCGACCGCCACCGCCTTCAAGCTGCACGAGCACTGCGGCGGTCGCGTCGAGCGTCGCCGGATCTCGACCGACAGCAAGGGCCGTCTCGTTCACGCGATCTTTCAAGGTGGCGAACGCCTCCGGCGTGTTGCCGTAGTCGGACCACCACACGTTCCAGGCCTCGACGTGGGGGAGCGCGATCGACTGCATCCGAGGGCCGATCGAACCGAGCATCAACGGCGGTCCACTCGGTCGAGGCGACCGAGGATGCAGCACGCAGCGGTCGACGTCGTAGAACTGGCCGTGGAAGTCGATCTCGCCGTCGCGCAGCAGCGTCCGGATGATGGTGAAGGCCTCTTCGAACCGACTGACTCGCTTGTCGTATGCGAAGCCGAAGGCGTCGTATTCTCGCCGGTTCCAGCCGGCGCCGAGTCCGAGAATCAGCCGCCCTTGCGAGATCGCGTCGACGGTGGCCGCCTGTTTCGCAAGCATCGGCGGTGCGTGGAAACTGGTGCTGGCGACGAGCGGCCCGATCTCGACCCGTTCAGTCACGGCGGCGATCGCAGCGAGGGTTGTCCATGCTTCCCATGGTCCTCGGGCGCCGTCGGGTAGGTCGTAGATGAGATGGTCGCCAACCCAGATCGAGTCGAACCCGGCCTCCTCCGCGGTACGCGCCATTGCGAGGTATTCAGGGAACGGGACTTCCCACTCCACCTCCGGTAGTTGAACTCCGACCTTCATGGAACCTCCGACAGGTGTCGCCCCCGCTCGCTTTGGCGAGATGCGAGACTCTGATCATGGCGTTCGGGCAGAGTGCAGGACCAGCCGCATCGCATCGGCAGGTGGCTGAGTTGCTCGAGCTGTTGCAGAACGCCGGCCACGCCGACTTTAAAGATGCCCGTGGCCCGATGGGGTTCAACCAGCGTCAGGCGGCCGGTCGGTTCACCGCTGACGAGGCGCAGGCGCTGATCGATCAGCTTCAGCAGGCCGAGTACGAGGCCGACCTGCAGGCCCAGGCGACGGGGAGTGCGGAGCGGAAGCAGGAGCCAGAGCAGGGGAAGGGTGCACCGAAAAGGAACGGCATGACCGACGAGGAGCGTGCCGAGATGGAGCGGGCTGTGCGTTCCGCTTCGACCAAATCGCTGGTGCTGGAAGTCCGACGTCGGGGCTGGATCGTCACCAAGCCGAAGTAGCAAGCGAGGCCCCGCGCCGCCGGAGTCCCAAACTGCCGGGATCGTCATCACGGGAATCGGGTGGAAGTACGTTCCTGAGTGGCAGATCGCCACAAGAAGGGACGTCCAGTGGACCAACAAAAGACCCTCGACATGGTGCGCACTCGCGCAGCAGACATCCGAATGATCGTGATGTCCTTCACCATTTCCCACGCTGCATTGCTGATCGTTTTGGGTTTCGGTGGCGACGGGCTCTCGGACTCGGGAATTCAGCTGTCGCTCGCAACGTTCATCGTGCTCGGCTCGGTCTGGTGCCTTGCCTTCATGGACGACGGCATGCAGGACATGATGGCGGGGCTCAGCGATCTCGATGGATTCGAGACCAGCGCAATGGGGCAGCGACTGGCGAAACAGCCGATCGTGATCTTTCGAGTCGTGAACGTCGTCTTCGTCGGCCTGATCGTGGCCGCCGAATTGATGGCCATCTACTAGCGAGTTCCAGCCACGTCAGCTACCTCCGACCCGAGTCAGCGCGGTCGGAGGTGGCGGCGGATGGCCCACGCCATCACGAACTGCAGCGGCAGGCGAAGAAGATTCACGGGCCGCGCTGCTTTGACCCCCTCAACCCGCTCCATACGACCGTCGTCGCCTGGTTTCACGACGACGTCGTTGATCGCCATGTCGATGTTGGCCGGGTAGACCGCAGCCGTCAGCAGGAGGAGTCCGCGGGCTGCCAACGGGCGCGTTCGTCGCGGGATCATGCCGAGGCCCAGGACGATTTCTGCGGCTCCGGACGCCTGGTTGGCGAACTTCGGGTCCGGAAACCAGCGAGGCACGATCGCCTCGAAGAAATCCGGCCGAACGAAGTGCATCACACCGGCCCCGGCGAAAAACGTGCCGACTGCGTACGCAGACTGATCAGAGGGCGGGGGTGGGGGGCTCATCACCCTCGAACGGTAGTGCCCGTTTTCGCAAGAGGCGCTCGGGTGGGTTGCGTTCGCCGCAACTCGCCCACGTGCCGCGTTTGGGGGCTCTCCCGACGGGATGCGTGTCGGTTGAAAACGCAGAGACGGGAGCGGCAGGGCCGCTCCCGTCTCTGTGTTAGGGAGAGTGGGTTGGTTAGCTGATGTGACCCAACAGTTCGGCCCACATCTGAATACGGGGATCGATCGGGTCGATTGGGTCGATGGGCGCTGGCGGCCCGAGATCCTCGGGGAGCGGGTTCATGAACCAGTCGGGGATTTCCGGATAGACCAGTTCAAAGTCGAAGCCGAGGCCGTTGCCTTCGTCGTCGGCCTCTTCGGCTTCGTCGGTGTTGTCGGCCTCTTCGATTTCGGTCTCGTCGGTGTTGTCGGCCTCAGCCTCCTCGGTTTCGTCCGCTTCGGGGGTGTTCGTCTCCTGGGCGTCGCTGGTGTCGGTCTCGTTACTGTCCTGGGAGGGTTCGACGTTTTCGTCGTTCACGGAACCCTTGTCTGCGGTTGGCTGTTCGTTTCCGACGTTGGTGCTGGCGTTGTCAGGGATCTGGTTCGATTCGTCGCCGGTATTCGAGGCTTCTTCGCCAGCGATGTTGTTGTCGATGACCGATGAGGTCGGTTCGTTTGCTGACGACGAACTGGTATGCATGATCGAGCCGAGCCCAAAGCCAGCTGCGATGACGAGCACACCGACTGCAGCGCCCATGCGGAGGCGGTTCTTGTCGATGCCGGAGGGGAGGTGGTCGGGGCTGTTCATGGTTCGAGACTTCCTCGTTGGGGCTGCCTGGGTGGCTGCCGTTCGAGAGTCCAGATCAACGCCGACCCGTTTCTGGACGCTTTTCTGAAAAATCTTTTCGTGCGAGTTCGCGTGTTGGTGTTGGCGTCCGCAAGGGCTTCGCCGGTTCCATACAAAACGGAGGCTTGGCTGTCTGCGAGCGCTTCGGATGAGGGCGCTTCCGGAGCGAGGCCCTCCACTCGAAGGCATGTGCGTTAAGCTTTACCGGGTCCGGGCTTGCTTGTTGCCCGGGCAGTTGGTAGGGACCGGTCGGTCTACCGCCCGCCCCACTACCGAGGAAGCAGAGATGCTCATGCCAAGTCGACGACGCTTTCGGATGTCTGCGTTGTGTTCAATCCTGGTCGTCGTCGGCGTTTGCGCCGCCTCGAGTGGCGCCACCGTTGAGCGGAGTGCGAGCTCGATTGGGATCGCCGCAAGTTCGGACTCGTGCAATGACGGCGAGTCAGCAAACGGCTTGACGCTGGAGCCGAGCCACGGCGAGGTCTTCTACATCGACACGGGCCAGGGACAGTCTGCGGACGCCGCGTACCTCGGCTACAAGGTCACTGCGGCGTCGGACGCCGACGACATCTGGGTGAAGGTCAGCTCGTTTGCGGGTGGTTCTGTGACCCTCGCCGACAGCGGCGATGATGTGCGCCCGCTCGGCGATATTGCCAACGGCTCGTCCTCGCCTGCTTTCTTCTTCGTGAAAGCCGGAGCACCGACGACAACCGATCAGACTCATCTCGTCCAAGTGTTCGACGGCAACCCTTCGTTGGATGCCTCAGCCGAAGTGCTGTCCTGCACCTTTGCGTTCTCGGAAGTACGAGAGACCATCAAGGCCGCTGCGAACAAAGTCGTTGATATTTCGAGTCCATCGGCGTCCACAGAGATCGGCGGAACGTACGTCATTGAGGTTGAGGGTCAGACCGGCAAGATCGGGGCGGGCACATCGCCTGACGGGTCACTGATCTGGCTGTCACCCGCTGCTCGCTCGGACTGGCCGACGAAAGCGCTCCGACTTGAATCGACCAGCATTGCCCTCTACGGGAATAAGAACTGCACCGGTTCACCCACGACGTATACCGACATTCTCTTGCTTGATATGACAGGAGATACGACGCAGAAGTGTTACGTCGCGACGTACACGTTCCGGGTGGTCGGTCAAGCTGCATCAAGCGTGACTGCGTTCCCGATCGCGCAGATCGCAAGCGGTACGCAGACCAAACACACCGACTTGTCGACATCGGAGTACACCTCGTCGGCGCTGCAGGTCGATGTGAGTTCGACATCAGTTGATCTTGCGGTGACTCACTCGGTGTCGGCAACGACCTTGGTCGGGGCATCAACCACACAACTTGACTACACCGTGACGCTTATCAACAGTGGCTCCGAGGTCACCATCGATGAAGTTGTGGTAAGCCCCGATGACGATCACACGTTCATGCCTGGGTCGGCGCGATTCGACGGCCTCGAACGATCGGACCCTGCGACCGCGACAGGCAGCGCAAATCTCGTGTTTTCGGGTCCTTTCACGATCGGTGCCGGCGAAACGAAGACACTCACGTACTCGGTGACGAGGCCATGCGGATCAACAACGTCAGCTGGAACCGGATACACCGACAACCAGACGGCGTTCGCGAGAATCGGCGCGCTGCGTATTGGCGCGACCGCCGCATCGATCGGAGGCGCCCAGATTCAGGGAACCTGCGGCACTGCTGCAGCAACAGCCTCCACAACAGTGACCACGCCGCCCGTCGAAGCGACAACTTCGCCCGCAACCAGCGTCACGACCTCGAGTGCCACACTCCCCGGCGTCGTCAATTCACGGGGTCGCTCCAACGTTCCTGTGCGCTTCTTCTACAGCGTGAACGCCGACCTATCGGACTATTCGGTTGCGACAGCGTCAAACGCCAGTGGAGATTCTTCGCTTGCCCGTAGCGTCAATCTCACTGGCCTGACCGCTGGCACGACCTACTACTTCCGGGTTCGAATTGGCGGGTCAGCCACCCTTTTCCCTACGGGATCAGGGGACCTTCGTCTCAGTGGCCAGTCCGAGCCGCCACTGGTGGCGATGTCCGACGAAACCGCCGATGGCGAGACGCTCTCATTCACCACCACCCAAGTGGCGGGAACACCAACCGTGTCAACGGCAACCGCTACCAATGTCAGTAGCGACTTGCTGACGGCAACCCTCAATGGAGAAGTCGACGCCAACTCGACCAGCACGAAGGTTCTGTTCGAATGGGCGACCGATTCGTCGGGGGGTTCTTGTTCAAGTCTCGGTTCGCTCTCGTCCGCATATGCCTGGTCCGATGCCGACGACGACGGGGTTTATGAACCGGGAGAGGAAGATGTCCTCCTTGGTGCGTACCCGTCGGCCGTTTCGCTGGACATCAGTGGCTTGACAAACCCGGCGGACTACTGCTTCCGGGTGGTTGGTCTTCATGATGGGAACTACAGCACGAGAGTTGAGGGCTCCTGGGCCTCCTTTGCCGTAGGAACCCTGCCCTCGACGACGACGACGTCGCCGTCCTCAACGACGACCTCTGTGGCGCCTTCAACGACGACCTCTGTGGCGCCTTCAACGACGTCGCCGTCCTCGACGACGGTTCCACCGGTGGTGGCACCGCCCACTGCTGATCCAGCCGACCCGGTACCTGGCCCGCCCACCTTCACCGGGTAACCGCCCGACCGGGTCGGTTGTTCTCGCCGGCACAGTGGTGAGGGAGCCCGTTTCCCTTGCGGGGACAGACCTCAGGAGCCGCCTTGGCCCTGACTGCGGCGTTTGGCGTCAGTCAGAGCAAATTGGTGTGCTTAGTCGAGCCTGTCGAAGCGGGAAAGGAACGCCGCAAACTGCACTCGGGTAACCGGGTCGCCGGGACTAAAGGTGGTCGATGATGTCCCCGTGGTCACCCCCGCCTCAAAGGCCCAGGCCACTGCGTCCGTAAAGTACCGGCCGCGCTCCACGTCGATGAATGGACTTACGCCCGAGGGAGAGGGCTGTCCGGCTTGGCGCCACAGCATGGTGACAGCTTGGGCTCGCGTCACGTGGTCGCCGGTCCCGAACCGTCCCGTGCCGGCATATCCAGTGGTGATGCCGCTGTTGTAGGCCCAGTCAATGGCTTCAGAGAAGTAACGGCCGCGAGCGACATCGGAGAATGGGTTGACGTTGCCGGGGTCGGGTTCGCCGCCGTAGCGGTACAGGAAGGTCACCTGTTGTTCGCGTGTCATAGCGACATCGGGGCAGAACGTTTCCGTCCCGCATCCGGTGGTCACTCCGGATGTCTTCATCCAGACCACGGCGTCGTTCTGCCAGCCGGCGGTGGGGACGTCGGTAAATCCGTGTGCGGCAAGACGCCACTGGGCATACAGGGTGTTGGTGCCGGATTGGGGCAGCGTGTAGGTGTCGTTGGCGTTGTAGTTGGTGCCGGTGCCGTCGGCTCGGGTGTTCCAACCCGTGAAGGTGTAGCCGGTGCGGGTTGGTTGGGTGGTGGAGATCGTGATGGTTGTTGCGGCGTCACCGGTTTGGTCGGCTGGTTCACCGGTGCCGCCTTGGGGGTTGTAGCTCAGGTAGACGGTGTTGATGTCCCACTGGGCATACAGATCAAGCTTGCCACTCCGAGGCATGCGAACATTTTCATCGGCAGAGTAAGCCGATCCTGATCCATCTGGTTGCGCCGCCCATCCGGCGAACGTGTAGCCCTCGCGAACAGGAGGGGTGACGGCAGCCGTCACTTCGCTTCGCCCTTCGCCAAATTGACGGCCCATGAACGTTCCGTTTGCGTCGAAGAAATCGATGAAAACCGAGTCCTGGACCGCATTTATGTAAACGGGGGGACCGACTCCCGAACCAGTGCCGACTGCAAGAATGTCGCCATCGTGGCTGAGCGCCACGTTTCCAGACAAGGGGATGTAGGAGTCGCTTCTTTCGAGGGTGAGTTGGCGCCAGGTCGATGCGGTCGTATCCCAGTCGTAAATTACTGGTCTGCGATACCAACTGCTGGAGGCAAGTCGGTTGCCATCGCTGGTCAATTCGACGGACCCCCCTCCGCCTGGTAGCTGCCCGACCAAGTCCCATTGGGAGTCAGCGAGGTCATAGACCTGCACTAATCCCTCGTTGGCGTTCGCTCCGTCGTATCCGGGGGCGCCGATCGCGATCCGGTTGCCGTCGGCCGACATGGCTACACCGGCCCCGAATTGATCTCCGTCCCGCTGACCCTCAAAGTCGACTCCGACCTGGACCCAGGTAGACGTTGCAGGGTTGAGTTCATAAACCCGGGCTACACCCTTGCTGAAAGCAAAGTTACCGAGGAAATCCCCACCGGCCAGGACTCGATTGCCGTCGGCTGAGATCGCAACCGATGTACCAAAGCTCTCCAGATGGTTCCCCTGAATACCATCGCCTACCTGAACCCAGTCAGCGGTTGACGCGTCCCATTCGAAGATGACGACCGTTCCAAGATCGTTCCCAGAGGAGTCTCCAACATGACCGATCGCAATCCGAGTGCCGTCCTCCGAAAAGGCGATTGACCGTGCTACCGCGGATGATTCCCTGCTGACCAGAGGGATTGGCTCTGCAACGGACACCCAGCAACCTTCGTCGGTCCAACTGCTTCCTATCCTCTCGAACACTTCTACCCGGTCACGTGCACCAATGGCTACGCGTTCCGATGGGAGGTGCACGGCCACGGCGCTCCCGAAGTAGTCATCTTGAACAAAGCTTTGAAAGCACCCGGGTTCCGCACGCCAAAGGGCTTCTTCTGACAGACCCCAGATATCCGCTCGTGAGAAACTGCCGTCAGATGCCTGCAACGAGGTTAAGACGATGACTGTGTCGCCGTCCTTCCCGATGGCGAAAGAGTGAGCGTTGGGGACTTTTGATTCAAAATCTGAGCTAAAGGGCTCAACCGCAGTCCGGTAGCCAGGAGAGATCCCCCAGTTGAGGTAGGTCAAAACTGATCCCGACGGATAGTCGGCGGAAGCAACATCCAGGTCGCCATCGCTATCGATATCCGCGGTAGCGAGATCGTGTGATCCGGTCGAGGCAATCTCTTGGCCAGCTGAAAAGTTTCCACTTCCTAGATTCGAAAACCACCGCACGCTGGATGACTCGCCGACAAGAAGATCGACCGCTCCGTCGTTATTCAAATCGCTAGCTTGAAGCGAACGAGGAATCACGAGGTCGGCTGCGTAGTGTTCTGTCCAGGCTTCGCTGGCACCCTCGTTTCGGAACCAGCTGAGATCAAAACCGTTGTTGCCTGTGAAGGCCGCAAAGTCGAGATCATCATCACTGTCAAGGTCGGCGGCAACAAAAGGCGTGTTGTACGGGACTTCGCCGATGATGTGCGAGTTCCCGAACAGCCCAGTTCCGTCATTCTCATGCCATGCCAGCGTCCCGTTCGATTCGACATCACGATGCACAGCCACGAGGTCGTCGTCGCCGTCACGATCAACATCGGCCGCCGTGACCCGACGCCAGCCCCAGTCTGGAAAAGAAGTAGCGATGGAATGGGGCGACCAATCCCCCCCAGAACCTGGATTCTCGAACCAAGAGATCGCAGAGTTAGCGATGCTCGCCATGATCACGTCAACGTCACCGTCAACATCCAAGTCCGCAACGGCCAAACTCATTGACTCATTTGGTGTGGTGGCGATCGAAATGCCTGGCTGGTTGGTGTCTGCGTGAAAGCCTGACCCGGTATTGGAGTACCACACGATTCGGTCTTCACCGGCTTTATAGACGACAAGGTCAAGGTCGCCGTCGCCGTCCACGTCCGCCGGATGCACTTCTTCGGCCTGGGCAGTGTTCGTATTGATTACCTGTCGAGTCGAAAACGTCCCGTCATCACGGTTTTCGTACCAAGAGATCGTGGAGTCGAGGTAAGCATTCGAGATCAGATCGGGGTCGCCGTCGCCATCAATATCAGCAAACTGCACCTCCTGTATGGTGCCGTCCGAAGTGTCGATCTCCGTCGGAAATCCAAACCTGGCGTCGGCATTTGCGAATCCAGAGTGGAGGACCGCAAGGCTGCTGGCAGCCAAGGCCCAGCACGCAAACGACCCCGCCAAACGGGTCGCTCGACGGTGATGGTGACCCGAGGAGCAGGGACCTTGTGTCCAGAATCGAACGTGATGCTGTTTGTTGGTCGTTGGCACGGTGGAGAGGCCCCTCGTCCTCGTGGAACGAACTCTTACTGACCGAGTTATCGCAGCGAAACCGTAGAGATCGAGTTCGGAAGGGGTCAAGTAGAGACGGGCTCAACCTCTGCGATGCTGTCAACGGCGACGGTTCCGCCGATGTTGGCCCGCCCGCCTACCGATACCGGGTAACCATCGTCGAGGTCAGCGATCGGAGGCTCGCGGAAATCCGTTCGGCATGGTCTGATGAGGACGGTGACCGCACCGCTACGCAAGTGCACGACAAGCTGGCGAGACCATCACCTTGCCAGGCTTGAGAATTTCATGGTCACCCGGTGAGGGCGGGGTTTCCTGACGTCGCGTCAGCCGGCTCAGCGGTGGGGGGTGTCACCACCGGCGGAACCGTGGTCGTTGGCGTTTGCGTGGTCGTTGGCGCTTGCGTGGTCGTTGGCGCTTGCAATGACACTTCCGCTGAGGCAACCATCGAGGGCACACCCACATCTGCCGGTCCGTCATAGGCAGCGAGTTGTATCTCGGTCAGCGTGACCGTGCGCTGACCGAATGCGGCGATTTCCACCGAGGTTCCCGGCGTTCCACCTCCGTACACGAAAATGGGGGAGGGGCACTCGTTAACGACCTCGATGGTGTCGCCTTCGCTGGCAGTGATGAAGTCGACCGGTGAGCCTGTTGCTCCGCTGCCGGTCCAAAATTTCCCTGGGTCTGAGGATTCCCCGCAAATGCCTTGCATAAAGGGGACGAAGACCTCAGTGGGCGATGCGGGGGCAGCGCCTCCGATCGTTGTTGAGGCGACAGCGATGACTGACGCCAGCGCGACAGCGAGAGAGAAACGAGTAAAGACATTTTTCATTCGGCGATAATATATAATGCTCTGAACTTGGTCAAGGTAGAGCTTCAAGGCGGCTACTCGCAGTTGAAGTCTCGGTCTCCGGCCCGCGTCGCGGTACGGTCTCGGCGTGTCGAAGGATCGATTGTTAACAGCAGCGATTGAGTTGATCGCAGAACGCGGCGAAGCAAAGCTCCGTCTCGCTGATGTCGCTGAGCGGGCTGGCACGTCAATCGGGGCAGTCCAACATCATTTCCGCAACCGCGAACGCTTGGTGGCGCAGGCCCAAGTGGAACGGTTCATCCAGCCGGCGCGCCGTGACATCACAGCGATTAGAGAACTGCTTGAGAGCGCGGAGACAGCTGATGAAGTGCGGGTTGTGTTGGCGGCGGTCACTCGCTCAGTCGTTGACCGTACCCGCTCCGAGCAACGCATGGCTCGCCTCTCGTCACTTTCCGCTGTGCACGGACGCCCTGATGCTCGAGCCGTTATGACAGCAGAGCTGTCCAGACTCACCGAAGAGTTCGCAGACGCGATAAGGGGCTCGCAGACGAAAGGCTTTGTTCGCCAAGACATCGACCCCATGGCAATCAGCGTGTTCGTGCAGGCCTATGCGCTGGGAATGGCGATCGCTGACATGGTCGAACCGGCCTCGGGAGACGAAACACTCGCCAGCGTCATCGACCTCTTTGTAACGTCCATCTTGGTCGAGCCACCAACGTAGAAGCACAGGGTTGGCAGAGCTCTCGACGAAACCAGGCCGACGTCGACGAATCCTCCGCGATTGAAGTTTCGTAGGAATCTGTTTCGCCCGGCGTAGTGCGGAAGTCCGTCTCAGCGGCGTGGGTGTGTTCCCACGGCTTTGCCGGTTTGTTCACATGCCGGTGACGTGGCCCCTTATTCGAAGGTGACGGTGTAGGTCGTTGTCGGGCCGAAGGATAACTCCAAATCGCCTTCGTCGATGTTGTTGTGGCTAATGACCGGGATGCCGTCAACGCCGATCGCAACCGACGTGTCGTAGCCAGAACGGCCGGTGGTTGCAAGGGTGAAGTTGGTGCCGGTCCCGCAGCTTGGGTTGTCGCACACGTACAGCTCTAAGTCGTCGCCGGTGTCGTCTTGGTGGCTGAGGATCGGGTTGCCGGCGGCCCCGATCGCAAGTGACGTTCGTCGGCCGACGAAGCCTGCGGTTTCGAGTGTCCGGTTGGTGCCGGTGGTGCAGGTTGGGTTGTCACACACGTACAACTCCAAATCCGCATTGGTGTTGTCGTAGTGGCCGATGACTGGGTCGCCGTCAACGCCGATCGCAACTGACGGGTCGTAGCCGACGGAGCCAGCAGTTTCGAGGGTTTGGTTGGTGCCGGTGGTGCAGGTTGGGTTGTCGCAGACGTACAACTCCAAATCGTCGTTGGTGGAGTCGTGGTGGCTGATGATCGGGTTACCGTCTGCGCCGATCGCAACCGACGAGAACCAGCCGACGGAGCCTGCGGTTTCGAGTGTCCGGTTGGTGCCGGTGGTGCAGGTCGGGTTCGCGCACACGTACAGCTCTAAATCTTCGCTGATGTCGTCGAGGTGGCTGATGATCGGGTTGCCGTCTGCGCCGATCGCGATCGACGTGTAGTAGCCGACGATGCCGGTGGTTTCGAGTGTCCGGTTGGTGCCGGTGGTGCAGGTCGGGTTTGCACACACGTACAGCTCTAAATCGCCGTTGGTGTCGTCGTGATGGCTGATGATCGGGTTGCCGTCTGCGCCGATCGCAACCGACGTGAAGTAGCCGACGATGCCGGTGGTTACGAGTGTCCGGTTGGTGCCGGTCGTGCAGGTCGGGTTTGCACACACGTACAGCTCCAAATCCGCATTGGTGTTGTCGTAGTGGCTGATGATCGGGTTGCCGTCTGCGCCGATCGCAACCGACGTGAATTGACCGACCCTGCCCTCGGTTACGAGTGCACGGTTAGCTCCGGCGGCTTGGAAGCTTGGCTTCAGAACCGGGTTTGCGCATCGCCATCCGTTGTCGTTAATCACCACCTGCGTTGCGGTACACGACAACTCGTCCAACGTGTCCAAAGCATCAAGTGCAGGCTGAACCACGTTTTGGTCATACCGGTACGCAAACGTCACGTTCTGACCACGCGTCACGGGATCTTCCGGCGAAAACGTTGTCGCCGACGTTCCCGTCGTCACACCGTTTTCAAAGGCCCACTCAACCGCATCGGTGTAATACCGGCCAGCCGGCACATCCGTAAACGAACTCGACGCAAACCCAGCCGTCGCACCCAAACCAACCAAACCAACAACGGCCACGACCAGCTTCAAACGACGCCTCACAACAAACCTCTTCCCTCGTTACTCTCGGCCTGCTCAAACAACGCTGCCACAAAACAGCAACGGAGACCCGCAGAACCCGGTCGATTTCTACGAGAGAAATCGCCGAATTCTACTAATCCCCCTGAGTGGGGGTTTCGAAGAAATCTGTTTCGCCAGTCGTGGTGCGGAAGTCGGGAGCGTGGGCCGATCGGTGATCACACTGGTTTGGCGATCTGATCACACGCCTAAGTGGTCATCTTGAGAAGGTCGGGGGCTCATCGGCTGAGATCGAGCCCGTGCTCCCATCGCTGGCCCAGGACGTGCTTTAGATCTTGCCCGCGACAGCCGAGGGGTAACTTCGCTGCCCGGTTGGCATAGAGCGGTTTCCTTAGTCAGTCGGCCGGCGTGATCTTACGAATCGTATGGTTTTGGCGGTCGGTGACGTAGAGGTTGCCGTCCCCATCAACCGCCACCCCGACCGGGCCCGAGAAGCGGGCGAGAGGGCCCCTCCCATCAGCGGACCCATACGATCCGGCGGTGCCCGCCAGCGTGGTGACCACACCGGCCGGCGTGATCTTACGAATCGTATGGTTGTCGGTGTCGGTGACGTAGAGGTTGCCGTCCCCATCAACCGCCACCCCGACCGGGCCCGAGAAGCGGGCGTCGGCGCCGGTCCCATCAGCGGACCCATACGATCCGGCGGTGCCCGCCAGCGTGGTGACCA
>Ga0255757_10003534_pt1 | contig 14310 bp, 13 predicted proteins | sample 071ome_27_FD_179957 | JGI IMG/M metagenome (GOLD analysis project Ga0255757, IMG submission 179957) | Coastal salt marsh microbial communities from the Groves Creek Marsh, Skidaway Island, Georgia - 071409AT metaG (version 2) | ecosystem: Environmental > Aquatic > Marine > Intertidal zone >...
GCCGAAAGGGAGAATCGATTGCACTAGAGCCAGCAAATAATGCATACGAGACCCGAATTTTTGGACCAGACCAAATCTCCATTCAAGGCAGATTAAAAGCCCTTATCCGCCAATACTAGACCCGAACAAGAAGATGATTGAAAAAACATTCGAGATGATCCCACTAGTTTTAGAAGAAAGTATCCAGAAAACTCGCATTTATTAGTCAAATCAAATATCTTTAGTTACATTTTTCCGATCAGAATTCAGTAAATTTTATCCACTAAATTTTTTCGACGCAAATAATGACTAAGCCCATAATTACCCGTTTTGCGCCCTCTCCTACAGGATATCTTCACATAGGTGGAGCACGTACAGCACTTTTTAACATGTTATTCGCACGCCATTTCGATGGTTTATTCCTCCTAAGGATTGAAGACACAGATCATAAGCGCTCCTCTCAAAAAGCCATTGACGCCATCGTGGACGGACTAGATTGGTTGGGTCTGTCACCAGACAGAACGCCGATTTTTCAATCCATGAATTTAGCGCGCCACGCCGAAATTGCGAAAAAACTTCTCAATGAAGATAAAGCATATCTGTGTTTTTGTTCACCAGAAGAGCTCGCAGAGATGCGCCAAAAGGCTTTGGCCGAGAAACGCTCTCCCAAATACGATGGGAGGTGGCGAGATCGCGACCCAAAGGATGCTCCCGTTGGGGTCTCTCCCGTTATTCGTTTCAAAGCCCCACAGGACGGTCATCTAATAATTGACGATTTAGTTCAAGGAGAGATAAAAGTTGCCAATGAAGAACTAGACGATATGGTGCTATTACGCGCTGATGGTTCCCCCACTTATATGCTTTCTGTTGTCGTTGATGATCATGATATGCAAGTTACGCACGTCATTCGAGGAGATGATCACCTGACAAATGCCTTTCGACAAACCATACTGTTCAAAGCATTGGAATGGCAGCCGCCCAATTATGCCCACATCCCGCTTATTCATGGCCCAGACGGAAACAAGCTATCAAAAAGGCATGGCGCCCTTGGGATAGAGGCTTACAGAGATATCGGGTATCTCCCCGAAGCCCTACTAAATTATTTAGCTCGATTGGGGTGGAGTCACGGAGATGATGAGGTTTTTTCCATTTCAGAGGCGATAAGTTGGTTTGATGGATCAAATATCAATAAGTCAGCAGCTCGATTAGACTTTAACAAACTCAACTCGATAAATACCCACTATATCAAAAATTTGGACTTCGAGCGATTTATGCAGTCCCTGACGCAAAGAACGGAGGTTCCACAGCATGTCATAGATCGCCTAAAACGTGGCCTTCCTGGTCTCCTGAACAGATCTAAGACTTTGAATGAATTAACCGAAAAGGCTGCTATTTATCTTGAAGACAGACCATTAAAATATACTGAGGAGTTACTGGCCCAAATCTCCGAAGAAGATAAACTAAATATGAAGGAACTATCATTATTTTTCATTGACTTAGATACATGGGATGAGGAATTAATTAAAGAAAAGGTCCACGTCTTTGTAGAACAAAAAGCTATAAAACTTGGGGAAATTGCCAAACCGCTTAGAGTAGCTCTTTCTGGGTCCATGTCTTCCCCCGGCGTTTTCGAATTGGCTTTTGCCTTCGGAAAAGAAGAAGTGTTGGCGAGAATCGAGGACTTTATCACATAAGCTATCGATAATTTGATTTAAAAGACTAATTCCGGTAATTTCCAGAAAATTCATTAAGCTGTAGGAATATTAGCGATGGTTGCATCATATTCACAGGCACCGGCGCAGGAAAGGTAACCTCTATGAGCCAGGATCAGGGTCAAGGCACTAATAAAAACGTAACAATTACAGACAATTCAACAGGAAAGCAGGCAACCTTTCCTCTCATCGCAGGAACTGATGGCCCTCCAGTCATAGATATTAGAAAACTTTACGCAGAACTGGGCTACTTCACCTATGATCCCGGTTTCATTGCTACTGGTTCATGTGAGTCAGATATTTCTTTCATAGATGGAGACCAGGGAATACTGCTCCATCGGGGATACCCAATAGAAGAGCTTGTTGAGCACTGTAATTTCTTAGAAGTTTGTTACCTGCTTTTAAACGGACAACTCCCAAACTCGCAAGAATATACAGAGTTTGATGGCGTAATCACTAATCATACTCTGCTTCACGAACAACTTCAGTACCTATATCGGGGGTTTAGACGAGACGCTCATCCTATGGCTATAATGTGCGGCGTTGTTGGTGCTCTCTCAGCATTCTATCACGATAGCACAGACATAAATGATCCACAGCAACGATTAATAGCATCCCACAGAATGATAGCCAAAATGCCTACCATAGCGGGGTGGGCATACAAATATTCGCTCGGTCAACCCTTTATGTACCCAAAAAACGACTTGGGCTATGCCGAGAACTTCCTTTGGATGTTATTCGGAAACCCATGCGAGCCCTACGCAATCAACCCAGTGGTTGCGAAAGCAATGGATAGAATTTTAATACTACATGCCGATCACGAACAAAATGCGTCTACCTCCACAGTGAGATTAGCCGGTTCGAGCGGGGCCAATCCCTTTGCCTGCATTTCTGCAGGAATTGCAAGTCTCTGGGGCCCCGCTCACGGAGGAGCCAATGAAGCAGTTCTAAATATGCTCCGAGAAATCGGGAATAAATCAAATATTGATGAGTACATAAAGAAAGCTAAAGATCCCAATGATCCTTTCCGGTTAATGGGCTTTGGCCATCGGGTCTACAAGAATTTTGATCCTAGAGCTAAAATTATGCAGGAAACTTGCCACGAAGTATTAAATGAACTCGGTATTAAAAATGAGCCTCTCCTTGAACTTGCGGTGGAATTGGAACGTATCGCGCTTGAAGATGAGTATTTTGTTACCCGAAAGCTATATCCCAATGTTGACTTCTACTCTGGAATTATTTTTCAAGCTCTCGGCATTCCAACAACAATGTTCACTGTTTTGTTTGCCGTTGCCAGAACAGTCGGCTGGATATCTCAGTGGAAAGAGATGATCGAAGACCCCAACCAAAAAATCGGTCGCCCTCGTCAACTCTACACTGGTGAGGCACTCCGTTCAGTAATCCCTATGTCTAGCCGATGAAGAAGAAATTCTTGGCTCTGCATCGAAGCAATTTGTCAGAGATAGCCCAATAGAGTCCTCGCGGCGCTTTTACTTGGCAAATTTTCATTAGGCCGAAGCTTTTTCAGTTGTGACTCCGCGCTATCGATCTGCTTTTCCGCCACTTCTGAGTTGTCAATTAACGTAACCAGTTCCTCGAAAAGAGTATCCGGTCGACATTTCGACATTATTCTCTCAGGTATGATTTCGTCATCTGCCAATATATTACATAAATTAACAAAGCGAACTTTTACAAAAAGCCGCGCGACCACCTCGGTAAAAAAGTTAGCATGGTAACCAATTACCGACGGCACCCTCGCCTTTACTAGTTCTAACGCCACCGTACCGGAAGCGGCTAGTCCAAAATTACACCCAGCCATTGCTTCCCAACGATCTTTTTCTGAGGAGACAATTGTTACTGACATTTGATGTTTCTGACAGGCATCGGAAATTGATTTATGAAGAGAAGGTAAAGTTGGTATCACCACTTTTAAATTTGGATATTTTTGATCAAGTCTTTTTGCCACTTCTAAAAAAATGGATATATGATGCTTAAGCTCCCCGCTCCTACTCCCCGGAAAAACACCGAGCACTGTATCCCCTCGCCTAATTCCAAATCGCTCTCTGAAAGCATCTCCTTTTCTCTCAGAAAAATCTCTTTCAAGGACGGGATGCCCTACAAAACTAGCGGGAAGTCCTTTTTCTTCAAATAATTTCGGCTCAAAAGGCAATAGGCACAAAAGATGATCTATTCGACCCAAAAATTTATTAACTCTTCTCGGCCGCCAAGCCCAAATCGATGGTGCCACATAATGTATCTTGGGAAATGTAGTCCCTTGTAATCTCTTTAGTACCGCAACGGTGAACCCAGGCGAGTCGATTGTCAGTAGTATATCTGGTTCAATTTTTTTTATTGCCTCAACAGTCTGATTAATTCTTTGATACAACCTCCTTGCATGTGGCAACAACTCAAAAATACCCATGAGAGAGATGTCTTCAATTGGAAACAAAGAATTAATGCCTTCTGACTCCATCTTCTCTCCACCAACTCCAGCAAAAGCAATATTCCCGTTTGTTTCGTCTTTCAAAGCGGCCATTATGCTCCCTCCTAAAAGGTCTCCAGAAGGCTCACCCGCTAATAAAAAAACAAGCGGCTTTGTTTTTTTCACTGCTCAATACCATAGACAAACAAACCTGATTCATTCGCAAGCGCTGTCAATGCTTCTTCGTCGAGTACCAGTGTCTTGTTAGCCTCTATAACAACCCCCGAAAATCCATTTTTCACGAGTGCGGATACCGTGCGTAATCCAATCGTTGGTAAGTCAATTCGTCTTTCCTGCTGGGGCTTACAAGTTTTCGCCAATATTGCCCCCTTCCCACTTCTTTGCAACGGACCACAGCGTCTTATTAAAGCGTCAGTTCCATCAATACCCTCCACTCCGAGCACTATTCCCTGCTGAACAACAACCGATTGTCCAATGTCCAATTTCCCAATACCCCGAGCTATTTTTATACCGTGCTTAATATCTTCCCATTGAACTTCTGTCGGCAAATGCTTTCCATATGGACCGGCTTTACAAAGAGAATTAGCAAGTAATTTCTCTGGACCATGAATGTGAAAGCCTTCTTCTTCTAGGGTTTTGACCAATGCAGAAAGAATAGAATCGTCTCCGAGCCACCGAAGCCCGAGCTTAATGACTTTGCTCATTGCCCAGCTATCAAGCTTTAACTCTCTGAGACTGGGGCGTCTAACAGGCCCCGCAAAAACTAAATGCTCGATTCCTTCTCTTCGTAAAATATCAATTCCATACTTTACTTGACCCATCTTTATCCATTCACACGGATAATCTTCCATTTTACGACTGGTGGACTGATCTTCGAGAGCAATGATAAAGACCTCCTTTCCATCATTTTTGCAGGCGTTAGCTAATTTCTCGGGCAGTGCCCCCCCACCCGCGATGATTCCTATTTTTTCAATTTTCATGAGAACTACGTGGCTGACAAATAGCTCTATTAGAATCCTCTCTTATGAAACTGACTATATCCATCACAGCTTGGCTTTCAGTATACATCTCGGTTACGTCTTCGAGCCGTTCAGAAATAGTCCCTTCCTCCGCGAAGAGCAGACGGTAAGCCTTTCTCAAGATAGCAATTTCCGCTCTGGAGAAACCTCTCCGTTTCAAACCAACGATATTTAAGCCCGCTAATCGAGCTCTGTTACCCAGCACTGAGCCGTACGGTATAACATCCTGCTCAACCCCCGACATACCACCTACCATGGCATGTCGGCCTATTCGAACAAACTGATGGACCGCTGATAGCCCCCCTAATACCGCAAACTCTTCGACCAAAACGTGGCCTGCTAATGTCGCATTATTAGCCAAAATCACGTTGTCTTTAACAACACAATCATGAGCAACATGGGAACCGACCATAAAAAGGCAATTATTTCCAACCGTTGTGACTAATCCACCTCCCTTGGTTCCCGGGCTCATCGTGACATGCTCTCGAATGATATTGTTTTTTCCAATAGTAAGGCTCGAGGCCTCTCCATCGAATTTCAGATCTTGAGGTATATTTCCTAGTGATGCGAATGGAAAGATTTCGGTATTCTCGCCAACTTGCGTGGCCCCCGTGATTACCACATGGGAATGAAGTTTAACATCATCGCCTAAGACGACATTTCTTCCCACAAAACAGAACGGCCCGATCTCAACATCTCTTCCAATTTGAGCCCCATCCTCTACCACTGAGCCAAAATGCACATTGGCCATCAGGCAATCCGATCTTCAGTTAACATTGCTGTAATTAAGGCCTCAGCAACAATATTTTCATCGACCCTTGCCTCGGCTTTGAATTTCCAAACCCCTCCTCTTTTGGCCTTTTTTTCTACATTTATTAAAAGTGTATCCCCTGGCACGACTGGTTTTCTAAATCGCGCATTTTCAATCGACATAAAATACACCGCTCTCCCTTCCGCTTGCTTGCCCAGCGTAGACACCACCACAATCGCACTGGTTTGAGCCATTGCTTCGACTATCAGAACACCCGGCATTATTGGATGATTAGGGAAATGCCCTTGGAATTGAGATTCGTTTACGGTCACATTCTTAATCCCTATCGCACTCTCATCAGGTATAATATTTGTGACACGATCAATCATTAAAAAAGGGTAGCGATGTGGAAGCATTTCCATGATGCGCTTTGTATCTACTGTATTCGCGACCTCTTTATTTTCGAAATTAGACATGAACCATAGCCTTCTTTTTATCTTTCAAAGTGCCAAACACGATCATAAATTGTATTTATAAAAGTAACAGTCGAGCTTTCTTATGAAGGATTTTTTCTGACAAATAAACTTAGGAGTTGAAAGAAGTCCATAAAGGGTCTTTACCAAAAGACGTAAATAAACATACCGCTACTTTAACGTGCGGGTTTGGTTGCTTGCTCTGAAGGTAAGACCACTTTTACTGTTGGCAATCTCTTGTTTAATCTTCTCAGGACTTCATCAGTAATATCAAAGATTGGGTCAACGTAAATGGTGGATGTTCGAGGCAATATAAGTTGTATTTTTCTCTCTGCTGCTATTTTCACTGCCACCAACCTGAAAACTTGATTAACTTGTCCCATTGCAGCCCGTCCTGCAGCATCTAATCGCTTCCTAAAACTGCGTACATCAGATTGAAGCGCCGTAACTTTAGCCTGAAAATCAAGGCGCCGCTGGCGGTAAGCCTCAGGAGACAAAATTACTTTCTGCTCTTGAAGTGAGAGTTTTTCTGCTTTCAGTGCTTTTTCTTTATCTTTTATTTTACCCTGGATCTGCTCTCTAATCTTATTAATCTGGGGCTTAATTGCCTTCGTCGCTGACGACAAACGAATCACCTTTTGTATATTGATGATAGCAAACCGTTCGAGGCTTGCGTTGGGGGCGGGATTTTTCCCGTTTGCATAAGAAAGATTAACGAAGAAACAGAGAATGAAGATGACTAAAGGATATCTCATATATTTTCTCTAAACCACTAAATTCAAAACCGTGTGCCAAGATCAAAACGAATTGTCTCTGTTTTATCAAAAGTTTCTTTCAAAAAAGCTTTTGCAAAGTCGATTGTAAATGGACCAACTGGTGATTGCCATGAAATTCCGAACCCAACTGCACCTCGTAAAGATGAATCGTTGTCAATAGTCCCGAGGCTGGTATCAGTTTTTCCTATGGAGCCGAAGTCGGAGAAAGCTCTGCCTTCAACCTGAAATTCATTTGGCAGGCCAATCGGAAACTTCAGTTGAGCTGAAGCGGTGTAAAACCACTCACCTCCGACCGCATCACCCGAACTACGATCCCTAGGCCCCACCCCTGAAGACTGAAACCCCCTTAAAGACCGCCCCCCCAGCGCAAAGCGGTCTATGATCCTCGCTTCATCGTCGATTGGCAAAAGAAGACCACCAGCCAACGTAAGAGAAGAAACTAATTTCTCTCCTATCGGAAGATATGTGGTGGCCTTAAATGTATTTTTGAGGTGGCGAACTGAGCCTCCAATTCCAGCAAAAGATAGACCATAATTTGCCAGATTTCCCCTACGTGGATTGAGTTTATCATCGCGCGTATCATAAACCAAAGTTTGGGCTAAGGATGATAACGACGACTTTCCCTCTTGTTCTTTAACCGCCAGTGAGGCGTTGCTTGCAATATTTGTAACTTGATCAGAGCTCAATCTATACTCTAATTTTTGACTTAAGTTCTCCGTTAAATCATAGCCGACTCTTATCGCTGCCCCAGTTGATTTCCTGTCGAATGAGGACTCATCAGTCAACTCTCTGGTTGTTCTAAAAATATCAAAACCAGCGGAGAGTTTCCGATTTAAGAAATACGGTTCAGTAAATTTAAGATCTATCTGGCTACTCACTCCACTTAAACGAAAATTCAGTGAAAGATCTTGACCTAAACCTAACAAATTTCTCTCGCGCACCCCAATATCTGCAAGGAGACCGTCTCCTGAGGAGAACCCGGCTCCCAGCGACAACTCACCTGTGGATTGTTCCACGACCTCTATGTCTATTACAGTCTTATCTTGAGTTCGGGCTGTGCCTGTTTTGAGTTCTACCGCTTTGAAAAAACCAAGCCCTCGAATATTTCGCCGCGCAAGTCTTAAAGTTTGCGAATTGAAAGCGTCACCCTCTGCCAAAGGGACCTCGCGCCTTATGACCTCATCCACTGTTCGGACATTTCCACCAATGTTTATGCGGTCAACGTATACCTTTTTTCCTTCCTGAATTTCAAAAGATAGGTCAATCAATTTTTTGGTCTGAGACTTTTTGAATTTTGGTCGAATTTTAGCAAAGGCAAAGCCCTGCTCCTTAAGAATTTCGTTAAATTTTTCGATGGTTTTTTCTACTTTCTCAGCATTGTAGATCTCACCTGGCACAAAAATAGCTGCTTTCTGCAATTTCGTATTTGAAATTTTTTTCATAAACGATTTTATTGAAAATTCTCCAAATCGATATTGCTTCCCTTCTTCTATGAGGAACGTAATGAAAAATCCTTTTTTATTAGGGGCCAGTTCAGCAACAGCTGACCTAACGCGAAAATCGGCATAACCCTTGGACAAATAAAACCGTCTCAAAAGCTCTCTATCATAAGAAAGCCTATCAGGATCATAATTATCCTCACTGGTTAAAAATCTATACCACGCACTTTCCTTGGTCTGAATAACGGATCGAAGCTCTGAATTAGAATAAACTTTGTTACCTTGAAAAATGATACCCTTTATTTTTGTGACATCTCCTTCATCAATTTCAAAAACGAGATCAACTCTGTTCTGGTCTAGTTTTATGACCTTTGGCTCAATTGAAACTCCAAAGCGACCAGAACGACGATATATATCAATTAATCTTTGGAGGTCATCTTGGACCTTAGAACGTGTGTAGACTATCCGCGGCTTAAGCTGAACTTCTGGAACCAAAACACTATCTTCTATTCGTTTATTGCCTTCGAAGGAAATACGATTGATGACAGGATTTTCGATAACCTTTACCAAAATTCTAGTCCCCACTTGCTTCAGCGAAACATCGGCAAATAAACCAGTAGCGAATATTCTTTTAAGAGATTGGTCAAGCTTTTGGGGTGTAATTTCATCGCCTGGTTTGATCAAAAGGTAAGATCGTACAGTGTCCAGCTCGATCCTCTGCGTCCCCTCTACATCAACCCCAGTCAATTTTATAGTGAAATTTGGTTGAACAGCTGCCACTTTGGTTATGCCATTTATACCAATCTCAAAGAAGACTATTAAAGACAAACAGCAACACAGGGATTTATACGCAGTAGCCAATTCTCAACAACCAATTATTCAAAAAATTTTCCGAGAGAGCTTTGTACCAAATCATTCCAGGTAACAAAAACAGTGAGAGTTAAAATTAACATCAGTCCAATATTAAGGCTCACAGTCATTGCCTTCTGTCCCACGGGTTTTCCTCTAACAGCTTCAACTAAATAAAACATAAGATGCCCGCCGTCCAACAGAGGAACAGGAAACAAATTAATTAGACCCAGATTTATTGACAATATTGCCGCAAATTGGATCAACATTACAAAGCCGGCTTGAGCCATTTCACCGGAAATTTGAGCAATTTTAATTGGGCCACCGAGTTCCTTTGCTGTTCTCTCTCCAACTATTATTTGTCCCACCGCCGCCAACATATCCTTGGACATTTTTGCGGTCTGAAAAGCAGCCTTGTAAAGAGCCGTGAACGGGTCGTAACGAACGAAAGTCAAATCACTTGCACCTCGTGCTACTCCTAACCTGCCGACCAGTTGAGACGTTCCAAACCTTATTTCCTCTGTTGCATCTGGGATCACACTTAATCGAACAGTCTGATCTCCCCTCCTAACCAAAATCGAGAGTTCTCGATTTGGAGAAAGCTGAACAAGTCGTCTAAGGTCTTCAAAACGATCTATTTGCTCTCCATCAACTTCTAAAAATACATCTCCGGGCTTCAGCCCTCCACGCTCAGCTGCGCTTCCCGGTTGGACAGTAGATATCGAGGGCGGCGTGTGGGGTTCGCCAAGAGCCACAAAAAGGCCAGCCAGTATCAGAATTGCGAAAAGAAAATTAGCAAGTGGCCCTGCAAAAACAATCCATGCCCTTTGCCTCAACGGTTTGTTATAGAATGACTGCTTGATATCCGTCTCGCTCGACTGTTCAGCTGCGAGCCCGGCTATTGGTGCCTGTTCGCCAAACATCTTAACGTACCCACCAAAGGGCACAGCACTAAATTTCCAACGGGTCCCATTACTAGACGTTTTGCCAAAAATCTCCGGGCCAAAACCTATCGAAAATACCTCAACTCGAACGCCGCACTGACGAGCGGCGAGGTAGTGCCCCAACTCATGAATATATACAAGCACAGTCAAGACCGCCAAAAACGCGACCAAAGAGATAGAAAAATCGTAAATATATTCAATCATTTATTTTTTCTTTTTAATTTATTTACTTAATTTTTAATTAGGTGGGTTGCTACCCTCCGGGTTTCGGAGTCAATCAAGTACAAATCTTCAATATTAGTGAACTCACTCCCTTCCAAGTGCTCCATCGTCTTAAAAACTAATTCGGAAATACCCAGAAACTGAAGTTTTCCTCGCAAAAAGCTATCAACAGCAATTTCATTGGCTGCGTTCAAAATAGCCGGCATAGCCCCACCAATTTTAAGCGCCTCTCTGGCCAAATTTATTGACGGAAATCTTTCTGGGTCAGGATCAAAAAATGTAAGCTTACCCAAATCCGCTAATCTTAATTCTTTATGGGGCCAAGGCATTCTATTTGGCCAACTCAGAGCAAATGAAATAGGGGTTCGCATATCGGGATTACCTAACTGCGCCAAAATTGATCCATCCACGAAGGAAACCAAACTGTGAATTATTGATTCCGGGTGAACAAGAACTTCTATCCTCTCCTCCTTTAATCCGAAAAGGTAATGTGCTTCAATGAGCTCTAATCCTTTGTTCATCATGGTCGCGGAATCGACTGAAATCTTGTTTCCCATACTCCAGTTCGGATGCGCCACGGCCTGCTCAGGTGTTACTGACTCCATATCCTTCAAAGTCATTTCCCAGAAAGGCCCACCGGAAGCGGTAAGAATTATTTTCTCAGTAAAATCAGGGTTTTCAAAATCAAAAACCTGGAAAATCGCATTATGTTCCGAGTCCACAGGCAACAAAGTTGCACCACTTTTTTCAATTTCAGAGAGCATAAGTTCACCTGCGCAAACCAAACACTCTTTATTTGCCAACCCAATACAAGCGCCGCGTTTCACTGCTGTCAAAGTCGGTTCCAAGCCTGCTGCCCCGACAATCCCAGCCATTACCAGATCAGACGAACGACTAGCAGCGTCCAGCAAACCTTGTTTACCCGACGCAACCTCGACTCCACATCCAGAGAGTGCCAATTTCAAATCTTTATAATAGGAGTCGTCTGCTACAACAGCCAAACCAGCATTCGTTCTTTTTACCTGCTCTGCCAGAAGGTCCACCGAACGATTTGCTGTGAGAGCTACAACGGAAAAACGATCTAAGTTTCTCTCAATCAAATCAATCGTATTGCACCCGATAGAGCCTGTAGAACCCAATAAAGACAGCGTTTTTTTGTTAAATTCCATTAAAGATTAGCTTTCACCTAAGCAGGCAAAATCCCTTTTCAAACCAACAAAAAAACCGTGAAAGCTGGAACCGTAAGAAGCAGGCCGTCAACCCGATCAAGCAAGCCACCGTGCCCTGGCAGGAGGCTCCCAGTATCTTTTACCATAAATTTTCTCTTTGCCTTGGATATAAGCAAATCTCCAAACTGCGCAAGTACAGCCAATATAATACCTAAGGCAAGTAATTCAATCTTACCCGCAATCCCAAAATAAAGCCCAGCCAATGTGCACCAAAGTGTTGAACAAAATACTCCACCAATTAGTCCAGACCAAGTTTTTCCGGGACTAACAGAAGGCGCCAACTTCGGCCCGCCGATTAACTTTCCAAAAAAGTATGCGCCAGAATCGGTTGTCCAAACCAAAACGAATAACCACAACAAAAGAATGTTTCCATTACCAGGAAATGTTTGGAGCCAAATGATACTCAAACCAATTGTACCAAAGCTGAAAAATGCAGCACCACTCGACAAGCGAAAATTTAGCTTGAGAACTCGGAAAAGCACCCAAACCGCACACGATCCCAAAACTATGCTTGCCCAAGCTAAACTCCAGATCTCGAGAGAGGCGAATAAGACGCTTGCGATCAAGAAAGCACATAATAAACTCAAAAGACGGCTTTGATCGGGTTTTACCATCCGTCCCCATTCAAACCACATCATCGAAACCGCAAAACCAATTAAAATATTTAGATAAGGGAACCCGGCAATAATTAGAGCAATTATCGCCGGCCCAAGTATAACCGCCGTGATACAACGCTTTTGGAGGTTCGAAAAAATATTATTCCCGTTAGACCCCAAACCGGCGGTCTCGGATTTGAAAGGCAGATAGGGCTTCTTCGAGGTCTGCCTTTGAAAAATCAGGCCAGCAAACATCCGTAAAATACAATTCCGTGTATGCTATTTGCCAAAGCAGAAAATTACTTATTCGATGCTCTCCGCCCATCCTGATAAGGAGGTCTGGATCAGGCGCATTATTAGTCTCGAGGTATTTAGAGAACGACGCCTCGTCTAGATCATCGATTTCCAACTTACCGTCTATAACTGACTTAACTATATTTTTAGTTGCTTTTACAAGCTCATGCCTGGATCCATAGCTCAAAGCAACCGTAAGATGCAGCCTTTGATTGTTTTTTGTCTTGTTCTCTGCTTCACGCATCAAATCATTTATATCTCTCGGAAATCTTAAAAGATCTCCAATAAACTTTATTCGAACCCCTTGTGAATCCAATTCATCTAGGTCCTGCCTGAGGTGGATTCTAAGAAGGCCCAACAAAGAAGATATTTCGGAACGTGTTCGGTTCCAATTTTCGGTAGAAAATCCAAAAAGAGTGAGCTGGGTAACACCTAGTTCGATCGAGGATTGTATTGCTCTTTTTAACGCTCTAGCGCCCTCTCGATGACCAAAAACACTTTTTAGACCCTTTCGTTTGGCCCATCTCCTGTTACCGTCCATGATAATGGCAACATGGACAGGAGACTGATATAAATGTGTTTGCTCAACAGATAATGACACCAGTTTTACACCTGCATTATTTCCTGTTTCTTTGAACTTAAAAGGTTATCTATATCTTTCACTTTTTGATCAGTAAGATCCTGCAAGTCACCTTCCCAAGCGCGTTGTTCATCTTGGGAAATCTCACCCACTTTTTCTGACTTTTTAAGGGTCTCCATACCGTCACGCCGAATATTTCGCACGGAAACCTTTGACTGTTCGGCATACTTATCAGCTACTTTAGTGAGTTCTGCTCTTCTATCCTCTGTTAATTGAGGAATGGGAACTCTTATAACATTACCTTCACGCTGGGGATTTAATCCTAACCCGGAGTCAATAATGCTTTTTTCTACAGATGGCGCCAATCCTTGATCCCACACTTGAACCGTAACCATCCTCGCATCGGGAACACTAATGGTTCCAACTTGGTTCAAAGGCATACTTTGACCGTAGGCATCTACATTGATCGGCTCTAGCAGCGCCGCTGAGGCCCGACCGGTCCTGAGGCCTGCTAGTTCTCCTCGGAGTACATCAAGGGCACCGTCCATACGACGTTCAAAATTCACTAAGTCGATCTCTGCCATGTATTAATCTTCATCAGAAATTATAGTGTAAGTGCCAGAGTTTGATAGAACTCTAGAGAACTCACCTTCACTATGAAGCGAAAATACAAGAATCGGAATTTTATTTTCCCTACACAACGAAACCGCTGAAGCATCCATAACTCGAAGGTCTTTGGCCAGGACTTCTCTGTAACTAAGACGATCGTATCGGATTGCTCCACTCTCCTTCAGAGGATCAGCAGAATAAACACCGTCAACCTGTGTGGCCTTCAATAGCATTTCACAGTCCATTTCTACAGCGCGAAGCGCAGCAGCTGTATCAGTAGTAAAGTACGGACTGCCAGTTCCTGCCGCAAAAATTACGACACGCCCTTTCTCCATATGGCGTGCCGCTCGTCTTCGAATATAGGGTTCACAAACTGTTGCCATTGGAATCGCAGA
>Ga0255757_10003535_pt1 | contig 14310 bp, 10 predicted proteins | sample 071ome_27_FD_179957 | JGI IMG/M metagenome (GOLD analysis project Ga0255757, IMG submission 179957) | Coastal salt marsh microbial communities from the Groves Creek Marsh, Skidaway Island, Georgia - 071409AT metaG (version 2) | ecosystem: Environmental > Aquatic > Marine > Intertidal zone >...
TAGCTCAAATCCTTGGTTGGTCGCATCGGTATTGAACACGTAGAGTGTCAGGCTATCGAGGGCGAATGCCTGATAGTCCTGATAGTCGTAGTAGTATGCCGCGCCATTCAGGCGAGCCAGCCCATTGAATAAATCGGTTTTGAAGCCGATCTCATAGGCATTGAGGGTTTCGGCGTCGAAGTTCATCTGCGATGGATCCAGTGCGCCGTAAGCGAACAGCGAAGCATCCAAGGGCGCATTGAATCCACCGGCTTTTACGCCGCGGTTGTAGCTTGCGTACAGCAGAGTATCGTCAGAGAGTCGGTAGTCGAGACCGAGTTTTGCGGTGAAGAAATCGTCGTCGATGTCGGTTTCTGCATCCCCCTCTATCAGCGGGATTGCTCCCCCCTCAAAGGTATATGCGCCGATGTTGGAATAGCGGCCGTTGTCATAACTCCAGTAGGTCCCTATGCCCAAGCTATCTTGGAGCGCTACAACATTGCTGGTGGTGGACTCAAACAGCGAAAAGTACTGGTTAAAGCTGGTCTCTTTCTCTTCCTTCGACCAGCGTAGCCCTGCAGTCACTGTCATCGCATCGCTTATATCGTATTCGATCTGACCGAAGGCGGCGGTGGATTCGGTGGTGGTACTGAAGGGGCTGTCGAAGCCGAAGGTGGGTGGAAACAGCTCCTGTGTTACCGCGACGGCTAAATCAGGATCACCTCCGACTAGTCCCAGTACGACGGGCCCAAAAGCGGCTTGCGCGAACCCACCTGCCATACCACCCGTGAAAAGATCGCCCTCATAGTTTAAATAATAGAGACCACCTACCCAGCGGCTATTGTCTGTTTCGCCGGAGAGTCTGAATTCCTGGGAGAAAGACTCCATGTCGGACTTGACGCTGAATGAAAAGAAGGGTCTTGGGCTCGCATCGGAGTCTTCGAGATAGTCGCGCTTGAGCGTGTTGTAATCAGTGATGGAGACAAACTCCATACCGTTATCGAAAGAGGTTTTAAAGGTTCCTGTGTAACCCTCGGTTTCAATTTTGATAAAGCCGATCGTGTCGAAGTCACCTTCAAAGGGCTTTCCGCCATCTGGATCGCGGTAGCCATAGTCCTGCCAAGGTGTGTATATGATGCCTGAGCCTTCTCCGGTCGCCGTGTCGAGGTCGCCACCTGACAGGTCAAGAACGTTAGGGTCTGTAACTTCCACGCCAAGGCCGAGGCTGTCTGGCCTAGCGACGATGTGTTCGAACGTGCCGTTAAGATTGTCAAGATCACTCGCGCGGGCGTTGAGTAACAGTTCCGAGGATTCACCAAACTTAAACAGCAGCTGGCCGCGGATAGCCCAGGTGTCGTTGTCATTCAGGTCGGGACCGACGCGGTTCGTAATGAGCGGATCGTTTTGAGCGGTACTAAATGAAAGTCGACCTGAAACGTTGTCAGAGATGGGGCCGCCGATAGCGCCTTCCACGTTGAACAGGTCGTAGTCTCCAACGGTAGCCTGAACATACCCCTCAAATTCCTCGGATGGCTTTTTAGTGATGAAGTGCGCAAGGCCACCCGTCGCATTACGGCCAAAGAGTGTGCCCTGTGGGCCCCGAAGCACCTCAACGCGCTCGAAATCAAACATCTGGAACGACGCATGGGTGGGGGACGCCGCATAGACTTCATCCGCATACACCGCCACGGGCGACTCCTGGTTGTCGCCAGAAAAGTCGTTCTGCGCTACGCCGCGAATATTCATGGTGAACGAGGCTGGGCCATTCGGCTGGATGAGCGTCACGCCCGGTATCTGAGCGGCGATGTCGTCCGATGAGTTCCAGCCAAGCCGCTGAATTTGTTCGCCGTTGAATGCCGACACGGCGATACCAACGTCCTGCAGGCTTTGCTCTCTTTTCTGCGCCGTGACAATAACCTCTTCCAGTAACTGTGCGCTGGCAACCGGAGTACCAAGTGCCATGGCTATCGCCAGAGAAAGTGTTGTTTTTTTATTCATCGCTCGCCCCTAGTTGTTTGCTGAATATCGCTCAAGGTTCCCGCGGCATAGACATACCGGTGGTGCTGTGAACCCAGGAGCCCTGTTATCGTTTTGTAGCTTTTAACCCGTCTCTGCTCATTTGGATCGGGGTTGTTTTCGCCCCAAGCTTCGGTGATTTTTTAGGTCACTCGTAAAAGATAACCTCAAGCCTCGGCAATGGGAAGTGTTTTTTCTCAGGTCATTACGGCGCAGTATGAGGGTGACACGAGGAGAATGGGCAGAGCTGCTGACACTGCGCTAAGCTTTAGCCTCAGCTAAATGCGTTGATGAGTATCGAAAAATGAAGCTTAACGCCGCGGTTGCGGAGCCCACGAGTGGCAGACGAGGAGAGGCGACGCGACTGGCCATCATAGAGGCGGCTAGGCATATCCTCATGACGGCGGGGTATGCCAAATTTTCCATGCGGCGTGTGGCAGCCCAAGCCGGTATCAGTGTAGGCAATCTACAATATTACTTCTCAACCAAAGACCAGCTCACCGGCGCTTTATTGGATGAAGTGATAGAGGGCTATTTGTTTGATTTCGAGGCAATGCGACAATCAGGCACCGCTGAGGAGCAACTAGCCCGAATTGTTCGAGCGGTATTTGAGGACTTGCAAACCCCGGAAACGACGGTGTTTTTCCCCGAAATTTGGTCCCTTGCCAACCATGAGCCGAGCCTCACGAAGCCGGTGGATGGTATGTATGCCAGGTATCGTGCCGTGCTGGCTGAATTGGCGATGGCAATAAATCCGAAGCTCTCAGCCGAGCGAGCGCGGCAACTGTCGGTATTTATGTGCTCTTCGATGGAGGGGCACACGGTGTTCGTTGGGCACGATAAGCCGTTGGCGGGAGACCTAGAAGCAGTCATCGACATGGGGGTACGTAGTTTTTTGGGCTTAATCAGAGAGGGATAGGTCAGCCCCTTGCGGGTTGCTTTTTTGGTCGGGTGTACTATATTTGGCTCTAGCGCGCTGTGTTAGGTAACCGGGGGATTGCATGCCTTTAGAAAACCGCTCGTTGATCTTTTTATTTCTCGCCGGCATCGTCGTGTGGGGTGGCCCAGCATGGGGCGCGGCGGGCGAGAAGCTTGTGGAAGTCTATTGTGCCGGCTGCCATGTGCAAGCCGATGGTTCGCTGTCTCGCATCAAGGATCAGCGCAAGACTCCCGAAGGTTGGGAGATGACCATTAACAGGATGCGGACCACTCACGGGCTGTCGCTCCAGCACGAAACCATGAGCCAAGGTGAGGTTCTCGGTGCGATGGTCAAGTATCTGGCGGATACGCGGGGGTTAGCCCCCTCAGAGACTACATCGTTGCGATATGTCTTGGAGCAGGACGGCAATGTGGTGGAGCAATTTCCGCAAGAGTTCGCAGAAATGTGCGGCCGGTGCCACTCCTCCGCGCGGGTCGCGCTACAGCGTAGAACTCGCGAAGAATGGGATCGCACGGTAGATTTTCATTTGGGCCAGTGGCCAAGCACCGAATATTCCCTCTATGGTCGAGATCGACCCTGGTTAAAGATTGCGCGTGAAAATATTGTGCCTGCGCTGGCTGTTGACTACCCCTTGGAAACTGATGCCTGGGCGGAGTGGCAGGCAGCGGACAAGAGTTCTCCTGCGGGCGAGTGGGTGATATCGGGCCACGTCCCGGGAGAGGGAGACTTTTCAGCGGTGATGTCAGTCAGCCCGCTATCGGATCGGCCAGACCGTTTTTCGGTTGAGATGAACGGTCACTATGCAGATGGTAGCGTGATGTTTGGCGAGGGGTCCGCCATTCTTTATACCGGGTTTGAATGGCGGGCTACTGTTAATGTCGGGGAGACGACGTTTAACCAGACCTTTGCGCTGACGTCTGACGGGCAGGCCTTACAGGGGCGGATGTATCAGAAGGATCAGGTTTTGGTGGGTGCTCGGGTCAAGGCGATCAAGCAGAACGAGAGGGTGGCGCTTCTGTCGGTCTATCCGCGATCATTACCGATTGGGGAGACTACTCGCCTTACTGTGTCAGGATTTGGCTTGGGTTTAGCTGAGATCACCATAGCGGATGCGAACGTTGAGGTGATCGATGCCCAGGATAGCAGCCGCGTCGTTGTGGACGTGACGCCGATAGATGGTGCTTCAGTAGGGTATCGACCGGTCAGCCTCGCTGGCGAAGAGCAGACGCAAGCGATTGCGTTTTACGAGAGCGTCGATGAGCTTGCTGTCGAGCCGAGTTACGGCATCGCGCGTATTGGTGGTAATGGCGGAGGCACGCCAAAAGTTGAGACAGTGTTTCGCGCGCGGGGCAAATCGTGGGGAGCGGATGAGCAACCTGGGACGTCAGACGATCTTGATCTGGGCTATATCGATGCCGTGACTTGGCGGACTGTACCCCGAGATGAGGGTGCCGAGAATGACAACGATGTAGCCTTTGCAGGCAACATGGACCCCGCTACGGGACGCTATGTGCCCGCCGCTGCCGGCCCTAACCCACAGCGTGCTCGGTCAACGAATAACGCGGGTAATTTGAATGTGGTTGCGCGGTATGAGGCGGGAGAGGATGTTGTCGAGGGCACCGGCAGGCTGCTCGTTACTGTACAGCGGTGGGTTAATCCACCCATGAACTAGTTCTCTGACAGACAATGTCAGAGTAAATTTGATGCCCCCAAAGGGAGGTCGTGAAATGAAGCACTTAAAACCGATAAACCGTAAAGCCGAGCAATTGGTAAGAAACGAGTCTAATCCCTTGCCCTCAGAGGGCGAAGTAGTCGCTATGCAAACTGTTGTCTCGTGCACGAGCTCCACAGACCCGGGTTGGGAGATCGACATGTTTGGTAGCGTGTCCGGCCTCTGCCAGCCAATGGAGTCAGATTTATACGGCTGTTCTGATCCGTGCTGGTGGCCAGCACAGGTTCCGGATATTATGAATACTCACCCGGACTGGTCGGCGAATGCGCCCTCGGCCGCTAAGGATTGGCGCAACCTCGAAAGCGTGTACCCCAGCGAAGAGGGCAGCAGCTGATGCGGCTATTTTGGCTTTCGGGCTGGGTAACTAAACTGAGTTTTCGCCCAAGGTGCCGCAACACCGCGTTATCACTGTTGCTGGGCTGTTGCTCGCTTTTTGTCGCTAGCATGTCTTCGGCGTCTGCCCTGCCGGGTGGAGAATATTTGCTAACGGTCACCCGGCCGGGGTCGACGTTAAACATCATTGATGTGGCGGCGGATAAGCTAGTGAAGCAGTGTGACTTGGGTATCGGGCCGGGGTCGGGCACCCTGGTCGTGTCGCCGGATGCCAAGGTCGCTTATGTGTTGGGTAATTACTTCAGCGATGTGTACGGTGTTGAACTCGATAGCTGTGACGTGATTTTTTCCACGCGCCAGTCGGAGGGCAATATCAGGGTCAAATCGATAGGTTCGCTGACGCTATCGCCCGACGGTAAAACCCTCTACACCCACCAAAATCGTGTTCGGCTAGAGCGTGATCACTATGAGGTGCTCGACTCTACGATCGCCGCGTTCGATACGCAGGCAGGGCTCGACACCCTGGCGCATAAGGTCTTCGCCTCGCCTCGGCAAATCACCATATTAGATAGGTTAGAGAGCGGCGAGTTAATTCTAGGCGGCCAGGACGTTTTTCTGATGAACCCCGATACGGGGCGCTATGAGACTATCTTAGAGAGCCTCAGTCTTAACGACCCTGCGTTTGCGCCTAGAGACGTGCTGACGGTGTGGCCGTTGAGTAGTATCAATAATGAATTTATCCGGTTATTCAGCACGGCCAAGTGGGGCGATGAGCCCGGTAACCTGGAAACGGCTGATTGGTTGTGGGGTTACGAGAGCGTGGATCTCGCGACGGGTGAGGCGAAGAGCACAATTTTCGGCCCTCTCGAAGTTGCGCTGTTGTCAGGCGCCAGACGGCCTCATCACCCTAACGAGATGTATGGCGTGCTCAATTTTCTGAAGGTCTTTGATATCGAGTCGGCTACCGAAATCCGCTCAACGCCGGTTGATCATTCCTACTACACACTTAATTTTTCTAAAAGCGGGGATAAGCTTTATTTGCTTGGCGCAGACGCCGATGTTGGCGTGTTCGACCCCGACTCGCTGGAGCAGTTAGGCGTGATTCCTCTGCCGGGAGATGGTTCACTCGCGAATAGCGTAGTTATTGAGCGATAGGGGTAAACACTGTTGTTATCGATTCAAGAAAACAATCTCCACGAGGTGGTGTTGGAGGAGCGAAAGCTCCTTTTTCATATTCCGAGCACGTCCATTTTTGAATGCGACCCGCTTACGCAGAGTATTTTGGATACCCTTCGCAGCGGTGAACATACGCCTGACACGTTAGAGTCGACCCTGGCGGGTGATTTTACATCTGAGAGCATTCACTCGGCGCTGAACGATCTGCAGTCTCTCGCACTGGTAACCGCTAGCGCAGTCGATTCGGGCGTCAAAACTTTCGAGCCGCTGGAGCTCAAACAAATACCGCTCACGACCGTGGTGCTCAATATCAACACGGGCTGTAACCTGAGCTGCACCTATTGCTACAAAGAAGATTTGGATACCCCGCAAAACCAGCGAAAAATGGATTTCGACACGGCTGTACAGTCTATCGAGATGCTGATTAATGAATCCCCGAATCAAGAGCGTTACAACGTCGTATTCTTTGGTGGGGAGCCGCTCTCAAACTTTGCATTGATCCAGCGCGTCATTGACTACGCGGAAAAGCGTTTCCAGGAGCTCGGTAAGAAGGTGGACTTTTCAATGACCACCAATGCAACGTTGCTGGATGAAAAAACCATTGACTACCTTAACGCGCATCGCGTTGGTATCGCGGTAAGCATGGATGGGCCCAAGGCCTATCACGACAGAAACAGGATTACGGTGGGTGGTCAAGGCACCTACGATACCGTCGAAAAGAAGGTAGGACTCCTTCTTGGTAAGTACAACAGCAGGCCAATCGGAGCTCGAGTAACGCTTACTACCGGTGTGACAGACGTCGTTGCCATTTGGGACCATCTCTTTAACGTGATCGGATTTTCCGAGGTAGGTTTTGCCCCGGTCACCTCTGGCGACATTGCCGCCTACAACCTGCAGCCCGAGGAACTGAGCGAGGTTTTTTCGGGCATGAAGCAGCTCGGTAAGCGCTATCTTGACGCCGCGCTTGAAAACCGCAATATCGGTTTTTCAAATATGCACCAGCTCATTACCGACCTACACGAAGGCAATAACAAGGCGCTGCCCTGTGGCGCAGGCGTCGGCATGGTGGCCGTGGATCATGAGGGGGGCGTCAATCTGTGCCATCGCTTCACGGGCTCAGAGTTGCCTTTGTTGGGTACTGTCACTGAGGGTATCAATAAGCCGCAGATCAATGAATTTCTCAACAAGCGCCTGGATAAGACCGATACCGGTTGCGCTACTTGCCGCATTCGAAATCTCTGTGCGGGTGGCTGTTACCACGAGAGTTATGCTCGCTACGGCGACCCTGTTCACCCCACCTACCATTATTGCGATCTTATGCGTGACTGGGTCGACTTCGGTATACGCGTGTATTCAACGATCATGGAAAAAAATCCTGGTTTCTACGATCGTTATTTGGCCGGTCGTCGGGCGGGCTGAGCTTATTCAATAATGTCCCAGCACGATGAGCGCCGCGCGGGGATTGTCTGGCTTTACACCTTTCTATGGCCCGAGCGTCGTGCTATTGCTGGCCTTTTTTGTTTATCTCTCACATCAACCGGTTTGATCGTCGCCCAACCATGGGTAACCAAGCTCATCATCGATGATGGTTTGATCGGTGGTGACTTCGGCGCGCTCTGGCCTCTTGCGCTACTGGGTTTACTGCTGGCGGTAATATCAATTTTGTTGGCGGGGTTTTCCCGGTTGGCTCATACGCGGCTGTCGGGCACCGTGCTGTTTGCTCTAAGGGAGGATGTGTTCTCTCACGTGCTCAAGCTTTCACCTGACTTTCTATCAAGACAACGGGTGGGGGATATCATCTCGCGCATGGATAGAGATGTTGCCGAGATACAGCGCTTCGCCGTCGATACCCTGTTTTCCAGTGTGTCTTCAATTCTCGGGCTGATTGGTGCAGTGACAATGATGCTGCTGTTGAATTGGAAGTTGTCACTGGTCCTGCTGCTGCTAATACCCCTTGAGCTGTCTTATCTCGTCGTTATGCGACCAAAAGTGGAGCGCCGCAATCGGCGTTTCCGAGAACGCTCGGCCGACATTTCGGCGTTTTTCGCCGAAAAGCTGCCCGCTGTAAAAATGATACAGCTGGCAGGGACTGAGTCGAGAGAAGGTGTGGCGTTGGGAGTGATTAATACCCGCCTCTTACAGTCGCTGCTGGGATTGCAGCGAATCGAATTTATGACCTCGGCAGTGCCCAGTATTTTGGTATCGGTCTCCAGAACCGGCGTGTTCCTGCTCGGCGGGTTTTGGGTTATTCAGGGTGAGTTTGAAGTTGGCTCTCTCATTGCCTTCACCACTTATGTTGGAATGGCTATTGGACCCGTACAGTCTTTACTGGGCTTGTACCTGTCCTGGCAGCGTTTGACGGTAAGTCTGGATCGCGTCGCTTTTCTGCGGCGACAACCAACCCGGCCCTCAGAGACCAGCGGTTGCCTGGTGCCGCAGCGCCCCTCCGGGACGCTGAGCATAGAGGGCCTTTGCTTTGCCTACCCGGATCAAGCCAAGCTGTTCGAAGGCTTTTCATTCGACGCGCTAGCGGGGAGTAAGGTTGGCATCTGGGGTAAATCCGGTTCTGGAAAAACCACGTTGCTCGACCTCATCACAGGCTATCGGCAGCCACTCGCAGGGGATGTCATGCTCAACGGCTGTAGTCAGCATGAAGCCCAGCCACGGGCCTGGCGGGAGGCCTTTGGAGTCGCTCCTCAGGACCCGGTGCTTTTCCACGCCACGTTACGGGACAACCTTCTTTATGGTTGCAGGGAGGCGACAGCGACTGATGTCGATAACGTGATAGTAGTCTGTGGTCTGACCTCTTTGCTTGAAAAGTTGTCTGACGGCTTGGACACAATGATCGCTGAGCGGGGCGTGAGTTTGTCGGGAGGGGAGCGGCAGCGTATTGCTGTAGCGCGGGCGTTGTTGAAAAAGCCGCAAATATTAGTGCTCGATGAGCCCATCTCGGCGGCAGATCCGGACACCGGTCGTTCTTTGATTGCTGCGATTGACCTCCATTGCCAGGGAATGACGAGGCTGATTGTTAGCCATCGCGAGGAGGCGCTTGTTGGGAGCGATGTCCTGATCCGTTTTGAAGAAGGTGGGATTGAGGTTTTGCGAGAGGACGATGCATGCTAGCTCATGTTGGCATTATTGACTCTGGCTATGGCTTAGGGGCCGGCAACGCGCAACTCGCGGCTGAACAATTGCGCGCTGAGCGCTCATTCACGCCAGCGGGCGTCATGACAGACCGTTGTGGCCATGGCTCTGCGATCCTGAATGTCGTATCTCAAGCGCAAATTCAGCTTTCGATAGCAAAAGTGTTTGAAGAGGGCCTGACATGCCCGGTGGAGAGGGTCTGTGAGGCGATTGATTGGCTCGTGGGTCAAGGCGTTCATCTTATTAATATGAGTTTTGGTATGCCCTCGGCCTCGCCTAAACTAGCGCGATCCGTTGCCAGCGCCGTTGCCTCGGGTGTTATTTGCATTGCCGCTGCACCTGCTCAGGGTGCTCCGGTTTATCCTTCTTCGCTCCCTTCTGTCATTAGGGCTACTGGTGACGCTCGCTGCGGTCCGCATCAAATTTCCTGGCTTGGTTCCGGTCAAGCTGATGTTGGTGGTTGCCCCGGTAATCCCGAGACCGGAGTTGCCGGCGCGAGTATAGGCTGCGCCCATGTGGCCGCTTTTGCCAGCCGGTTATTGGCGCAGGGCTTGGCGAAAGATACGCAGGAGGTCCTCAGCCGCTTTAAAGAGGCCGCCGCTTGGCATGGTCCTGAGAGACGGATGTCGTGACGTAAATGGTGCCTCAGTCAACAATCCAAATAGGGGTATTGGGCACAGGTCCCGCCGGCAGCGCAACGGCTTTGGGCCTCAGCCGAATGGGTTATGGTGTTACCTGTGTCTCAGCCCCGCGCAATCCAAAAACGGTTGAAGGCGTTTCAGAGCGTGTTTATGAAGCAATGCTTGGACATGGTTTCTCGCAGGCCTGCTCGGTCGTTTCGGCGCCGATTAGGCGCAGCGTGTTTTGGAATGGAGAGCACAATAGCGCGAACACGGAGCGTCTCGTCGACAGGGCCCGCTTTGATGCCATGCTTATCAGTGATTTGCAGCATCACGGTGTGGAAGTCGTCGAAGACGCAGTCCAAACGCTTGTGCAGAATCCGGATGGCTGGCTCGTTTCGCTTCACTCGGGAGAAGAGCGCGCTTTCGACTTTCTGGTCGAAGCGAGGGGGCGACGCGCAGATACGTTAACTAAAGCACAGCGGCGGGGGCCGGAGTCGATCGCCATAGGCGCACGCTGGTCCATCAAAGAGGGTATTGATCTAGACCCGCAGGTCGTTGTTTCAAGTCACCGCGATGGTTGGTCATGGGTGGCGAGTCTTGGTGAGGGAGCAATTTATACCCAGGTCAATTGCGATGGTGTCGCTGATAGCGTGCCAAAGCATCATGACGTGATTTCTTTCTTACAGACGCGCGTCGGTGAAAATGCCCAAGTAGCTGACTGGCTTCGATCAGCTGAGCTTATCGGTAAGCCACACTTTCGCGGCAGTACTGCCGTACTTAATGATGCGCTTGCAGGAGACCGTCATATTCGAGTGGGTGATGCGGCGATGGCGGTCGACCCACTATCAGGTAATGGCGTCTTCCAGTCATTATCCTCGGCCCTGAGTGCGCCAGCGGTGGTCAATACTATTTTGCAGGTGCCTCATCATACCGAGCTAGCGATTAGCTACTATGTTGATCGTGTTGGCCACTTATTTGACCGATTTTCGAGGAATGGGCGGGATTTCTATGCGCTGGTAGACGCCCAGAGCGATTATTGGGACAGACGGCGATGCTGGCCTGATCAACTGCCGGCTCACATCAGCCCCGACCGCGTTGTCGGGACAGATCAAAAACCGGTGAGTAACAATGGCCTTATTGAACTTGCCGAAGTCGTCATAACCGAAGACCAGCCTTTGGGTATCTGGCGGGTCGACGGTGAAAACGCCGTAGACCGACTTCGCCGTCTCGGGCGCATTCAGTGACAATGACGCGATACCCTCACATGCAAATTAATCCTGCAAGTGTCGCGCATGAAAGTCGAGGTGATCGTCCATGAAGCTGGCGATGAAGAAGTAGCTATGGTCGTAGCCGGGTTGGATGCGGAGTTCCAGTGGAAAACCAGTTGCCTCGGCGGCAGCCGCGAGCTTTTCGGGTGTGAGCTGTTCCGTCAAAAAGTTGTCGGCGTCACCTTGATCGACCAGCATGGGGAGTTGATGCGTGCTTTGGCGCATGAGGTGACAGCTGTCGTGCTCGAGCCAGAGCGCGCGATCTGATCCCAAATAGTGACTGAAGGCTTTTTCTCCCCAGGGACACTCACTGGGTGCAACGATGGGCGAGAAGGCCGATACCGAGTGAAAGCGGCCCGGGTTTTTGAGGGCAATGGTCAGCGCGCCGTGCCCGCCCATGGAGTGGCCCATAATGCTGGTCTGCTCCGCCGCGATTGGCAGCTCCTGGTTCACCAGACTTGGAAGCTCTGTTAGGACATAGTCGTACATGCGGTAGTGCTGATTCCAGGGCGGCTGTGTGGCGTTCAGGTAGAAACCAGCCCCCAAGCCAAAGTCCCAGCCTCCATCTGGGTCATCGGGAACGCCTTCGCCTCGCGGGCTTGTGTCGGGCGCAACGAGCGCTAAACCGAGCTCCGCTGCTTTTCGCTGCGCTCCCGCTTTGGCAACCATATTTTCGTCGGTGCACGTGAGGCCGGAAAGATAGTAGACCACAGGGACGGGGCCTCTCTGTGCCTGCGGCGGCAAGAATACCGAGAACACCATATCGCAATGCAGTGTATCGGAGGAGTGCTTGTAGCGGCGCTGCTCGCCGCCGAAACAGCGCTGATTAGCGAGTAACTCCAGCATGATTAGAATACCACCACGGAGCGAATACTTTCGCCGCTGTGCATCAAATCGAAAGCCTTATTGATGTCCTGCAAAGGCATGGTGTGAGTAATCATGTCGTCTATATTTATCTTGCCCTCCATGTACCAATCGACAATTTTTGGCACATCAGTGCGGCCTCGAGCGCCGCCAAACGCGGTGCCGCGCCACGATCTGCCGGTGACCAGTTGGAAAGGCCGGGTGGAGATTTCCTGGCCAGCGCCCGCGACTCCGATAATGCAGCTTTGGCCCCAGCCTTTGTGACAGCACTCGAGGGCTTGGCGCATCACGTTGACGTTACCGATGCATTCGAAACTGTAGTCGACCCCGCCACCCGTCATCTGGATGAGATGGTCAACGACGTTGTCAACCTCGCTGGGATTAACAAAGTCGGTCATGCCGAAGTGTTTACCCAGCTTGGCTTTTTCGGGATTAAGGTCGATGCCGATAATGCGTGTCGCCCCGACCAAGCGCGCGCCCTGAATGACGTTCAAGCCAATACCACCCAGCCCGAAGACCGCAACGGTCGAGCCTGCCTCAACTTTCATGGTGAAAGCTACAGCGCCAATCCCTGTCGTGACGCCGCAGCCGATGTAGCAAATTTTGTCGAAGGGCGCATCCTCGCGCACTTTGGCAACGGCTATCTCTGGCAGAACCGTAAAATTAGAGAAGGTAGAGCACCCCATGTAATGAAGCAGGGGCTCGCCGTCGAGGGAGAACCGACTGGTATTATCGGGCATCACCCCCTTGCCCTGGGTTTCTCGTATCGCCTGACAGAGATTGGTTTTTGGGTGTAAACAGAAATCACACTCCCGGCATTCCGGGGTGTAGAGCGGGATCACGTGATCTCCGGGTTTTACGCTGGTCACGCCAGCGCCGACTTCAACCACAACGCCGGCGCCTTCGTGGCCGAGAATAGCGGGGAAGGCGCCCTCCGGGTCATCCCCGGAGAGCGTGAAAGCATCGGTATGACATACACCGGTCGCCTTGATCTCGACCATGACCTCGCCCGCCTGGGGCCCCTGCAAATCGACCTCGGCAATCTCAAGGGGCTTCCCTGCTTGGAAAGCTACAGCAGCTTTGCTTTTCATATCTTTCTCCCGGTGCTGTTTACATACGTGGGCGCCGGCATTGACGCCGTTTATTTTGTTGTGACCATGGCAGGTGTTTGGTCCAGAGGTCAAGAGGTCATGAGTGAAGCGTTGGTCCGATGTCGAGATTGAGCTGGTCTTTTTTTTCAGGCGCGAGTCGAACGCCTAGTCCCATTAGTCGCACGGGCAGGGCCTTTCTGTCGAGGCCCTCCAAAACAAGTAGTTGGTAGTCTTCCTCTAGGAGCCGCGTGCCCATTTTTTCCACCGTCGTTGTCGAAAAGTCATTAAATTTGATTTTCACAAAGGCCTTTTGAACACGCTCGGCAACCCCAGCTCGGAGGATGCGCGCTTCAAGTTCATCTAAGAGCTTGGGGATGGGTGCTAAGCAATCGTCGCCGTTGGCCACGTCGGTGGTGAATGTGGTTTCAACGCTCACCGATTTTCGCTCCCGTTCGGGATTTACCGGCCGGTCGTCCCTGCCGTGGGCTCGCTCGTAAAGCGTTAGTCCGAATTTGCCCAGTAGCTGAGCCAACTTGATTTGTTCCAGCTGGCGCAAGTCAGCACAGGTGTTTAGACCCATCGCTTGGAGCTTGCTGGCTGTTACACGACCCACACCGGGGATATGCTTCACCGCAAGCGCCGCACTAAATTCATCAACTGCTTCAGGCGCCACAACGGTGAGTCCATCTGGCTTATCCCAGTCTGACGCCACTTTGGCAATAAATTTGTTGATGGACACCCCGGCGGATACGGTGATGTCAAGTTCACGCGCGATGTCCGCGCGAATCGCCTCCGCAATGCGTGTTGCACTGCCGTCAAACTGATGGTTATCGGTGACGTCCAGATAGGCTTCATCCAGAGAGAGTGGCTCGATGAGTGATGTATATCGGCTGAAAATCTTGTGCATCTCTTTGGATACGGCTCGATACTTCTCCATGTTCACGGGTCCAACCTGAAGGTCGGGACACAGGCGAAGCGCGTGACTGGTAGGCATGGCTGAGCGGATGCCATAGGCCCGAGCCGGGTAGTTACAGGTGGTTAAAACCCCTCTGCCGGTTGAGCTACCGCCAACGGCAAAGGGCACGTCACGTAGCGCAGGGTTGTCGCGCATTTCGATAGCCGCATAGAAACAGTCGGCGTCGCT
>Ga0255757_10003541_pt1 | contig 14287 bp, 10 predicted proteins | sample 071ome_27_FD_179957 | JGI IMG/M metagenome (GOLD analysis project Ga0255757, IMG submission 179957) | Coastal salt marsh microbial communities from the Groves Creek Marsh, Skidaway Island, Georgia - 071409AT metaG (version 2) | ecosystem: Environmental > Aquatic > Marine > Intertidal zone >...
GATTATAATCTTCAAAAGTAGCGCCAACACCTAAACATATAACTGGTTCGAACCCTGAATCCGACAACTTACTCAGCTGGGCTTTATTTCGACTATTTGACGCTGGATGAATAATTCCTACGCGGTGTGCATTTACAGCTCTAAGGGCCTTTATTTGAGCCGTAGCACTTGAAGAAACAGGAATGCCAAACTCTACAGATAAGTCATTTAAAGCCTCTTCTAAGGCTTTCTCTCCCCTAGAAAGGTTCGTAGGCGAACCACCTAAAATCACCATGTCCGAACCAGCTCGCACAAATGTTTCCACCGTTGCACGCGCCTCTTCATGGAGATGTTTCATATTACCATCAGCGTGAGAAGAAACATGTTGAGTGAGTATCTGTAGCAACACGCCTTCTGGAACAAGTTCGTAAAACAGCTTGGGAAAAATTTCCGTAACGTAGGCAACAGAAGTGTATCCAATACGCGCTCGAGGCTCCGTCATTTTCTTCTTTTTTCCCTTAATTCAAAACTAGACCATTAAATTCAGACCCAAAACACCCCACAAAATCGTTATCGATATCTATCGATCTAGTTTGTTTTTTAATTCAGCTATTTCCTCTCTTAAGGCCGAGATTTCTTGTGAAACCAACCTAGTATCGGAGTCAATAACAGTCTCAATTTTTTCCACAGTCCGGTCTTCCCGTTCTGCATGCATCGTCTGCATTGAATCAACTATGATAGCTATAAACAGATTTAATACTGTGAATGACGAGACAATAATAAAGGGAACGAAAAATGCCCACGCCTGCGGGAATTGCTCCATCACCGGCCTAACAATACCCATAGACCAACTTTCTAAGGTCATTATTTGAAATAACGAGTACATCGATTCACCAATTGTACCAAACCATTGTGGAAATTCTCCGCCAAATAATTTGGTTGCAATCACGGCAAAGACATAAAAGACTAACCCGAGCAACAAACCAATTGCTCCAATCCCTGGAACTGCATGCAGCAAAGCTCCAACAACCCGTCGCAGCCTTGGCACACCAGAGATAATACGAAGAACTCTCAGTACACGAAGGGCTCGTAGCACACTAAATTCTTCACTAGCCGGGGCTAGGGCAATGGCAACAACAAATAAGTCAAATAATCCCCAGGGATCACGAAAAAAGCTCAATCTGTAGACAATGATGCGAAGAATAATCTCAACAACAAAAATCCAAAGAATTACATGATCAATCAGAATTAATTCTGTTCCAATCGCTGCCATAGCGCGGGGAGATGTCTGCAATCCCAATATTACGGCGTTAATCGCAATTAACCCAAGGATTGTATGACGAAATAGAGCGCATTCAACAAAACCGCGCAAACGGCCACGAAAGCTTGATTCAGTTATTAATTCTGTTGTGTCAGCCATAGCATTTCTCACAATTGACACAAATTATTAGCGCGTTTCATCGTGTTAAGGAACAGGTCCAAATATCCTTCACCGGCTTGACCACCTTAATCTATCTTTGATAAGAACAAAACAAGAACATTTAAAACCTATGAGAGGTAGATTCTATGATAAACAATCGCACTAACTGCCGTTCTGCGATCTCAGATCTACGTGCGCGCATCGGGCAGATAGAGCGTGGAAAAAAGAGCACTAGGTTAGAATTTATCCCCCCGTCAGTTTTAGGAACTGGGATAACAGAACTAGACTCGCATCTACCAGATGGCGGGTTAACCTTGGGTGCCCTGCACGAAATAACAATACCCACTCCTGCAGACACTGCTGCCGCAACCAGTTTTTGTATGTCTCTTCTGTCCTCCTTACTACGGACCCGTAAGGGGATCGCACTCTGGTGTCAGAATAGCGAAATGCTTGATACGGGAGAGATCTACCCTCCCTGCCTCATACAACATGGAATTGACCAAGATCGGTTGATTTTTCTTAGACTCAAACGCGACGACGACATTCTATGGGCGATGGAAGAAGCACTAAACAGCCATGGGCCAGCCTGCGTTCTAGGTGAGATAGCGCACACAAATTTAACAAAGACGCGCAGACTTCAGACGGCAGCAAATGAGGCTGATTTACCAGCCATCATATTACATCCCGGATGGCAGGGGACATGGAATTCTGCCGCAGCTACAAGGTGGCGGATAAAAACCACTCAAAGCCGGCCATATGGCCTGGCTAAGACGTTGAACGAACCAGGAAATCCTCTTTGGCAAGTCGAGCTTTATCGTTGCCGCAGGGGCACCCCCGGTATATGGAAAATGGAATTTCAAAATGAGAAGGGTAATCTCTCTCTGGCTGCCCCGGCTAGCAACGGATCGGATAACTCGTGCAGCGCCGACATTGCATAATAGACCTTTTGCACTAGTTACGGAGCATCATGGCCAAGCCATCCTATTCGCGACAAACGCAATAGCAGAACAGGCAGGACTAAACCCTGGCATGAAACTAGCCGATGCACGTGCAATTTTTCCAAAATTAACTGTTGAACCAACACAGATTCAAAAAGACAAGGCTATGCTGGAAAAAATCAGAATCTGGTGTTCTCGTTACAGCCCTTGGACTTCTAGCAGCGAGATCCAAGATGAACAAGAAAAAGAAAAAAAAGATCCAAATTTGATACTGGAAGGACCAGGTGGCGGCGGAATCTGGATAGACGCGACTGGCTGCAGTCATTTATTTGGAGGCGAAGAAATAATGCTGACTGATTTAGTCAACAAAATAAACCAGATAGGCTTTGTTTCTAAAGCTGCAATCGCAGAAACCAGGGGTGCTGCCTGGGCGTTAGCTCGTTATGGCCAAAATAATCAAAAAAACTGGACTATTGCACCACTCGGAACTGCACGAGAAACCCTAGCTCCGCTACCAACTGCAGCTCTAAGACTTTCCTATACCACCAGATTAAACCTCCAAAAAGTAGGATTACATACTATTGGTGATCTTCTGAAATTACCTCGTGCAACACTATCTGCTCGTTACGGCACAACACTACTCAAAAGATTGGATGCTGCGATTGGAAAAGTATCTGAATCAATCTCCGCTGTGAAATATAAAGAACCACTATATGTTCGGATCTCCTTCTCCGAACCAATCGGAAATTCAGAAGATTTCCGGGCAGCTCTAGAAAAAATGTTAATCTTATTGTGCCAGAAGATGGAAAGCCAAGGTGTTGGTGCAAGAAGGTTGATTTTTACCTTGTACCGTGTTGACGGCAGCATAGAACAGCGTCTAGCTAGCGCCACTCACCCTATTCGCGACGTTATCACCTTAAAATATTTATTTAACGACCGTATCAACGATATTGATCCCGGCTTCGGCGTAGATGCGACAACTCTATTCGCAGAAAGGACGGAGGCATTAGGCGACACCCAAGCGAAACTATCTGATGACCGGAAAAGTAATAATTTCGAACTATTAATCGACCGACTAACAAACAGATTCGGAAATGAAAAAATTTTATCGCCGAGAATTACCGAAAGTCATATACCGGAGCGTGCTGGTACACTTTCATCAATTACAGAGAAACACCGTAACGCTGATATAAAGCATAAAAATATAATCCGCCCAGTACGGTTACTCTATCCACCAGAAGAAGTTGAAACTATCGGCCTAGTATCCAAACTTCTCGTCGAGCCACCATCTGTTTTTCGTTGGCGTAAAGTTCTCCATAAAATAACCCTAAGCCAAGGACCAGAGCGAATTTCTCCTGAATGGTGGAGGTTAGGAAATACAGGCACACGCGATTACTTCCAGGTTGAGGACAGCAGAGGTCGACGATTGTGGATATTCAAAGAAACTAATCAAGGAAGCAAGACCACTCGTTGGTATGTCCACGGATTATTCCCATGAATTCTTATGTTGAATTACAGACCACGAGTAATTTTTCTTTTCTAAAAGGTGCGTCTTATCCGGAAGAGTTAGTCCACCGAGCGGTAGAACTCGAGCATAAGGCTATCGCTATTACTGATCGCAATACACTGGCCGGCGTAGTTCGAGCCCATCTAGCAGCGCGAGAAACAGGAATAAAAATAATCGTTGGCGCACGTTTAGACTTCACAGATTCAGAATCAATTTTATGCTTGCCCACAAATCACGCTGCTTATAGCCGCCTCACAAGGCTAATAACCCTAGGTCGAAGACGTGCACCAAAGGGTGAGTGTTATCTTTCAATAGATGATTTCTTAAATGCACAAAAAGACCAAATCATTGTCATTCTATCGCAGAGCCAATGTGATTTAGACCACCTATCCTTCACCCTGTCACGCTTCTCTGGGGTAATGGGTGACCGTTGCTATCTATCACTACAGAATTTCCTCGAATATGGAGACACTAGGCGGATTGCTTTACTAGATAACTTGGCAAGCAAGGTGAATGTCTCAACGGTCGTAACCAATGATGTGCATTATCACGACCTCCCCCGCCGTAAATTGCAAGACACCTTAACTGCCATTAAAAATCGATGCACAGTCGATAATGCTGGGTACAAACTTTTCGTTAACGCAGAGCGTCACCTCAAATCGGCTGATGCAATGTCTGCCTTATTCCCTAATCATAAAGAGGCGATTTCTCGTACAGTTGAAATTGCCGAACGATGCTCATTTTCGCTTGATCAACTGGTCTATGAATATCCAGATGACGAGGCCCCGCCCGGAACCACCCCGCAAAAATATTTAACAGATTTAGCATGGGCAGGAGCTCAGGATCGATATCCCAGTGGAATTCCTGATAAGGTGTGCCTCCAAATAAAACATGAACTCCAACTCATCGATGAACTTTCATACGCTAATTATTTTTTGACTGTACATGACATAGTTCAATATGCACGAAACCGGGGAATTCTATGCCAAGGTCGCGGCTCAGCCGCAAATTCCGCTGTTTGTTATTGTCTCGGGATAACAGCAGTCGATCCCACGAAAATCGATTTATTATTTGAAAGATTTATTAGTGCTGAACGTGGAGAACCGCCTGACATAGACGTTGATTTCGAGCACGAACGCCGTGAAGAAGTAATTCAATATATATATAAAAAATATGGGCGCGAACGTGCCGGGCTTGCAGCCACGGTGATACATTACCGCGGCCGTAGTGGGATGCGGGAGGTGGCACGCGCGATGGGACTAAGTCGTGATGTAGAAGATGCTCTATCAAAAGCCTCAGTAATAGAAAGATTATCAAAAAAAAACAAACTTCCTTTAAGAGAGGTAGGACTCAGCGAGAACGATCCAAAAATTATTCTCACCTTGCAGTTGGCAAGTGAAATATCTGGATTTCCAAGACATTTATCCCAGCATGTAGGTGGCTTTGTCATTACACGGGGGCGATTGGATGACCTTGTTCCTATCGCCAATGCAACAATGGAAGGCCGCACGACTATAGAGTGGGACAAAGATGATCTCGACACATTAGGTTTTCTCAAAATTGATGTGTTAGGGCTGGGTATGTTGAGTTGTATTCGCAAAGCATTTGAGCTCTTACAAAAACACCATCAACATGAAGTCGATCTCGCAACCGTCCCAGCGGAAGATCCAGAAGTCTACAAAATGCTGTCTCGAGCCGATTCAGTGGGTGTGTTTCAAGTCGAAAGTCGAGCGCAGATGACAATGCTACCCCGTCTAAAGCCTAGAGCCTTCTACGATTTAGTTATCGAGGTCGCCATTGTTAGACCAGGCCCAATTCAAGGTGATATGGTCCACCCATATCTAAGACGCCGCAACGGAGAGGAGGAGGTCACATTTCCATCCGAATCTCTGCGCGAAGTGCTAGGAAAAACATACGGTGTACCTTTGTTCCAAGAACAAGCCATGAAGATTGCTATTGTAGCAGCAGGCTTTACACCGGCAGAAGCAGATGGGCTAAGACGCGCCATGGCCACTTTCCGCCGCATGGGCACCATCCAACAATATCGAAACAAAATGATCCGTGGCATGATTGCTCGCGGATATGAAGAAGATTTTGCTAACCGCTGTTTCAAACAAATTGAAGGATTTGGTGATTACGGTTTTCCAGAAAGCCACGCAGCAAGCTTCGCTTTGCTCGTATACGTCTCCGCTTGGCTCAAGTACCACCACCCGGCAATTTTTGCCTGCTCATTGTTGAATAGCCAACCAATGGGTTTTTACGCCCCTGCTCAGATTGTCGGCGACGCCAGCAAACATGGGGTTACAATTTATCCACCCGACGTGAATTACAGTCACTGGGATTCCACTATAGAAATAACTGCCGAGGGCTTGGACGCCCTCCGCCTTGGGCTTAGACAAATCAAAGGCTTTCGAGAAGATTTTGCTGATCAACTTATAACCGCAAGAAAAATGGGAAACGGTAGGCCTTTCTTTGATATAGATGATTTTGCCCGACGCAGTAATTTACCTAAATCTGTTCTAGAGCAGCTAGCAGACGCAGATGCATTTCAGTCGATCAATTTATCTAGAAGACAAGCGCTTTGGTCGACACAACGTGTCAACTCAAATCAAGCACCTCTTTTTATCGAATCAGGTGAGGGAATCGTCGAACAGAAGGTACATCTACCTAGCATGGGACTCGGAGAAGAAGTCAGCCATGACTATCGCACCATCCATCTATCTCTTAAAGATCACCCTTTGTCTCTACTGAGAAATTTAATGACATCTATGCGTGCAATCCCGGCAAAAAAATTATCAAAAATAGAAAATGGCGGGGTAGTGAGCGTCTCTGGTTTAGTTATTAGCCGTCAGCGTCCTGGTACAGCAAGTGGTGTTATCTTCACTACGTTAGAAGATGAAACCGGAAGTGCAAACGTGATTATTTGGCCGAGTGTATTTGAAAAATATCGCAAGGAAACATTAGTTTCTAAATTACTTTTAGTACGTGGTGAACTACAACGCGAAGGTCTCGTAATCCACATAATTGCAAGACATCTGATAGACATGACATCTAAACTTTACGAGCTGGCTACACCATATAAAAACAATACTCAGAAACCCCGGTATCCATCACGTGATTTTGAATGATCTAGGCCTAAACACTTTCTGGATCCACGCTATAATCGCACACAAGTCGTAAATAAAAAGCAGGATAAAATATGCCAATCTGGCTGAGACTATCCATCGCTGGCGCAGCGACACTTTTGGTCGGAATGGGTTTGGGACGTTTTTCATACTCACCGTTAATACCTGCGCTGATAGAACAAGGTTGGCTTACAGCGACAGAGGCAGGGACAGCAGGGGTAGGAAATTTCGTTGGTTATCTAATAGGTGCGTTCGCCGCCCCTTCGCTAAGAAGGGTTTTTGGAGAAACAGGCGCACTGAGATTATGCTTGCTCGCTACTCTAATAGCTCTCGTTAGTAGCATGTTACCGTGGGGATTTCTGTGGATCACTTTCTGGCGTGCAGTCGCCGGGGCCGCCGTAGGCGTAATCATGATATATGCGCTTTCCATTACCACCCGATTTGCTCCGCGGGGAAAATTAGGTTTAGCCACCAGCATCACCTATACAGGGGTCGGTTTGGGTATTCTTCTCGCAGGTACTGCGGTGCCCATCTTGCTGCAATTCAGCGTTAGCTTAGCGTGGTTCGGCATTTCAATAGCAGGATTCTTTGCAACACTCGTTGCTTTCTGGGGCTGGAGAGCGGCACCAAGAACCAATGAGAGAAAAGAGCAGGAAACAGTACACCCAACCATCGACTGGAGTTGGAATGCAATCGCGATAATCACTGCCCGAACTTTATTTTCGTTAGGTCTAATTCCACATACAATCTATTGGGTCGACTATCTGGTAAGAGGTCTTGGAAACAGCAACTCTTTCGGAGGTCTCCACTGGACGCTTTTTGGTATTGGCGCAATTTGTGGGACATACTTGTGGGGCAGGCTAGCAGATCGGATAGGTTTTCATATCGCCCTCCCCTTGGCCTATGCTCTAGTGGCAAGCGGCATAGCGCTGCCAGTACTTATCCATGAGAATTGGGCACTTATAATATCCTCACTAATTGTAGGCGCTCAGCCAGGCTTAACAGCTATTCTCTCCGGACGTGTGCATCAGTTGATGGGAAAGGATAAAATGCCTGTCGTATGGAGAGCAGCGGCTCTGGCATCTACGACCATTCAAGCGGCTGGAGGATTCCTGTACGTGATAATTTTTGCCTCGACCAGCTCTTATATACCTGTGTTTCTAACCGGAACGGCTTTTATGGGAGCCGGTGCAGTTATTGCATGGACAATGCGAGAAAAAAATCATTAATCTACGCCCTCTCCGATCGGGAAACAAAATTCAACCAACACCTTGTTCGGATCATGCACGAACAGCTGATAAATACCTTCATCAGGGGTTGCTCTCTCGTAGTATTTTAGCCCTTTTAAATCCAAGTTTTCCTTAACCTGCGCGAGCCCGGTGGCAGAGAAAGCAACATGACCAAAACCAGCATCCATATCCTCGGGCTGCCCATCATGCCTGCCTTTGGGAGGACGACTGGAAATATGTACAAGAGGCCGATCGCCGGCGTACATCCAATATCCTGGGAAGTCAAAATTGGGCCTATATCCGACTTTAAGACAAAGAAAGTCCCTATAAAATTCCATTGTCTCTTCCAATTTGTCGGTGCGGCACCGGATATTCACGTGGTTAAGAGTACTAACAGGCAAGGACAGATCCCCAAATCAAAGACTAGAGTGCATGAGGCAATTGAGATGCCGAGACCAAATCAACCTCAACACCACGGCCAGCTTCTTTTGCTTTTTTGTAAACCAGCATGGCGATAGCGATCTCAGAGGCAGCAGTACCGTTATTATTTTTATGATAGGTAATCTGCCCCTCACCTGTTCGGCCCTCAACCACACCAGATGCAAGAGGACCCAGCTCGAGAATATCTTCTTCTTTGATTATTCCAAGCTCCAAGGGTTCATAAAGGTCTCCTTGCTTCTCTGAAATGACAGACTCCCTAAGGTTCGTTACGATGACATCAGACCTCTCTACGGTTCTGTTATCGATTTCACGCCGGGCTTTTTTCAAAAACCCTCCTTCGACCAGCTGCACGTTGCCTCCTATGATGCCTGTCACGTGCTGGCCCGGCTCCAATAAATCACCGTCGAACAACTCAACATTTGTGCTTGTAGCACACAATACTATGTCCGCGCCCTTAATGGCGTCATCACCTGTTTCCACGGGCGTTATTTCTAAATTAAATTTTGGTCCATATTTTTCTGCAAAGGCTCGTCGATTTTGAGGGTCTCGGGAATAAACCCTCACGCGCCGGATCCCTGGACGAACACATTTAAGCGCCAAAAGCTGATTTGCGGCCTGTCCTCCAGAACCAAAGAGACCAACCTCAGTCACATCTTCCCGTGCAAGATAACGAAATCCGACCCCCGAAGTTGCCGCTGTTCTCAGAGCTACAAGGCTTGTATATCCAAGGGTCCGTTCGACAGGCTCGCCAATAACGATTGCTAAAAGTTGTCCATTCTCAGAATCATTCAAAACATGCACAGGATGTTCTCTGTAGGCATAATGTTGGTTTGCTCCTCCATCCTCCTGAACAACGTGATCAGCTCTACTAGCCGCACCTATCACGCCCATCGAATGTGAGCCGCCTGGAAAATTACTAATGCGCACGCCTGAAGGTGAATGTACTCGACGGCGAGGTGCGTTGATCACTGGAAAATTCATCCCGTCAATGTACCCCTGCTCTACAGCATCAATGGCTTCGTCCATAGATACGAGGTCTTGAATGTCATCAGGTTTCAGCAGAAGGAATTTATTCATTTAAGCTATCCTCCATATCGGTTCTGCGGAACGTGCAAAGGATGCTTCCTTTCCAACTATCCAGATTTATTATCGATTAGGCACAAGCGTTAATGCCAGCACCCTCCAATAAATTGATATGCTCACAAGTAAGTTTTTTGCCTGGTTTCTCGTCTACCTCGAATGCATATTTCGATAAGGCACTGGAAATATCCTTGGCTCTAGTTTCAACCCTTTTATCTGATCCAGGGAAGGCTTCTGCCGTCAAATTAATCCAGTACTTCTTGCCATCCTTGATAGCTAGGGTATTCACCACCAATCCATCAAATGTAATGATCCGTCCCGAATATGCTTTCCCTTGGAAGGGTATGTCCTGAGCCAAGCGAATGTCCTTCAGTTCCAGCTTTTCTAATAATTTAGCCATGTCATTGGTTTCCCACTGACCCCGTTGGCGCTTACCCTGGGGAATGCCCTGGAATTTAAAGTCTTTTTGACTTGCCTTATCCCTTTGGATAACCACATCCCCACCCTTTGGAGAACTGATCTCGAGCCTTTTGACCGCCCCTCGTTTTATGTCGAGTATCGTTTTCAGCGTCCAATCGGCAGGACCCTCTCCGAGATCAAGGCTGCCTTCAACGAGCCACGTCTTCTTGTCATCTCCAAACCTCATGTAGGTTCCGCTTCGGCCATTCCCGAACAAATCCTCATTCTTTTTTCCAACGATCCCCTTGGCAAGTACATCCCCGCCTTTTGCGAAAACGGTAACCTGCTTTGAACTGGCGCCCTTTGCGCTAGGATCCCTCAGATTCAATCTGGCATACCGCTCTGGGTCATTGGTTTTTGGCTCCAAAAACCTAAGTTGTGAAAGCTGTACAACCACAGTCTTAAGCTTATCAAAAACCACAGGAAAATTACTGAGTTCCTTAATCCCCCAACCAACGTCGGTACGAGACAAGGTAAAGGTTCGAGAGGGCGTCTCTACTTTAATTTCTGAAACATCGTTAATTTTCGTCTCAAGCCCGGAGTAAACCAATGGCCTATCTTTCGGAATCTCTACAGGTGCAGGTCGCGAAAAAACCGCCAAGATGGCACCAACGACCAATAAACTGGTAAGAACAGCGAAGGTGAGAAATGAACGGGGTGACATTACAAGTGTCCTCTCTTCACGTTGAATATAAAATTAAGCTGCGACTGCGGACGCTCTGGCCCGCTTAGATCGCCCTCTTCGGAACAACCCGAAGCAAATTGCAAATACCATGACAATAACTGGAACCAATCCTATATTTATGGCTTTCAACCAAGCTTCGAGTCGATCGATATCTTCCCGCAAAGCTAATTGAACCGCCCTTAGATCTTTCCGTATTGTGACAGATTCGCGCCGAAATTTCTCTATGGCCGCTTTTTGATCATCTGACAGGATTACCGTCGTTCCAGCCGCTGTTTCTTTGGTTTGAAGTTCTTTAAGTTTTTTTTCGATTTCCGCTAGCTTTTCCAGAAGACCCTGTTCTTTCGCCCGATAACGGAGTTCGGCCGAACGCTTCATCTCCTCAACCTTCCTAAACGGCCTTCCACTCACTCCGCGACTGCGAAGTCCAATCAAATCTGCTGACCCAGTAAAGGTATCGACCGCGTTGAATAAGAAATCGGCATTATCAGCGACGGGCACTGTCATCTGTCGGCCAAAGAAGTTCTGTGTCCGCACCCAAGAGCCGTCCGCAAGCATATCAGTATCGGCGATCACCAGGATGTTCGCCTCTTTCTGGGAACTGTTAAGATGTGGCAGATCATCAACGACTTTTTCGCCTTTTTTAATCTGAGCGGCTTTTATTTGATCCCGAATTTTATCTTTGGGTTTTCCACTTTTAAACGCGCTATCAAGCATCCCCGTGAAACGCCCTGAGATAACAAACTTTTTATCTGCAGATTTAAAATTCTTGAGCAACTTTGCTGGCTTGGGGTCCTTTTTGACGGATTCGACCTCAATTTGCATGGCCTCCTTACTTGACGTTAGCAGTGGAGTCATCTTGAGTTTAGAACCAGGGGCGATATCTAGCGTCCCTGAAGAGGCAACGGCGATTTGTTCCAACTGACCACTGACCACATCGTTCTTGTTGAGTCGATCATCACGAAGTGTGACCCAGGCGATAAAGTCCGTGATCACTGGACGCCCGAGAGAATCACGTCCTGCATTAACGCGCTGAGCGCCCAGCCTGTCGCCTAACACTTTGCTTTTATCGTAAACTATGCCGTAGCTCTTGAGGAGTTTTGGCAAATCTGAACCCGTATCGGGGGGCTGGCGGTTCATTCTATTTCCCTGTGTCGCAATTTCAGAGAACGGATCAACCACAATAATTGTTTTTCCTCCCCTCATTATATGCTGGTCGATATAATAACGATCCACCTCATCCATTTCTCTTGGGTGCACAACCATCAGCAAGTCGACATCCTCCGGAACGGGATTCTCAAGGGTGATCTTTTCAACATCAAACGCCTCTCGAAGATGTTTCAAGATCTCCCAGGGCCGATAACGCTTCAGCGGATCTGCTTCGATGGGAAGGGAAGAGACAAAACCAACCTTTTTCTTCTTGGGATTGGCCAAATTCTGCACCATCCTGCTTAAATCGTACTCCAGAAAGGGCTCCCTCTGCCTCGTTAGGAAGGGTATTGTATCCAGATCGTCAGTGGTATTTGTGCCGGCCAAACCAAAATACCCAAGGTTACCAGCTTGGGTAATAGGTATTCCCTGAAGTCCAAAACCAACAGCTCGATCCTCCTCGGTCGAAAATGGCTGAGGTCGAATAATCTCCAACTTCAAAAGACCGCCAGAGAGTTCAACGTAACGATCTAATAATTCTCTGACTTGCCTTCCGTAGTCTTTTAGACCGGGACTAGTGTCCAGAAGCTCATCTGACATAAAAAGCCTTAAGACTATGGGCTCCCTCATGTTTTTTAGGACATTTTTTGTCCCATCAGACAAAGTATAAAGACGCTCTTCTGTTAAATCGATCGTGACACGTCTTAAACTCTCCGTTGAAAGAACGTGGAGAGCTAAAAAGAAAACTGGCAATAATATTAAACTTGCTATTCCAAGTTTTCTACGATCCCAATTTTTAGAGAGATTTGCCATGATATCCTTTTAGGCCCCCCGTTTCTGGTCCACAACCACGACGTTTGCAAAGAGAAACACGCCCATTATGGAAAAATAAAAAACCAAATCGCGTAAATCTATCACACCCCGAACAATTGAGTCATAATGCACAAGAAAGCTCAGGGACTGAATTACCTCGACCAAAAAGACTGGAGCCCACCCGCGAAAGGCTGCAAGAATTAGATCAAGACTACTCATCATAAATAAGAAAATTACAGCAGCCCCCACCACGAAAGCGATAACTTGATTTTTAGTAAGTGCAGATACAAAGCCGCCAATCGCTAAATACGATCCCGCCATAAGGAGACCTCCGATATAGCTTGCAAGTATTATCCCATTGTCAGGGTTACCTAACCAATTCACTGTAACCCAAACGGGAAATGTCAACGACAGAGCAATGCCAGAGAAAACCCAGGCCGCAAGGAATTTCCCAAAGACCGCACTCGTTGTCGAAACAGGCAACGTCATGAGCAGCTCTAGCGTGCCCGATTTTCGTTCTTCTGCCCAGAGTCTCATGGCCACTGCAGGGATTAAAAATAGATAAAGCCAAGGGAGCATGCTAAATAAAGAAGTCATATCGGCCTGGCCGCGATCAAAAAGGCCGCCAAAAAAGAAAGCGGTCGCGCCGTTCATCGCAACAAAAATCACAATGAACACATAAGCAAGAGGAGTCGTGAAATAGGCTCGAAGCTCTCTCCGACAGATTGCAAGTGTTGTTCCCATGGTCTCTAACTCTTTGGACTTGTAGTGATATTTCGGAAAACTTCATCCATTTTTCCGCGCTCCACGTGGATCTGTTCGACTGTGACTGCTAGTTCCTTCAAACACTCGCTTACGGTCTCGAGGATATTCACAGGTCCCCGCGGGAAGACTGTTAACGATACCTGGCCATCACCTATTTCAGAAGACTCCACTTTTTCCACCATTGGCAGTGCCAGCAGTTTATCAGTCAAGCTATCCGGCACTCCTGAAACGCGAACAGAGACCGCATTGTGAAATGAAGACCTGGCTTCTAGTTCCTGAGGTTTACCGTCAGCAACGACTCTCCCATTTGCGATGACAATTGCCCGCGAACAAACAACATCGACTTCCTCCAAAATGTGGGTCGATATCACGATCACTTTATCGGACGCCATCTCATTTATAAGGTTGCGAACCTCATGTTTTTGGTTTGGATCAAGACCGTCTGTCGGTTCGTCAAGAATCAATACATCAGGATTATGGAGAATAGCCTGAGCAATACCAACGCGCCGTTTATAGCCTTTTGACAGGGTCCCTATTGGCTGGTGCATCACATGCTGAATATTGATCCGATCAGCCGCGCTATCGATTGCTTTATCGCGATCCGAACGGTCAATATTTCGAACATCAGCCACAAATGTCAAAAATTCCCTTGGCGTCATGTCATCATATAGAGGGGCGCCCTCGGGCAGGTAACCGACTT
>Ga0255757_10003547_pt1 | contig 14275 bp, 11 predicted proteins | sample 071ome_27_FD_179957 | JGI IMG/M metagenome (GOLD analysis project Ga0255757, IMG submission 179957) | Coastal salt marsh microbial communities from the Groves Creek Marsh, Skidaway Island, Georgia - 071409AT metaG (version 2) | ecosystem: Environmental > Aquatic > Marine > Intertidal zone >...
CAACTTCGTACCCGCTCGCATCATCGACACCAGTGTTCCCGTACATCATAGCAAACATCTCCGCGAATCGTTCCAACTGTTCGTTGCTCGACTTGGCGCGACTCCCGTGGTCGACGATGATGATGCCTACTTTTTTGCCGTCGTCAGATGAGGAAGAAGAGGACGACGCTCTCGCCGACGAGTGCACGCGCGAAGAAGACAGGAAAGAAGGTAAAGACGAACGCTCGTTCGTCTTGTTGTTGTGAGAAAGCGCAGCTCGATGCGTCGCTAAAATCGGAGTCATCATCGTCATCAATATTGAGTGCGCGAGCGCGGTGAACGAATGAAGAAATCGACGAAGTTTGCAAAACGTGTGTGTGTTTTACACAACTCTTGTACTCTTCCTTTGTGACGAAAGCGAAAGAGAGAGAGAAAAAAAAAATGTTTACGTTTATGTTTGAACGCGTGCTAATCAATACAACGAAAGGATGGTCACAAAGTAGAACGTATACACAGCCGCTATTTCACCGGCGAAAACGGCGCTGCGCTGCACAACGTCGTGTTAAAATGGGTCACCATTGGCGCAATTTTCCCGATGGTTTCGCGCCACGCATCCGCCGTCCTCGCCGCTTCTCTGACTTTAATGTGGGATTGGTAGCTCGGATATTTCCAAATTTCCACGAATTTATTTAAATCTCCAACGTCTGCATATCCAATCCATACAAGCTCGCTCAATTTTTCCGTGTCAGAGGCAATCTTAGACGGTAAACCTTCCGCGTATAAGTTTTGCATCTTTGGTATCGGATTGTATCCTAACTGTAACGTGTACGTTCGGATCTCGAAGATTGAAGAGTCATCGCCATCCTTGCTCTTCGAAGCTTTCTCTTTAAAGCTATTCACGCTTAAACCGGCGCTATTCGTCGCCACCGCGGCTTCGATGTACACCTCGCTCGTTTGCTCTTCCACCATTCCTAAAGACTTTCGTAAAAAATTTTGCCACTCTTCGTTTCCTTTCATATCCAAACGAACTTTGTCCCGGTGGTCGTAATCGTCGTAGTGGTAGATGTGCGTGACGGTGTTCAAATCCGAGCCAACTTCGGGGACGTAAAAACCACAGAATCCTGGGGTTAATTTCTTCCTCAACGCGCTGGATTCCTCGCACAGTTTGATGTATTCCGCGCGTTTCGACGCTGGGATTTTATACCGACGGAGTTCGTAAAATCCTTTCGGTTTCGGGGACGACGTAGACGACAGAAATCTGCGCGTCGTCGTCGTCGTCGTTCCAGAAAAGGAGGACGATGGAATCCCACCAGAAGCGAACGAACGCGTGGGAACAGAGCCGCCGCTGGTCGAGAGCGACGTGGAGGCTATGAGATTGGTCAGGCGTCGAAGGCGCATGATGATGATGATGATGATGACGATGTTTCGGAAAAAGTGTGTGTGCAAGATTACTTTTTTTTTTCTTTTTTGCTCGTGAGAGCGCTGTCCACGTGTCGGACAATTCGATTAAAAACACTCTCTCTCTCTCTGAAGCGAAAAGAAAGCTCTTCCTCTTCGCTACCCCCCCCGTGAAATTCTTTCTCTCAATTTTTTACATGCAGGACCTCCTCTTCATTCATTCTCACCTTCTTGCTAATTCGTTTGCTATTGGTTTCTAATATATGTTCAATAATAATATAATGTCTGTCTGTTTTATACACGTATCCGTTTTTTTTTCTTCTTTTTCTTTTTCTCGTTTTGTTTCTTTCTTTCTTCTCGTTTTCTTTTCTGTTTATAGTTCATGTTTAATTATGTGTGTTTGTGTGTTCTTTCTCTCCGAAACGATGGGATTAAGTTCGATCGGACGGACTTGGCGTGGAAATGATCGTCGTTTTTGACTTCTCTTGAATGTCCAAGGCGCGTTTCTTCGCCTCGACCGAGGCTCTGTAATGTTCGCGCCTCTTCCTCATTTCCTCTTCTGCCAACCGTTTCCTCTCGGCTTCTTTTTCCTTCATGAGCTTCAGCCGTTGCAGTCTAATTTCTTTCTCCTTTCCATCGTCTTTCGCAGATCCGTCGCGGTTTTCAAACGTACGTTTCGTTCCCGAAACTTGGTAGCCGTGCGAGGAAATCGTGCGCTTTTTGGTATCGAGTAAGAAGGACGACTTTGGTTTTGGTTGTTGTTGCTGAAAGGAGCTCTCAAGAGATTTAGAAACGATACCAGTTGTGCCGGTGGTGGTTGTCGCTCCCGCCGTCGACGAATCGACGTTCGAAATTACGTCCCCGAACCGATTGACACGCTTCGTGCTCACTTCGAGGTACGACTTCCGTCTCGGTTTCTCCAACTTTTTCAGCGTGAAGTGTTTGTTAGTCGTTGAGGTCGTCGTTTGATTGGAGTTACCACCACGAGTGGAAGTTCTACTGCAGTTCAAATACGAGCTCTCTAACGGCGCATAGACGTTAAGCGTCGCAAACGCGTCTTCATCTTCATCGCTGTTCGTCTTTTTCTTCTTCTCTAGGAGACTTTTCAGCTTCTCTCGAATGCTCTTCAACGCGTCCGAGACAACGGGCACGCTTTCTACAAACGCGCTCACATCCACAACCGACACGCTCTCTTCGTTTTCTTTCTCTTTTCTGCTCTTGATCGCTTTCGAAATCGCTTGCACCCACTGATCCTGATCTTTTACGCCCAATTCAACCACCGTGTCAACGACGTTTGAATTCGTCGTTGTCTTAGACGATTTTCCAATCCCTTGGCCGTGCAACCCTCGGGTGAAAAACAGCGCGTAAAAGAATCCTCTTCTCACTTCCGGCTCGAAAATGTTGTAGTTACTCGCGAAAATATCCACTGTATCTAAAGTCAAGTTCATATTCGCCGGTCCCCAGTCGCTCGATAACTTTACGGCGTCTTTTCCGAGGAGCAATTTCCCGGCGCCACCGTCTTTCGAATTGACGCGCGCGGAAGCGATGGATCGATCACCTTGGCACGCGGTGGGATGATGCGACGCGGTGTTTGCCATTTTCGCTCTCGATTTGCACGCGCGAAAATATGCCTCGATCGAAGATGTGTAAAAAGAGAGTTGACTTTTTGACTCAACAACAGCAAACGGCGACGTCGCGTCTACGCGCTGCTGTTGTCGAAAAGTGAAGACCGGAGGTGCCTTTTCCCAAATTTGAACCGCTCCTGACGAAGGCCCGAGAGAAAAAATTTTAGGTCACAGGAGTCAATCAAGTCAAGTCAATTTCCTACGTGGTATAAATATTAAAGCTCTCTACATCTAAAATCTACGTCAAGTACACGCGTGAGCTACCGCGCGACTCCCTCTCTCTCTCTCTCTCTCTCTCTCTCTCTCTATCGCGTGCTATCTTTTTTGTCCTCTCTCTCTCTCTCTCTTTCTAGTAGTACTACTTTTCCAGTCGAGTTCGCTTTTCTCTCTCTTCCGCGGCAAACGCCGACTTGGCTTTCGCGTTCTTCTCGCGCTTCTTTCTACTGTCTCGTTCGTTTCGTTCAATTTCTCTTCGGGTGCGACCTAGCTCATCTTCGGTGAGCGCTACTCGAGCGTCGACGACGCGACAGTTTTTATCCGGACAGTATCCGTTTTCATCGTCGTTATCAGGAGAAGAAGAAACCAGCGGGCGAGGCTGACATTTCAATTTCCTACATCCACACGCGTAGTCACCTTTTTGCTTCTCGCTTCCGCCGCAAAAAGAACCCAAAATAACGTTCTCGTCATACATCTTCTTCAACATTAACCGTTCGCACTCGAAGCAGTGGACGTCGTCGCCAACAGCGCGATTGCCGCTGGTTTTGTAGTAGTGATACTTATAAGCCGCAGCAGGATCCTCCTCTTTCTCGTCCTCCTCACCGCCAGATTTGGACTCTCCAAAGCCGTATAAATCCACCACGCTACACGTTTTCGACATCACCATAAACATAGCTAATCCCGTGGATGGAACATTACCGCCAAAATACGGTCCTTTGTGTTTCTTGACGCACTCTTCTTCGCGAAACTTTTCGAGCAAAAATTTCGCGTGTCGTATCGGAGTGGTAGTCAAATACGTAACACTCGCATCTTTCCTCTCCGCACGAACTTTATCGTGCAACTTCGTAAATTCGTCTTTATCCGAGCGTAAAGTGACAAGTCTCAAGTTCCGTTCTAAAGGCAAGACGAATCCGCGATAGATGTGGTGCGGAATTCTCGTGTAATGCCTCGTCCATAATCGATTCAAAGCGCGATGGGTAGTTTTTCTTCCCACCCAAACGGCGTGGCCCATCGTTGGCGCTTGGTTCAATCGAACGACTAAATCGTGACTATCGATGGCATCGCCGTAGTTGAACTTGCGAAGCTCTCCTCCATTTCCAACAAGCGCGCATGTCGGTTGTATCAATCGTGAAGATGGACCGTGTTTCTTCCACAGCACGAACGGAGAGTGCGGAGGAAAGAGTTCCGCGATGCGTTTTTTATCTGTGTCGTTAAAGCCGTGTACTTGATAGTTCTTCTGCGTTACGGCCAGCTGTTCTTGATGCAAGGCGTTCAACAGCTTCAGCGCACCTTCATTGAACGATGTTCGCGTCGTCGCTTTTGTATCGTTACCGTCATTTTCTTCTTCTTCTTCTGCCTCTCGTTTACAATCAATAAACTTTGAAAAATCCAAGCGATTTTGAACGCTCTTCCTCGAAAACCAAACCGCATTTTCCTCGGTCTCGATCCCAGTTTTCTCGATATCCTTAACTTTCCACGTTTTTGTCCACGAGGAGTACTTCCAACCTTCCCCGTGCGGCACGCGCGCGCCGCCATTCCCATTTGCTTCGTTGGTGCTTTCCTCTTCATCCTCGATGTCTGCGGCGACGACAGTATCGTCTTCCTCTTCTGAGGACGAGTCGGATGTCGTCCCCGAAGAAGAAGAAGGAGAAGAGCGTTTTTTTACCGCAGGTTGCTCTTTAAACTTGGGAAAGATCCCACCGCCATCGTTCGGGTCGTACAACTGTCTCCCTCCGAGCTGTTGCCATCGCTCAATCTTTACCTCAATCTCTTTTGGTAACATGCTCAAACTCTTATTCTTAATAGAAGAAGCACCACCACCAGAAGCACCAAAGCTCCCAGCCAATGAATACCAAATCATCAGCGCAAACACGACGAGCATGCTCAGAGACAAGAATGAAAACAGAGCGATTAATTCCCTTCTCCCGGCAGAACCAGACGAGGCGGTCACTTCCGCGCGCACGCGAAACGATTCCAGTTTCGTCTGAATAAATAATCGAATTTTACGAACAACGATACTTCTCTTGGATGAAGACGCGGAGCGTTTTTTATCGCCATTCTCCACGTCGTCGTCGTCGTATTCAGCAGCATCGCGATGCCGATAAGGCACCGGACGACCCGGAGTGCCGGTAATGCTGGCTTGGCGTTTCGATGCCATCCTCTTTTATCGTGCGCGGCGAATTATTTTACAACAACATTTTTTTTGCCTGACGGAGCGTGAAGAAAATGAAGAGAAGGGAGAAGAGAATGAAGAGAGAGCTTTTTTATTCAATTATTCACTGTGTGTGTGTGTGTGTATGTATATGTATATATTCAGAATTTTTTACTGTTTAGCCTTCCACGCATCTATCCAAGCTTGCGCTTCCGCCGCGCCTTCGTTGTTGGTGTTGTTGCTAGAGTCACTACTATCCGCGGAAGCCGACGCCGCGGTGGCTTTGTTCGAGCCGTTGGATTTCCAGGCGTCAATCCAAGCTTGGGCTTCTTCGGCGTTCTTGTCGTTCGTGACGACCGGGGCCGCAGCGACGACAGGTGTCGGCTTCGGCGCGGCCGGTTTGGCTGGAGCCGCCTCCGGAGCTGCAGCAGCGGCCGCAGCTGCCGGTTTGGCCGCCTTTGGTTCCTTCACCAGCTTCTTCTCGCTTTTCCCGGCATCTAAGCCAGCTTTCATCGATTTCGCGGATGCCATGATTTGCTTCTTAAGTTCAGCTTGAACTTTCGCGGCGTCCGCAGCGGCAGCTTTTTGTTTCTTATCTCTCGCCGCTTTCGCTGCGGCGGCTTTTTCGGCTTCGATGTTAGCGAGGATGTCACTCTCGAGCGCCAAATTGGAAAAATCGCCAGACGCTTCGATGCCAACGAAAGTATCCGGAGTCGGATCTTTCGCAGCTGGATTCATGTTCATGACGGCTTGCTTTGATTTTAACGCGTCCTCGGTCATTTGAGCATATTCTTTACGATCTTTTGCGTTCAAGCGAGAGAGAATAGTACGGTCGCGATTTTTCTTTGCGTTCGATCGCTTCGCTTCGTTGGAGATGGCGGCGATTTCGCTGTCTACAGCGGCGATGACCGCTTTGATGGCTTCAGATTTGACTTCCGGGACTGGGACGCGGGTCGGCGGAGTCGTTGGTTTTTCCGCGGTTCGAATTTGAGTACCTGGAATGACTGGCATTTTAAGGCCACCGAATGCGGACGGTAACTCCGGCATCTCAAAGTTCCCCGGAAGCTCCGGCATTTCGAGCTTGGTCGGTAACTCCGGAATTTCAAAACTTCCCGGCATTTGCATCTCCGGAAATTTGAAGTTACCCGGTAAGGACGGAATTTCTGGCATCTTGAGTTCTGGCATCGCCGGTTTTTCTGCAACCGCTACGGAAGTAGACTTTGCTTCGATCTCCTCGTTGGCCGCAGATTTCTTCGCGCCAAAACTCGGAAACGCCGATTTCTTGAGCGAAGCGGACGGTGGAGTTGGCGGTGAAGGGGGCGGAGGCGGTGGAGTGGCTTTCTTAAACCCAGTACCGAACCCACCGAATGCAGATTTCTTAGCGGCTGGGGGCGGCGGCGGCGGCGGCGGCGTCGGCGTCGTCGCTTTCTTGAACCCAGTACCAAAGCCTCCAAACGGAGACTTCTTCGCAGTCGGCGGCGGTGGGGGTGGCGGCGGAGTCGGAGTTGCTTTCTTAATTCCCGTGCCAAAGCTAAAGCCTGGTTTCTTCGCTGGCGGAGGTGGCGGAGGCGGCGGAGTAGAATCCTTCTTCACGCCACCAAACACGGTAAACGGTTTCTTCTTCACCGGTTCCGGTTCCGGAGCAGAAGTCGGAGCTTCGGTCTTCTTAGCGCCAAAGCTGAACAGAGGTTTTTTCGCCGGAGCCGGCGGTGGTGGTGGCGGAGGCGGAGGAGCAGACTCTTTCTTCGCGCCAAAACTGAACATTGGCTTCTTCGCTGGCGGAGTGGGAGGCGGTGGTGGCGGCGTCGCTTCTTTCGCTTTGCCCCCAAACACGGAAAAGCTGGCCTTCTTCACCGGAGCCGGCGGTGGCGGCGGTGGCGTGGTCTTCTTCGTCGTAAACATCGGTTTTCTCTTGACCGGTTCTGGCACTTCTTCCTCTTCTTCCTCTTCTTCCTCTTTGTTACTCGTCGCGTTCAAGCCAATGGCGACAACACCGGCGGCGCCCGCGGAAAGCGCAAATACTGGCAAGAAGTCAAATTCATCCTTCTCGGCGTCTTTCTTTTTCGGCGCGTACGACGGTCGCTCCTTCGCCGGAGACGACGTACCCTTCGCTTTCTTTTCTCTCTTCACTTTCTCACCTCTCGTTTCAAACTTTTCTTTCTTCGGGGCTCTCGCTCTCGCCAAAGCGCGTTCGTACTCTTTGTCGACTTGCTTTTGTTGCTTCGGCTGCGCCGGCGGTGCCTGGATTTGAGCAGCAGGCGCCTCTGGAGCCGCCACATCACTCATCGCTTCCGCGGCAATGGTCACCGGAGCGTTGCTACTCGCAGCTGGCACTTTTTCGACGACGACCGCGCTCGGCGCTTCGCCTTGTGCTTGCAACGACGCCAAGTAGTCGTCGTATCCGTCCGCCATCGCGCCGTCCGCCGAGAAAGCGACGACGGAGGCAACCGCGGCAACCGCCGAGACCGCTTTCTTTTGGAATTCATCCGAAGAAGAGGAGGAGGAGGAGGGAGCGGTAGATTCAACGTCAGACGGTCCCGCCGCGCGAGCAGTAGTCACATTCGCTCGCTTGTTGTTCAATATTTTCTTCGCCTGTTTAGTCGAGAACCAAAGACAGAAAGAGAGATAAAACGTGGTGAGATTTTTGTTGACGTACACGCGCTCGAAGGAAAAAAAACGAAAAGATTAGTAATACAAAACAAGAGCATTTGATTGAAAACTTCTCTCGCTCTCGCGGAGAAAAGGAACGAACGCGACCGTCCTCGCGCTCTGTCGCGCTCTCTTCCCCTCACTCACTCCGCCGTTCGAGAGAGAGACAGAGAGAGAGAGCAAAAAGAATAGGAAAGCGCCGCGCGTTACGGGAAAATTTCTATCCGAAATAAAAAGTATCTCATCCATAAAACGAGACGATCGTTTTAAAGCGGCACACAGAACGTGTGTGCGTAATAAAGAAGAAGATGAGAAGTGGACGAAAAATCGCGCACCACCGTTTTTGAAGAGGACGTCATCGTCGCGCATCTTCTCGAAACTGACGCGGTGCTGCTGTGCATCATCATCGCGTTTCGTCTTTTTATTATTGGTGTGTGTGTATGTATATGTCGCGGATGTGTGTTAAAAAACGAAAGTGACGCCGTCACCAAAAACTTTTTTGCAGAGATGAGAAAAAGGGCAAAAAAAGGGAAAAAAAGAGAGAGAGAAAAGAGAGAGAAAAGAGAGAGAGAAACAAAAGGAGAGAGAGAAGTTTTTTGTCCGCGACTTTGAAGAAGCGAGAGGCGGAAATTTAATCGCTTCACGAGTAAGCGAGAAAAAAAAAGTCAAACACAACCGAGAGAAAGAGGAAAATTCTTTTGGAACGTTTATGCGTTTTACGTTTCGGTCTTCTCCCATATCTAGTAATACGAGAAGAGAGAAGAAATTTGGCCCACACAAAAACAAAACGCACCCGCGCGCGAGCGTTCATCTCTTTGAAAAAAAAAAGGACCACCATTACCACCACCACCACCACTATAACCACTACCTCTGTGATAAAGACGCGAAATAAGAGCGACATCGTCGACACCGTTCGTCGTTCCTCTTTTAAAAATTCTTTTGTGTTTTTTGGAAAAATCCCTCATCTCTTTGAAGAAGAATTTTGGAGGAGGAGGACGACGGACGACGGACGACGACGCGCTCGGTGCTTTTGAAGAGATAATAATAGTATAATAATAATAAATGACATCGACGTGGTTCCAATCTGATTCCGCGCGATCGTCTCTGAACACCCCGAACGGTGAAGCGGCGACGTCTAGGAATGGAGAAGGAGAAGAAGATAAAAAGATGAGTGCGACGATTCGGCGCCAGTCGGCGGAAGAAGAAGAAGAAAACGGACACTCTAGGAAGAATAACGCGCCGAGTTCACATCTCATCAAAGCAGGAGGAACGAAAGGATTCCCCGGGCGAGTGTCTTCGAACAGTAACATCGCGGGAATGTCAACAATAGCGCATCAGGGTGGTAGTACTAGTAATGACAACAACAAGAACAACAACAATAAGAACAACAACAGACCTTTGTCTCCGGGGAAAACAACCTCGCAGTCAAACGCCAACGACTTGTTGTTGCGCTTCTTTGACTCAGAATTCTTCGATGAATGGATCGCGATTTCCTATTTATGGAGAGCAAAGAACGAGAATATAGTCGAGTACTTGTGCAACAAGATGTTGCGGTTTGACGACGACAGAGCCGAGAGATACTTATCCCAGATTTTGACGTTATTGACGCAGCGTAAAATGCCAAAGTTGGAGAACGTGGTTTGCGCGTATTGCTCGCGGTCGCCTCGATTGGCGAGTAAGACAATATGGTTGATACGAGCGGCGATTGGAGACGTGAAGCATCCGAAGCCATTGATAAAGTTAAAAGTGAGATGTTACAAAGCTGCGATTGAAAGTGGAACTTGGCGTTCACCGTTTGAGAAGTGGCCCGAGTTGCCCGGAGAGAAAACGAAGGAGATGGATGAGGATGAGGATGTGGAGGAGGGGATTTTTGATTTAGATACTAGCCGAGAAGGGAGCCAGCACTTTCAAGGAGGAAAGCAAAGAAGCATTCTATCGTCTCCGTCGTCTTCGAAAAATAATATGATCACGTCGGGATCTGAAGATGATGAGGATGATGATGAAGACGATGACGATTCGGCGTATGCACTTGGTAACGATAATGAGGGAGCCGCATCGAGAAGAAAAGGAGTTCTAGGAAATACTACGTCAGAGTCATCTTTGCAAAATACAGCCTCATCACCACCAGCCTCAGAAGGAGTTATACAGCAGCAGCAGCATAACTACAACAATAACAATAATAGCAAGAAAAAAAACGACGTTCTCTGGAGCGTCCCGAATACGCCGAGTAAATCGAGTTGGTTTTTTGGACACAAGAATGCCGAAGAGAAACCGTTAAAAACGCCTCCGAGTTCGCCTCCGCAAAAACATAAAGCGTTAGACAAAGGCCACGGAAGTAATAGCTCGAGCACAGGATTTCTTAGTCAGCTCTTTGGTAAACTCACCAGTTCTTCAAAGTTGCACGACAAAAGCTATTCCTCGTCGCCTTCAAAGGCTAATAATCTCACTTCCGGAGGCGAGTCAAAGACGGATTCGTCGCAGCTTTCAAGCGCCATGTTGCAAAAGCTCCGCGAACGGGAGAAAAAACGTAGGCAATCAACGTTCGATCAAACGTCCAATATCGCGGAGAATCTCTGCGGTCTGTCCAGTCAGTTGGCGAAGACATTTCCAGTGGAATCGAGACAAAACGCGTTACGAGTTGGCATCGAAGAGGTAAACAAAAAGTTGGTCAACGTGCCGTCCGGGACTGGTGTCATGTATCCACTCGGGGCTATTGGAGAATATAGAATCGTTCGAATTCCTGCGCAAGAAGCCATGTTGCTCAATTCGCGCGAGAAAGCGCCGTATTTGATCTGTTTTGAAGTCATTCGACCAAACGCTGAGAACGACAACGCCGGGGGAGAAAATAGTTACAGGGAAGGACTGAGGGCAGACGATCGAGGCGATAGTATCAGTAGTAGTAATTCATTTTCATCTCATTCAAACGCGAGAAGGAATCCATTCATGCACGCGAGCAACGCTGGAGACAACGGTGCCTCAGAAATGAGCTCACAAGGGCACGAACGCAAGAATTCCGCTTTGCTTTCGCTTGGTGAGTCTGGCGCTTTAGATATTCCCATGGGTGGGGGACGTCGTCACGGTCGCGCGGGATCGTACGATGCCTCGACACTTCCAGTACCAGACGAAGAGTTTCTCGCGAGATCTTTAAGAGAACAGGAATCGTTAGAGTTGGCGGCTTCGAAAATTGCAGAGCAAAGACTTTCGTTTGATAAGCCAAGACCTGTGTTGCAGATGCGTAAAGATCAAGCAATGTCGGTTCCTCCGAGCGCAGAGACTACGCCGCAAAAACAACCGCCGCAAGGTCAGCAAGAGCAATCGTGGAATCCGAAATCTCTCGCCGGAGGCTTTTCGTCGTTCATTTCGAATTCGTTATCGCCGATGCTTTTGCCTGAAATCAAAGAAGTTAGTTCTGGGGTGGCGTCGCCGAATGAAGTTGGTTCTCCGGTTAAAAATGGGTGCGTGCCCATGGGTTTTAACAGCATTCACAGCATAGATAGGATGACAAGTCACCATGATTCGGTTTCCAAGGCTATCGACAGCGCCTTAGCAAAAGTTTGGGACGAAACTACCGCAGTTGTTCGAGTGCATCTCGATATTGATGAAAACTCGGGCGCCGTCAACGTAATTCTAGAGATTCCGCACCTGAAGAAAGAGGAGGATTTGTCAAAACTGCAGCAACAGCAACACAAAAAGTCTTCCTTCTTTGGCTCTTCTTCGTCTAAGAAGGAACCGAACGTCGCTGACATTGTCGATCCGGCAAAACTTTCGGCGAAACCGAATTCGCGACACGCGAGAACGCCTTCGGATGTTGGTTTAATACAAATGGCTAGACGCATGCGCCGCGGATCGGACGATACGAACTGGGCGCCAGAAGCTGAGGCGAGAGATGTGACGAGAAATCCTCGCGGAGGGTCAATTATGGAGCAGCTCTCTCCGTTCTTAGGGACGATTGGAAGCGACGACGACAACGAAAATGACGAATTTGAGGATGGCGCTCAGCCGAACCAGTCTAAATCGGGAGCAGTGCCAACGTCGCCAACCTCTTTGCAGTTCCACAAACGTTCTGCCGGTGGACTCGGCGAGCGATGGATTGATAAAGTCGAGCGTATTCGGCGTGCATCACCGTATGGGAATCAGCCCGGATGGTGTTTGAAACCAATCATCGTCAAAGCTGGCGATAACTGTCGCCAAGAGCTTCTGGCGATTCAGCTCGTCAGAACCTTTGCGGGTATCTACGCTGACGCTGGCTTGCCATTGTGGATTAAAGATTACGAAGTTTTGACCACCTCGACGACCACGGCGTTTATCGAAGCCGTCACAGACGCGCCAAGTTTACACGCGGTGAAATCGAGAGCGCCTAGAGGCTCCACGTTGAAACAGCACTTCGAATCAATCTACAACGGGTATGGATCCCCTGAATTTCGAGTGGCGCAAAGAAATTTCGTGGAGAGTCTAGCCGGCTATTCCATCCTGACGTATCTGCTCCAAATCAAAGATCGTCACAACGGGAACATTCTCTTGCGAGAAGACGGCCGATTGATTCACATCGATTTCAACTTTATGCTCTCCACCTCTCCAGGCGGCATTAACTTCGAATCCTCTCCATTCAAGCTCACGAAAGAATACCTGGAACTCATGGACTCCGACGCCGACGGCGTCGCCTCGGAAGCTTTCAACTACTACAAAGTCTTGTGCATCCAAGGCTACTTAGCCTGCCAAAAACACGCCGAGCGCATCTTACTCCTCGTAGAAATGATGGCGCACTCGGGGTGCCCGTGCTTCAAAGCCGGTCCAAAAGTTGTTCAAAACTTACGAAAGCGATTCAACCTCGGCAGAACGGAAGAGCAAGTCGCGGAAATCATGTTGGGTTTGATTTCCGATTCCATGGACGCGTGGAGCACTCGCCAGTACGATTTCTTTCAACGCGTTTCGAACGGTATCTTGTGATAGATTGCGTGCGTTTTGTTATTCATCATAAAGATTATACATAGTAGATAGCGGCAGTAAACAAAAGCGCTTTTACTCTTTTCAAACTCGACTTTTGTTTTTTCTTCTTCATTCATAAAATCGCGGCATCACGCACTCGGAGGAAATGGTCAACCCCTACTTGGTCGGTGCCCCGGCAGCTGGAGCCGGCGCGCTCTTAGTCGTCAAATCCATATTCAAAAACAAAGAGAACAACGTTAAAAAAGGAGAAAAAGAGCAGAGAAGAGGCACGGTGACCGACGACGAGGCGTCTTTCGCGTGCGAACGCGTGTGCGCTTCGGATCGACTGTTGAAACGAATGGGGGGGTTAGCAAAGGTAATAAATCAATGCGCACAAAACTCCTCTCTCTCTCTCTCTCGCGCGCGCCGCGCGCGGAGAAAATCTTCTTCCTTTTTCTTCTTCTGTGTTCTTTCGCGCGTTATACCGACGGATGGAGAGAGATCATCGAATGGAATGCGGTCGATCGTTCGATGCGATCCCTCGTTTGAATGAAAATGAATCAGAGAGCAACGAACGGGCTTGTCGGTCGGTTTCCCCAATTTTTGAATCTTTCGGATTTTCCACCAAAACGAGTGAACAAACAAACAAAAACAAAACTCTCTCTCTCTCTCTGACCTTTCTTTTTTCTCTCCCTCTCTCTCGTTCTCGATGTACGACATAAATAATGAAAATAAACAGGAACCGACGGCGAACGCGTGCGTGACGGTGTGCGGAATGTCCGCGACAGATTCGTGCGCGGAAGCGTGTGAACGGGTAATTTGCGCCAATCCGCACTCCGTCCCGGCGTGGAACGATCAGTGCGCGAATAGATGTAAGTCGGAATGTTTGCGCGGCAGAGCCGCGTGAGATTGCATATTTTATCTGTAATAATATCAGGATTAGGATTTATCATCGAATCGCGTCCTTCTTCTTCTGATCTATCGCTACTTTGTTGCTTCTATATATGTATATCTACTACCGCTAATACTATTCGAATTAAAAAAAGCTATTACCTAGTCTCGTTCTCTCGTCTCCGAACCTTACAAAACTCCCTCTTCTAAATACTGACTTTCTGGCTCCTCCCCTTCCGGGTAAAAGTCCTCCGGTTTCGCTCGATAATGTTTCAACATGTTCTCCTCCAACTCGTGCACTTCCGTCCCGACCAAAATCAACGAGTGCAACGGTCCGCCGGCGTTTACGCGACACATCTCCTTCAGCGTACAGCTGATGAAGCGTTCGTCCTCTTGACCGACTCTCGCCGTAGCAACCACTATAGAATCTTCGTTATAC
>Ga0255757_10003560_pt1 | contig 14241 bp, 9 predicted proteins | sample 071ome_27_FD_179957 | JGI IMG/M metagenome (GOLD analysis project Ga0255757, IMG submission 179957) | Coastal salt marsh microbial communities from the Groves Creek Marsh, Skidaway Island, Georgia - 071409AT metaG (version 2) | ecosystem: Environmental > Aquatic > Marine > Intertidal zone > Salt...
CAGGAAGGACAGACCAAGATCGGCCTGCAATTCCATCATCAGGTTCAACACCTGCGCCTGTACAGATACATCAAGTGCCGAGACAGCCTCATCTGCGATGATCAATTTCGGATTGAGTGCTAGCGCGCGTGCAATGGCCACACGCTGACGCTGTCCGCCCGACAATTCATGCGGATAGCGGCGAAGGAATGATCGGGGCAGGTGGACCCGATCAAACAGCATTTCAACCCGATCTGTGATTTCTGATTTGGATCGATTGCCAAAGTTCAGTAGCGGTTCGGCCACTTGATCCATCAATTGCATCTGTGGGTTGAGCGAAGCAAAGGGATCTTGGAAAATCATTTGCATATCCTGGCGGGCATTGCGCAATGCCTCGCCATCCAACGCGAGGATATCTGTGCCGTCCAACAAAATTTCACCAGAGCGTGGTTCAACCAAACGCAGGATTGAACGCCCTGCAGATGATTTTCCGCATCCTGACTCACCGACCAAGGACAGCGTTTGACCACGACATAGATCAAATGAAACATCCTCAACCGCGTGCACCTGTGCAACCGTTCGGCGCAACAAACCACCTTTGACGTCAAAGCGTGTTGTCAAGTTTTTCACGCTTAGCAAAACATCTTCTGTCCCTTTTATCGGGGCGATATCGTTTTGTTCTTGGCCTAATAGCTTCATTGGTTCGGGAAGCGCTTTGCCGCGCATTTCTCCCAATTTTGGGACAGCTGCCAGCAATGCTTTGGTGTAATCATGCTGAGGATTTGTGAAAATCTCTTCAACCTGACCTTCTTCAACTTTATTGCCGCGGTACATTACGACAACCCGATCCGCCAGTTGCGCGACCACGGCCATGTCATGCGTGATGAACATCACGGCCGTCCCCGTTTCGCGTTTCAAACGATCGATCAGTGCCAGAATTTCGGCCTGAATTGTGACATCCAATGCGGTTGTGGGTTCATCTGCGATCAACAGCCGTGGTTCACAGGCTAGCGCCATGGCAATCACCACGCGTTGGCGCATACCGCCAGAGAGTTCGTGCGGATACTGTTTCAGCCGCCGCTCAGCTTCGGGGATGCGGACCTGTTTCAACAATTCAAGGGCACGCGTATCCGCCTGGGATTGCGATAATCCTTTGTGTAGTTTTAGGCCCTCAGTCAGCTGGCGACCCACGGTAAACACAGGATTTAGGGCGGTCATTGGTTCCTGAAAAATCATACCAATTTCATTTCCACGCACACCGCGCATCGTTGCTTGGTTCCCTTTGACCAGATCGATTTCACCGCCTTGTTTTCGATCAAATAACAGCGTCCCGCCTGCGATTTCACCACCGCCAAATTCAACTAAACGCATTAATGACAGCGAAGATACGGATTTACCCGATCCTGATTCGCCCACAATACAAACCGTTTCCCCAGCTTTGATATCAAAGGAAACATCTTCAACACCGACGACAGGGCCGTCCTTGGTTTGAAACTCAACCCGCAGGTTTTTGATGGATGCGATGGGGGTGTCCAACATTTTCATTCTCCGCTCACTAAAGTCACGCTAGTGCATGATTTTGACTGATGTCAAATGCCAGCATTCACGAAAATTCTATGTTTTCACTATAATTCATATAACTTTTATTAAATTGAATAATCTTATTGATTTTAACTGCGTGTGGGTGTTGCATGATTTTACATGCTCGCTCTTTGGGGTCAATCTAGCCACAAAGGGGTAGCGTTGTGACTAAGACAGAGACTGAAAGTCCTACTAGGGAGAAACTAATGTTTACGAGAACTTTGCTCATGGGGGCGGCTGCATCTGTTGCGATTGCTTCCTCAGTTGCTGCGGAACGCGGTAGCGATGGCAATGTCAGTATCATTTACTGGCAAGCTCCATCGATCTTAAATCCATTCCTTTCGGGTGGTACCAAAGATGTGGAATCAGCGTCACTGATTATTGAACCACTTGCGCGCTATAATGAAGTTGGTGAAATGGTCCCATATTTGGCGGCTGAAATTCCAACGGTTGACAATGGTGGCGTATCTGCTGATCTCACATCAATAACTTGGAAAATTGCGCCTGGTATCAAATGGTCTGATGGATCTGCGTTCACCGCGCATGATGTTAAATTTACAGCAGATTATTGCATGCACCCAGAAGGCGGCTGTGCACAGTTGACAAAATTTAGCGGCGTTTCAAGCGTTGAGGCAGTCGATGATATGACCGTCAAAGTGACGTTTGAAAACCCAATGCCGTTCCCATATGGCCCGTTTGTTGGCGGCGAAAGCCCAATCCTACAAAAGGCACAGTTTGAAAGTTGTATGGGTGCCAAGGCGCCTGAATGTACGGCCGAAAACTTTGGCCCAATCGGGACTGGACCGTTTGTTGTAACCGATTTCCGTCCAAATGATGTGATCCAGATGGTTGCAAACGACAACTACCGCGATCCTGCCAAGCCAGCCTTCGCATCATTGACGTTCAAAGGTGGCGGTGACGCAACTGCTGCAGGCCGTGCGGTTATGGAAACGGGCGAATTTGATTACGCATGGAACCTACAGCTTGCGCCAGACGTTGTTGCTCGTATGGAGCAAGGTGGGAAGGGGACGCCAGTCGCAGGTTTTGGACCATTGGTTGAGCGTATAATGTTGAACCAAACAAACCCATCAGCAAGTTTAGACGCCGATACAAGATCTACCGCTAAGGCGGAGCATCCATTCTTGAAGGATCCGGCTGTTTATAAGGCAATGTCCATGGCTATCGATCGACCATTATTGGTGGAAATTGGATACGGCAAAGCCGGTAAGGTGACTTGTAACTGGGTGCCAGCGCCAGCTGCTTTTAATTCAGACAAACTGAGTTGTGATAAGCAAGATATTGCGGGTGCGAACGCAATGTTGGATGCTGCAGGTTACAAAGATACCAATGGCGACGGCGTGCGTGAGACACCAGACGGAACACCAATGAAGCTATTGTATCAAACCTCTACAAACGCTGTACGACAGGACTTCCAGGCACTGATTAAACAGTGGTGGAGTGAAATAGGTATCGATGCAGAATTGCGTAACCTATCCGCATCGGTCTTCTTTGGTGGTGACCCCGGATCTCCTGATACCTTCCAAAAGTTCTATGCAGATGTTCAAATGTATGCGAACACATTCAATGGTACTGACCCACAGTCATATCTTGGAAACATGCTTTGTGATAAAGCCCCTCGCCCCGAGACACAGTGGCAGGGTGAAAACATTTCACGCTGGTGTGATCCTGCGTATGACGCATTGCACGCTCAGTTGGCAACAACCGCAGGTATCGAAGCACGTGCTGAGATTGGTCGTAAGCTAAACGACATGGCGGTTGAAGGCGGGGCGATGATCCCGCTTGTTCACCGTGGCCGTCTATCTGCGCATGCCAACAGTCTTGGTGGTGTTGTTCTGAACGTTTGGGACAGTGAATTGTGGAATGCGGCCGACTGGTACCGCATCAAATAACCTTACTTAACTGAACATGTGATCCGCGCGCGAAGGCGTGCGGATCATTTTTTAGAAAAACTCATGTACTGAGGCGTGCAATGCTACAATTCACCATTCGACGAACCATTTTGGCCGTTCCTACGCTTTTGTTCATCAGTTTGGTAATCTTTCTTTTGCTAGAATTGGCACCAGGTGATCCAATGGCTCAAGTGCCTTTAACCGTTCCCCCAGAAGTAAAAGAGAAAATGCGCCTTGCGCTGGGATTGGGCGAACCTGTACACGTCCGTTTTTGGAAGTGGATCGTTCAATTTTTTTGGATAGAGCCACAGGTTTTGATCGACCACATTTTTGGCACCACTTTTTCTGAAGGCAAACTGCGCGTGATTTCGTGGCAAACTCGTAGCCCCGTGATGGAAATTGTCATTCAACGTATTCCACAAACCCTATGGGTGGTTGGTGTCGCCTACATCGTAGGCATTCTGATTGCGATCCCGATCGGGATATATTCGGCCTATCGTCAGTACTCAATCTTTGATCAGGCGGGGACATTTATTTCAATGGTGGGATATTCCGTGCCGCCGTTTTTTTCAGGTGTGTTGGTCATTGTGATTTTTTCGGTCAACCTTGGTTGGTTCCCATCGATTTATGACACAACGCATGTGGTCAACGATTGGGCCAGCTTTAAGGTGCAACTCAATCAAATGATCATGCCAGTTATGGTTTTGGCTCTTCAAATTACGGCCCAGATCAGCCGTTTTATGCGTGCCTCTATGTTGGACAATTTGAACCAAGATTATGTGCGTACCGCTCGTGCCAAGGGGTTGGGGGAACGTGTGGTTGTTATGGTGCATGTCCTGCGCAATTCGATGATCCCTGTTGTAACCGTGATAGCATTGGGCATTCCATCCATTTTTGGCGGAGCGATTATTACCGAGCAGGTATTTAAGGTGAATGGCATTGGTCAACTTTTGATCGGCGCTATCCAGGCAAATGATTTGCCGATGGTGCAAACGCTGACGTTTATATTTGCCTTCCTAATTGTGTTTTTTAACCTGATTGCCGACATCCTTTACGGCATTCTTGACCCAAGGATCCGCTATGACTGATCTATCTGATGCAGAGCTTATCAAACCACCGCGCAGCCAGTGGCGCGATGTTTGGGATCAATTCAAATCGCATAAGGGCGCGATGGCAGGGGCCTTTGTATTTATTACGATTATCGCGGTTGTTTTCGTTGGGCCATTTTTCTGGAAGATCGAGGCGACGCATATTGACATCCGCGCCCGTAATCAGGGACCTAGTTGGGCACATCCCTTTGGAACCGATCAGTTGGGGCGCGATACCTTTGCCCGTATGATGGCAGGGGGGCAAACCTCAATCTCGGTGGGATTGACGGCGATGGGCCTGTCATTGGTTTTGGGTACATTTGTTGGCGTTTTAGCGGGATTCTTTAGATTTTTGGATGGCCCGTTGATGCGTCTGACGGATCTGTTTTTGGCGCTGCCAATTTTGCCTTTGCTATTGGTGATGATGCTGTTGTTCCGTGAACCGCTCAACGGGGCATTTGGACCTGAAACGGGTATTTTCATTCTGATCGTTACGGCGATTGGGATCACCAGTTGGATGCCAACAGCGCGCATTGTGAGGGGTGATGTTTTGGCATTGAAGGAACGTGAATTTGTCCTCTCTGCGCGTTCAATTGGGACGAAAAATTCGGGGATCATCACGCGCCACATTTTGCCGAATGTTTTGTCGCCGATCATGGTGTCAGCAACCTTGGGCATTGCAAATGCCATCATAACGGAAAGTGCGCTGTCCTTCCTCGGACTGGGCTTTCCGCCTGATTTCCCGACATGGGGTCGTTTGTTGTTTGATGCGACAGATTATCTACAGCAGTATCCAGAACGCGTGTTCTGGCCTGGTATGGCAATCTCTTTGTCAGTATTAAGTGTGAATTACCTTGGCGATGGGTTGCGTGATGCGCTAGACCCTCGTGTAAGAGGGCGTTGAGCCAACAAAAACAAGAGGGTTACGATGAAGGATTTTGCAAATTATCCAAGCCTTAAGGGGCGCGCGGTGATTGTATCAGGTGGAGCATCTGGCATTGGTGCCGACATTGTGCGTGTTTTTGCAGCACAGGGTGCGCGCGTTGGATTTTTGGATCTGGATGAAATCGCGGGTCAGGCTTTGGCCAATGAACTGGGCGGAGACGTAAATTTCGCAAAATGTGATCTGCGCGATATTGATGCGCTAAAATCGGCGATTGCATCCTTGCGTGAACAGATTGGGCCAATCACGGTATTGGTTAACAACGCGGCGCGTGATGATCGTCATGATTGGCGCGAAGTGACAGAAGACTATTGGAACGAACGCGCGGCCACAAACATTCGACATCAGTTTTTCGCAATCCAAGCATGCGCACCCGATATGATTGAACAGGGCGGCGGATCGATCATTAACATGGGGTCTGTGTCATGGATGATGCCACAGGGGAATTTTCCTGCCTACACAACGTCAAAGGCTGCTGTTCATGGATTAACCCGCACAATGGCGCGCGATTTAGGCGAACACCGCATTCGCGTCAACACTGTTGTCCCGGGGTGGATCATCACCGAGCGCCAAAAAGAACTTTGGCTGTCACCCGAGGCTGAAGAGGCACATTTGGAACGCCAGTGCCTGAAAGAGATGATCGAACCCATTTATGTTGCGCGGATGGTTCTGTTCTTGGCTAGTGATGATGCCGCTATGTGTACCGCGCAAAATTTCTTGGTCGAAGGCGGAACCGTTTAAGGCCGTCGCATTATTCTTTGGCGCGTTGTTCGCGCCAAAGAATTACCAATCCCGATCCTATAATCAGGATGACGCCTGGGAATAATTTGTCGACGGGAAATTCCCCAAACAACACCCATCCAAAGAAAAACGCGGTTAGTATCCCAAAATAACTAAAGGGGGCCAAAACGGTTGCATCCGCCTGTCGGTAGGCGATCATCAAAAAGATTACGCCAAAGCCCCCGCAAATGGACATAGATAGGATCAAACCCGCATCCGTAATGGACAAAATAGGACTAAAGCTATTTGTGAAAAGCGCGAAAAAGATTGCGCCGATTGCGGCCGCAAAGGCCGAATATAAATACAAGATCGAATTTGAAATCGAACGATCAAAGCTATGCAAACTGACGACGGAGAAGGCATAGCAAAATGCAGCCCCAATCGGCAAAAGCGCGACCCATGAAAATACATCTGTTCCGGGGCGGACAATCCATATCGCCCCGATGAACCCAATGATGACCGCACCCCAACGCCAGAACCCAACCTTTTCGCGAAACATCAAAATCGCCAGTAACACGACGAACAGTGCATTTGTTTGTCCCAGCGCTGAAACGGTTGCCAATTCCAGTTGACCCAAGGCCGTATAAAACATCAACTGCGCAATCGCGACCATAAAGCCCCGCGATAGGGCCAGTTTCCATTGGTCCAGTTTGTAATCAGAGGGTCGGATACTCAGTTCGCGTGTATACCACAATAGCATAATTGACGGTAATATTCCAAAAATGTTGCGATAAACCGATAACTCTTGCGCGCTATAGCGTGCAGATAAATAGCGCACGTGGATGCTCATTAAATCGAAACACAAATAGGCGACCAAACAAATTAAAATGGCGCGGACGCTTTGTGTCATGATTAATCCGATCGAATTCTGAAATCGCAGGCATCAACATGCTGCTTTGAATCACGTTAGTGCGTTTCCGATTTGTGTGATAGTATTTTTTACGCAGATTTAACGCATTGTAAGAATAGACAGAATTGTGGTTTTCAGTGTCTTTAGAAGGGTTGCTAATACCGTTCGGCTCGACACCTTCTTTTTCAACTTTTTTGCATAAGGCATTGTGAAATCGGAGAATTCATCAACACGTAGTTTATGGGTTGCGAACTCGCCAAATGCAGTTAAATAAAATTATGCAAGGGCAGGCTTGGTTATGAAAATCACAGTTGATGGAGTGCAATACGATGTGGATGTCGAAACGGACATGCCACTTTTGTGGGTGTTGCGGGATGAATTGAATGTAAAGGGTGTCAAATACGGTTGTGGCGTCGCGGCCTGCGGTGCCTGTACGGTGCATATTGATGGTGTTGCTGTGCGATCCTGCCAAACATCCGTTGGGGATGTGGATGGCACTGTTACAACGATCAATGGCCTTGGGACCCTTGATGCCATGCATGCGGTTCAGGCGGCATGGGCTGAACATCAGGTTGCGCAATGTGGATATTGCCAATCGGGTCAAATCATGCAGGCCGCATCCCTTTTGTCGGAAAATCCAGAGCCGACAGATGCCGATATTGATGAGGCGATGTCAGGAAATCTCTGCCGTTGTGGCACATATCCCCGTATTCGCTCGGCCGTGAAAACCGCAGCCCAAACAATGAAAGGAGCCTAAGGATGAGCCGTTTAGGAAAAATTGCCCGCCGCACCTTTTTGATCGGGTCAGCTGCCGTTGTAGGTGGCGTTGCATTCGGGGTCTATAAATATCGCAGTGAAGGGGAAAATCCCCTATTAGAGGATTTGGGCACGAATGAGGCCGCGATCACACCCTATGTTAAGATTGATGCCAATGGCATTACGCTAATCACGCCACGCGCGGACAAAGGGCAGGGCGCCTATTCCATTCAGGCCGCTCTAATTGCCGAGGAATTGGACGTCGATTTGGATCAGATCAATGTTGATCCAGGTCCCCCCAGCCCAACCTATTACAACACCGCTATTTCCAGCGAGGCTGTTCCATTTAAACCTACCGATGATGGGTTCATGGCCGAAAGCATGCGCACAGTTGCAGATGCGGCGATGAAATTCATGGGTATGCAGATCACAGGCGGATCAACTACTGTCCCTGATGGATATGAAAAATTGCGTCAGGCGGGCGCCGTTGCGCGTGAAACGCTGAAGGCGGCTGCACATGAAAAAACGGGTGTGCATGTTACGCGGATGAAAACCCGTTCGGGCCACGTTATCCTGCCTGATGGTCAAGAGCTGAGTTATCAATCCCTTGCCTCGATTGCTGCGGATATTGATCCAGTGCGGGATGTGGCGCTGCGCGCAGAAAGCGAATGGCGCTATATCGGCAAACCGATGCAGCGCTTGGATATTCAGGCGAAATCAACAGGTACGCAGAATTATGGCATTGATTTTGAACTGCCTGGCATGCTGCACGCAACGGTAAAGTTGAACCCCCATCAGGGCGGCGCAACGGCCACGGATTATGATGCGGCAGATGCGCTGAGCATGCGCGGGGTTAAGGGTGTGCATCCTGTGATGAACGGGATTGCCGTTGTTGCGGACAACACATGGCGTGCGTTTCAGGCGGCGGACATGATTTCTGCCAATTGGCCGAAATCCGATATGCCCGACACGATGGACGGGCATTGGCAGGCGCTGTCTGATGCTTTCAATGAAGATCAGCAGGAAATCCAAAACCGTGATGATGGGGATGTCGAAGGCGAATTGGCCAAGGGCGATGTTCTAACTGCAGAATACCGTGCGCCCTATGTGGCCCATGCGCCGCTGGAACCCATCAATGCCACCGTTTTGATGACGAATGATCGCATCGATATATGGACGGGGACGCAAATCCCACGCTTTATCGAAAACAATGTCGCGAAATTGACGGGGTTTGAGCATGATCAAATCCACCTGCACGTGCTGATGATGGGCGGCAGCTTTGGCCACCGACTAGAGGATGATGTGGTGCGCCAAGCCGTCCAAGTCGCGATGGAGTATAAGGGCACGCCCATCAAGCTGACCTATCGCCGTGAAGAGGATATGATGCACGACTATACCCGTCAGATCGCGATGGCGCGTGCCTCGGGGCGTGTGGAAAATGGTCAAGTGTCAGCGATGGATTTGGGAATTGCCATGCCATCGGTTGTCGCATCACAAATGTCTCGTCAGGGCATTTCATTACCGGGGCCAGATGCGGTTATCGTGACCGGTGCGTGGGAACAGCCCTTTGATGTTCCAAACTATCGCGTCACGGGGTATCGCGCGAAACCCTTGGCCCCGCTAAGTTCGTGGCGTTCGGTAGGGGCATCCACAAACGCCTTCTTTCACGAAGGGATGATGGATGAATTGATCCGGGCTGCGGGTGCAGATCCCTTGGCCGAACGGTTGCGTTTGTGTTCCCATGATCCCAGCCGCAAGGTTTTGGAAAAAGTGGGCGAGATGTCGAATTGGGGCGCCCCCTTGGGTGAAAACCGTGGTCGTGGATTGGCGTTCTGTTTGTCATTCGGTGTTGCTACAGCCGAGGTAGTGGACATTACCGTGACAGAGGACGGCATTCGGATTGATGATGTTTACATCGCCGCCGAGGTTGGCAAAGTCGTTGATCCGATCAACTTTGACAACTTGGTCAAGGGTGGGGTTATCTATGGCCTTGGGCATGCGATGAATTGTGAAATTACCTATACCGATGGTATCGCCGAACAGGACAATTTCCGGTCACATGAAGGGATGCGTATGAACCAAACCCCTCGCATACATGTAGCGGGATTGGAAAATGGCAATAAAATCCGCGGTATCGGCGAACCCCCTGTACCCCCCGCGGCCCCTGCCTTGGCGAACGCCATTTTTGATGCAACGGGTCAGCGTTTGCGGGAAATGCCGTTTAGCAAATTTGTGGATTTCGCATAAAATCCGACGACGAAAAACAAAAAGGGGCTGGTGTGGACCAGCCCCTTTTTATTTCCAATGCCAATAATAATTAGTCGCGCGTTCCTGCAAAGCGGTCTTGCCATTCTTCGCGTTGCTCATCCGTGATTTTTGCGAATAACACGTCAGGTACGCTAAATTCGTGACCCGCTGTTAGATGTGACAAGGCCTCTGCCACATCGCTTGGCCATGTGTCGTCAGTTGTTTGCATCGCCTCCATCATCCGCGCGGCGGTTGATGGAATAAAGGGGGCGGATAGCACAGCATATAAACGGATCAGGTTCAAACCCAAACGCACCTGCGCTGCGGCGGTTTCTGGGTCTTCCTTGAACGTTGACCAAGGCGCTGCGGATTGTAGGTATTCGTTGCCCGCAACCCAAATCGCGCGCAGCTCGGCTGCTGCCTTGCGCACGTCGATTGCGTTCATGTGCGTTTCATAGTCGCCCAAACGAGCGGTGATATCGGCGATCAGTTTCTCTTCTTGTTCGCCATAGCTTCCGCCCTCTGGCACGACCTCACCAAATTTGGAACGACAGAACTTTGTGATACGGCTGACAAAGTTGCCCAAAACATCTGCCAAATCTTTGTTCACATTCGCTTGGAAATTTTCCCATGTGAATTCGGCATCTGAACTTTCTGGTGCATTGGATAATAACCACCAGCGCCAGTAATCGGCAGGTAGGATTTCCAAGGCCTGATCCATGAACACCCCACGACCGCGTGATGTTGAGAATTGACCACCGTCATAGTTCAGATAGTTGAAAGATTTGATGTAATCGACCAATTTCCATGGCTCGCCCGATCCAAGGATTGTGGCGGGGAAGGACAGGGTGTGAAACGGAACGTTATCCTTGCCCATGAACTGAGTATATGTGACATCATCGGCACCCTGATCGGTACGCCACCAACGTTGCCAATCGCTGCCTTTGCCTGCATCAACCCATTCTTGGGAACAGGCGATGTATTCGATCGGTGCATCAAACCAGACATAGAAAACCTTGCCTTCCATGCCGGGCCAATCTGCATCGCCCCGTTTGACGGGCACACCCCAATCCAGATCACGGGTAATCCCCCGATCCTGTAGGCCATCCCCATCGTTCAACCATTTTTTCGCGATGGAGGTGGTCAGAACGGGCCAGTCCGTTTTGCTCTCGATCCAGCCCTCTAGCTGATCTTTCATTTGTGATTGGCGCAGATAAAGGTGCTTTGTTTCGCGCATTTCCAAATCGGTTGATCCCGAAATCGTGGAATGCGGGTTGATCAGATCGACAGGGTCCAATTGTTTTGTGCAATTGTCACATTGATCCCCACGCGCATTATCAAACCCACAGTTGGGGCAGGTGCCCTCGATATAACGATCGGGCAAATAGCGTCCGTCAGCATGGGAATACATTTGTGTTTCGCTGACTTCGGCGATCAGGTTTCGATCGGCCAACACACCTGCGAAATGCTGTGTCAGGCTTTGATTTTGCGCGCTTGAGGATCGTCCAAAATGATCGAAGGATAATCCAAACCCATCTGCGATCTTGGACTGAACTTCGTGCATTTCGGCGCAGTATTCGGCGACGGGTTTACCCGCCTTGGCGGCCGCCAATTCAGCGGGTGTGCCGTGTTCGTCCGTGGCGCATAAAAACAGAACTTCGTTGCAACGTGCGCGTTGGTAGCGTGCAAATAAATCGGCGGGAAGCTGGCTCCCGACAAGGTTTCCAAGGTGTTTGATCCCGTTGATATAGGGGATTGCCGATGTAATCAAATGGCGTGCCATGTCCGCGTCCTTGTGTTCAAAGTTGCGCCACTTCTAGACCAGTTTTTGCGGAGGGAAAAGGCTAGTTCTTGTGATCCCGCGCACCGCGTAACAACCGACCAATAGTAAAAGACGTGCGCGGGGCATAGACATAGGGGGTTTTTTCGTCTGGTACGGGACGCGCACGCATCCGTAACAGACCAAACACAACCAATCCAAGGTGCCCAACCGCAATCATCACAAAGAGCGCTGCAGGCCCATAAAGCTCGATCAAGAGGGACGCGAATGCAGGGGCCGCGATCGCGCCTGTCGCATACCAAAACATCAATGCAGCGGATAGTTCAACGCGCTGATCGCTGTCGGCAAAATCATGTGCGTGCGCGGCGGCCACCGAATAGATTGGAAAGGTTGTAAACCCAAACAAACCCGCAAGGCTATAGATAACGACAATGTCGCTGCTGGTGATCGCGGCGCTTAAGCCGCAGCTGACGATGGCCGCGGCCGACAACCAAATCATGACCCAGCGGCGGTCAAATTTGTCCGCCAACCACCCTGCGGGAACCTGCGCCAATGCCCCCCCCAAAACGAATGCTGCCAGGAAATAGGCGATTTCCTCGGCCACCAATCCTGTGCGTTGGCCATAGACGGGGCCAACCATGCGGAACGCGGCACTCGTAAGTGCTGCCACGATCACGCCCGCTGTCGCCAATGGTGATTTTGCAATCGCCAACATGGGGCGCAGGCGCGGGGCCGATTTGGTTTCGGGTTGGGGCACACGCGTTAAGGTTAGGGGGATCAGCGTGGCGCAACAAATCAATGCGAGCAGGTTATAGGACACATAGCTGGCCGGTGCCAAAACCCCAATCATCAATTGCGCCATCATGGATGCGCCCATATCGACCACACGGTACACGCCCATGACGCGACCGCGGTTTTCATTGACAACTTTGGCCTGTAGCCAACTTTCGACAACTGTGTAACACCCTGCAACACACATGCCTGATGCGATGCGCATAATGGACCATGCCAGTGGATCAATCACCAACATATGGGCCAATAATCCAATCGCCCCCATCGCAGTAAAGGCCGCGAAGGTGCGCGAATGTCCCACGCTGCCCATCAAACGGGGCGCCCACCAACATCCAATAAAAAATCCAACGAAATGGGCCGAGCCCAAGAAACCGATTTGTTGCGTTGTAAAGTTCAATTCGGTTGCGGATAACACATCCAACGGCCCAACACCGCCGCTGGAGAGCTGCATCAAAACGACGGACAGGAAGAGGGCAGTAAAAGAAATCAACAAACGCATATTGCCGACCATAGCCGCTTGGCAAACAGGTGGAGGAGGATTTTCGACACAAAGGTCGCATTTCGCATCTTTCGCCATAAATTTCTTTGCACTAGCTTGGGTACAACTGACGGAGGATAGAATGCGCAAAAAACAAATGGGTCGCACGGATGTAATGGTGTCTGAACTGTGTCTGGGCACGATGACTTATGGCACACAAACGTCCGAGGCCGAGGCGCATGCGCAAATTGATCTGTCGCTCGAGCGGGGGATAAATTTTCTGGACACTGCGGAAATGTATCCTGTGAACCCTGTGTCCAAGGAAACGATTGGCCGCACCGAGGAAATCATCGGAAATTGGATTGCTGCCAACCCTGCGCGGCGGGGCGATTTTATTCTGGCCACCAAACATTCTGGGGAAGGCATGGCGCATGTGCGCGACGGCGCGCCCATCAGCGCAGCCACCATTGCCGAAACGATCGCAGGAAATCTGCGCCGTTTGAAAACCGATTACATTGACCTTTATCAGTTTCATTGGCCAAACCGCGGGTCCTATATGTTCCGTAAAAACTGGGCCTATGAACCGGGGGGCAGTAGCCGCCAAGAGGTTGTAGACAATATGCATGAATGCCTTGAGGCCTTGCAGGTGCAAGTGGACAGAGGCAATATTCGCCACTTTGGCCTGTCTAACGAAAGCGCATGGGGAACTTCCCAATGGTTGCGCTTGTCGGAAACCCATGGGCTTCCGCGCGTGCAGACCATGCAAAACGAATATTCGTTGCTGTGTCGTCTGTATGATACGGATATGGCCGAATTGTCGGTTTATGAGGATGTGGGATTGATCACCTTTTCTCCGCTGGCCGCAGGGTTGCTAAGTGGGAAATATCAGGGGGATCAGGTGCCTGATGCATCACGCAGATCATTTGTGAGCAATCTGGGTGGGCGCGTGACGCCGCGCGTTTTCGATGCGGTTGAGGCCTATTTGGCGGTTGCGCAGAAACATGGTGTTGATCCGATTCACATGGCACTGGCATGGTGTCACACGCGCCCCTTTATG